>MDTD01123687.1_pt1 | contig 10060 bp, 14 predicted proteins | sample 811221 | NCBI WGS metagenome assembly MDTD01 (sample SAMN05326646, study PRJNA326480) | marine metagenome | isolation source: seawater | place: Pacific Ocean: South West | collected 2011
TATAGAAATTTTAAATGATTTATTTACTATGTGGAGGTAGTTTTTTTTCAACAAAAAATTCGTGTTTTCTAGTGTTTGGATTATATTTTTTAATTTTTAATTTAACTTTTGCTTTTTCACCTTTAGTAGGTTTTTTTGCATAATAAATATAAGCGCTATCTGGTTTGCTTTCTGGTACCAAACGAACCTTAACGTGTGTTTTTTTTGCCATTCTTTTTTAATTTTTTTAGTTTTCCTAAAATATTAGTAGCTTTATTTTTTAAATTATCTTTAATAAAATCATTTCTTATACTTACTGTTAGATAATCGTCAAGTGAATTAATACCATTATTTAGAATCTTTTGTACACCTTTTATTGAGATTTCTTTCTCTTTTAATAAAAATTTTATTAATTTCAATTTTTCAATTAAATCTTCGTTATAATATCTTCTATTATTGTTAAGTTTAATTGGTTTAATTTGTTTAAATTTACCCTCCCAAAATCTTAGGGTGTGAGTATTAGGTTTACCTGTAGTTTGATTAATTAAGTCTAATTTTTTCGCTATTTCAGATATTTCATAAAATTTTTTATAATTTTTTTTCATGGATTAGATAACTTTTTACTAAAATTTTTTGAAGATTTAAATGTTATAACTTTTCTTGCTGAAATAATATATTTTTCACCAGTTTTGGGATTTCTGCCTAATCTTTCTTTTTTTGATTTAATATTAAAAGTACCAAAATTTTTTAGATGTAACTTATCTTTTTTTTCTAATACTAATATAATACTATTTATAAGGTCATTAATTATAATTTCTAGATAATTAACACTTAAACCTGTTCTTTCGTTTAATTCTTTTGCAATATCAATTTTTTTAAAATGGTTAGTCTCTTGCATCAAGATGACTTAGGTTTTTTTTTAATTCATTCATTAAATTACCTTTTACGATATTATAACATAAATCTATTGAATAATAAAAACCTAAAGCATCTGTTGAACCATGACTTTTTACTACTGGACCACTTAAGCCCAAGAAAATAGCGCCATTATATTTTCTAGGATCTAGTTTTTCTTTAAATTTTTTAAGAGAGGCAAAGGAAAACAATAAAGAAAATTTAGTAAATATATTTTTATTTAGTGAGTCTTTTAAATTATCTGTAATAAATTTTGCTGTTCCCTCTGCTGTCTTAAGCGCTATGTTACCTGTAAAACCATCTGTAACAATTATATTCGATTCACCATTCATAATTTCATTTCCTTCAATAAAACCATTAAATTCAAAATCTCCATTAGTGGATAAGTCTTTTAATTTATTGTGTGCCTTTTTAATTATTTCGGTACCTTTTATTTCCTCTGAGCCAACATTTAATAGAGCAACTTTTGGTTTCTGATTATATAAAGATTTGTATAAAGCTGATCCCATTTCAGAAAAATCTATCAAATTTTTTTCATCACAATTAATGTTTGCACCTAAATCAAGAACTATATTCATCCCAGTTTTATTTGGCCATAAACCAGCTAAAGCAGGTTTATTAACGTTTGGCATCATCTTAAGAATTAATCTCGACATTACGAGAAGAACTCCCGTGTTACCAGCAGATAAAGATATATCAGAGTTACTTTCTAATTGAGAATTTATACAATTCCACATGCTGCTATTTTTTGAATTTTTAACAGATGCTAAAGGAGTGTCTAAATCCGAAACAATAATATCGGAGTGAAATATCTTAAATTTATTTTTGTCTACGTTAGAATCTTTTAAGACAGAAACAATTTTTTCTTTATTTCCGTACAAGTTAAGAAAAAAATCATTTTTGTTTTTGTTTTTTTTTAAAAATAATTTCACTCCTTCTATAGTTTTATAAGGAGCATTTGAACCACCCATTGCGTCAATGGCAATAGTAATTTTTTTTTCCATAAATATTAAATATCGAGTATTTTTTTTCCGTTATAAAAACCAGTCTTTAAATCGATGTGGTGTGAGAGTCTGAATTCACCTGATTTCTTATCTTCTACAATATTAGCTCTGACGATCTTATGATGAGATCTTCTTTTATTTCTTCTAGACACAGATGTTTTTCTTTTAGGTACAGCCATTTAAGCCTCAAAATTAATTTTTCCTTTTATAATATCTTTAATCTTTAAATCAAAGCAAAAATTATAAAAATTCTCCAAGTATTGTGTAAGTTTTTGAATTAATAGACTATTTTGATCATTAAAATTCAAATATTTGATCAAAATTGAGTGATTTATAATAATCTTATCTTGATTATATGATATTATTTTAAGAAGAATATCATAAAATATCTTATTTAAATCTTTCATTTTTTTATTTACTGCCACGTCACCAAATCCAAGTTCTCTTAAATTATACTCTATATTTTGAAAAAAATTATCATATATTTTTTGAGGAAATTTATAGTTTTCTTTCCTTTTTAAAATATCAATTATCAATGAAAAATGTATAAACATTAAAATTATTCTAGTATTATATTCATCCTTAATCTTTAAATTTTCATAAAAAAAAATATTTCGTGATAATTCAACTAATTTGTTGTAAAAATCATTATGTTCAGTTTTATAAAAAGAAAACATATTTTATTAATATATATTTTTATCAGTATATTATTAATTGGTTGTCAATTACAGCGAAATGAAGACACTCATGGTATTAATTTTTTAAAAAATAGAGCTGATCAGCTAGTATTAAATAAAAGCAATATTAATGATGTAATTAATGTTCTTGGATATCCACATACAGAATCTATATATCAAAAAAACAGAATTATGTATTTTGAGAGAAAAATAATAACAAGAAATCCGGTAACTTTTGGAAGTAAAAGAATTAAGGATAATAATGTATTAGTGTTAGATTTTGATAATATGGGTATTCTTAAAGATTTAAAATTTTATAAAAAAAAAGACATGAAAAGAATTGAATATTTATCAAAGCAAACTAATACAGCTATAGGTGAAAAAAGCTTTGTTAACAAATTTTTAGAAAGTGTTAGATCCAAAATGTATAATAAGAAATAATAAAGACTTTAGTGAGCAATTACTGATAAAAGTAATAAAGCAACTATGTTTGTAATTTTTATCATTGGATTAACTGCTGGACCTGCAGTATCTTTATAAGGATCTCCTACAGTATCACCTGTCACGGCTGCTTTATGTGCCTCAGAGCCTTTGCCTCCATAATTTCCGTCTTCTATAAATTTTTTAGCATTATCCCATGCTCCTCCACCTGCTGTCATTGATATCGCTACAAATAAACCTGTAACAATTACTCCTAATAACATCGCACCTAAAGATGATAGAGCTGCAACTTTTCCGGCGATTAATAAAATTATAATATAAATAAATATTGGAGATAAGACAGGTAACAATGACGGAATTACCATTTCTTTTATTGCAGCTTTAGTGAGCAAGTCTACTAACTTTCCATAATCTGGTTTTCTTTTACCTTTCATTATTCCAGGTATTTTTTTAAATTGTCTTCTAACTTCTAATACAACAGCGCCTCCAGCTCTTCCTACAGCTTGCATTCCTAGAGACCCGAATAAATAAGGAAGTAGACCTCCTAGAAGTAAACCTATAACTACATAAGGATTGGATAAATCAAAACTTACTTCTGTACCATAAAGAGATGAGCTTTTGTCATTAGCGTAAAATTTTATGTCCTCTGTGTAAGCAGCAAATAATACTAAGGCACCTAGACCAGCAGAACCTATTGCATATCCTTTTGTAACAGCCTTTGTAGTATTGCCCACTGCATCAAGTGCATCAGTAGTTTTTCTAACATTTTTTGGTAATTTTGACATTTCTGCTATTCCACCAGCGTTATCTGTAACTGGTCCATAAGCATCCAACGCTACTACCATACCTGTAAGTGCTAACATGGAGGTCACAGCAATTGCTATGCCAAATAATCCAGCTATATTGAAAGTAAATAATATTCCAACAACTATTATTATTGCCGGTATAGCTGTTGCTTCCATAGATATTGCCAGCCCTTGAATTACATTTGTTCCGTGACCAGTTGTTGAAGAAGATGCAACACTTTTGACGGGTCTAAAATTTGTTCCAGTATAATACTCTGTAACCCATATAATCAACCCTGTTATAATCAAACCGGCTACAGCACAAATGTATAAATCTAAACCATTAAAGTTTTTATTATTTACTTGATATATATTTTCTAATCCGATTGCTGCATTAGTTACTGGATATAAGATAATTAATGATAATAATGCCGTTGCAATAAAACCTTTATACAAAGCACCCATTATATTTTTGCTTTTACCTAATCTTACAAACCAAGTTCCAATTATTGAGGTAATTATACATGACCCACCTATCACCAATGGATATACCATCATTTGTGTGTTATCAGGAAAAAAAATTGAGGCAAGAACCATAGTAGCAACAATAGTTACTGCATAAGTTTCAAATAGATCTGCCGCCATACCAGCGCAATCACCTACATTATCACCTACATTGTCAGCAATCACTGCAGGATTTCTTGGATCATCCTCTGGTATACCAGCTTCAACTTTTCCAACTAAATCCGCGCCTACATCAGCACCTTTTGTAAATATTCCTCCACCTAACCTAGCAAAAATTGAAATTAAAGAAGCGCCAAAACCTAAAGCCACTAAAGCATTAATTATCTCTCTTTTTTCTACATTATAATTAATTAAAACTAAATAATAGATGCTTATAGCAAGTAAAGCTAATCCAGCTACTAACAATCCTGTAATTGCACCCGATTTAAAAGCTATTGATAAACCTGATTGTAAACTTTTTCTCGATGCTTCTGCCGTTCTTACATTTGCTTCGACAGAAATTAACATACCTACATAACCAGCTAAGCCAGATAATGCTGCACCAATAAAATAACCAAATCCAACTAATAAATTAAAAAAATAACTTACTATAATTAAAACTATTATTCCTACAACAGCGATTGTTTTATACTGACGATTTAAATAGGCTTTTGCTCCAATTTGAATTGCATGAGCTATTTCTTGCATTTTTTCGTTACCAGAACTTGCTTTTAAAATTTGACCAGAAAGAAGATAGCTATAAGCAACAGACAAGATGCCAGTAAAAATTATTAAATATAGAAGTTCTAAAGACGAGTTCATTTTAAAAAAAATGATTGATGACAAATTAAAACAAAAAAGGCAAGCTAAAGTTTACTTAAATAATCCATATTTTGTGCTAAAATGAATGATTTTGGACTTATTTCGCAAATAATTTTGATATTTTATCAAGAATCGCGTTTAGGTATTTGATTTGTGATAATTCTAAAAAAAATTCTGAAGCTTTCAAATATTCACTTATAATCACTTTTTTTGGATTATTATGTTTGTATAAAAATTCATAGATTGCACAAAATATAATTATTTTCAAAATAACATCAGTTTTTTTGAAATCAATGTCCTCTTTAAGATGTTTTTCTATTAGGTCCTCGATAAGTTCGAAACGTTCAATAGTCCCATTAACAACATCTTTTATGAAAGCTTTATATTGATTTTTTGAGAAAGTAATTTCTTGATCTGGGTTCATCGTATATCCATAAACCTTTTGAATAACTATAATTCTAGGACTTAAATTATCTTTTTCCCGGACCATTTAAAATATTTAATAACGCTTTTGCAGCTTCTAAACCTTTTTTTTCTTTTCTTTGAATTGCTTGTTTTTTATTATAAGCTGTTATAATTCCATTTGTAATAGGCTTATTATTACTTATTGAAATCTTTATTATATTATCAAAAACACTGTTAGCTATTAAATCAAAATGAGCAGTTTTACCTTTTATGAGGCAACCAAGAGTTATACAGCCTATATAATTTTTAATATATTTAGAAACAATGAAAGGTATTTCATAAGTCCCCGGAACATATATAATCTTAAAATTAATTCTATTTTTTTTCAATACTTGGGTTGATGACTTTATTAACGATGAAGAAATCTGGCTGTAATAATTAGCACAAACTATTAAAACTTTTTTCATTTGATAATTTCCTGTTTTGAGATCTTTATGCCAAATCCATCAAGACCAATAATTTTTTTTTTTGACCTAGTCATTAAAATCATATTTCGAATTTTCAATTCTTTAATTATTTGAGCACCAAAACCATAATATCTTAGTATATTATTTTTTAATATCTTATTATTATCTCCTTTTATCTCATTATAATTATTTATTATTATTAAAGCAAATTTACTAAATTTATTCATTAGTTTTATCGTGTCTTTGATTATCTTTTTATTAAAATTAATCTTGTTATTTTTAATATCTATAGCGATTACTCGTACTCTCATAATATTAGAAAATGACAATTTACCTTTTGTAATTGCAAAGCTTAAATTTTTATTTATTTTATTTTCGAATCTAAATTGAGTAAAATTTCCTAAATTTCCTATTTTAACACTTTTTGTGGAAATTTTTTGAATTAATTTTTCATACTTTAATCTATAAGAAATTAAATTTTCTATAGATGTAATTTTAAGATGGTGTTTTTTAGAAAATTTTTTTAAATCATTTAATCTGGCCATTCTTCCATCTTCATTCATTACTTCGCAAATAACCGCGCTAGGATTTAAGTTTGATAATCTAGAAATATCAACTGATGCTTCTGTATGCCCAGCTCTTTCTAAAACTCCTCCCTCTCTAGATACCAGTGGAAAAACATGTCCTGGTGATACAATATCATTTTTTTTTGTTTTTTTATTAATTGCTACTTTAATAGTTTTAGCTCTGTCAAATGCAGATATTCCTGTTGAGATTCCCTTCTTAGCTTCGATTGATACTGTAAATGCTGTTTGCATTCTTGACTTATTATTTTGTGACATAAGCGATAAATTTAATCTTTCAACTTGTTTTTTTGAAAGAGCTAAACAAATTAATCCACGTCCATGTTTAGCCATAAAATTTATAATTTTTGAATTACATTTAGAGCCAGGTATTATTAGATCTCCTTCATTTTCTCTATCTTTATCATCAATTAAAATAAACATCTTTCCTCTTTTTGCATCTCTTATTATATCTTTAATAGGTGATAAAAATTTTTTACTCATAATATTTCTTTAGATATTTGCTGAAAATATCGATTTCGATATTTAAAACACTATTTTTTTTTAAACTAATCAAATTTGTTAATTTTAACGTATGAGGAATTATTGAAACATCAAATGAATTTTTGTAAATTTTAGCAATAGTTAAAGAAACTCCATTAATTGCTATTGAAGCTTTTTCAACAAGAAAGTTCATATAATCAGATTTTAATTTAATGTTAATAATCCAAGATTTATTTTTAATTTTTATTTTTTCTACAGTGCCAGTAGTATCTACATGTCCTTGTATAAAATGACCAGAAATATTCTGACCATATTTTAATGACTTTTCAATATTAATTTCATCATTAATCTTAATCTTTTTAAAATTTGATCTTTTTAAAGTTTCAGAAGATACATAGAAATTTAATCTTTTTTTATATATTGAAGTTAAAGTTAAACAAACACCATTACAACATACAGATGAACCAATTTCATTTTTATTAATTTTAATTGAAGATTTTATCCCAATATTTAAGCTTTCTTTATACCTTTTTAAAAATGACACTTTCCCTTTGTGAAAAATAATTCCATTAAACATTTTTAATTTTCCCTATAAATAATTTATTACCTAAAAGATTTACTTTAATTTCATTTGTAACTTTTACTTTTCTAAAAATACTATTAGCCTTTTTTAAACCATTTTTTCCTAAATTTATATCTGATTTAAATAAATAAACATTATTAATGAATCTTTTATTTATCAATTCACTCAAAAAAGTAACTCCAGACTCTATGAGAATTCTTGTATAATTCATCTTTTTTAATTTTAGAAAAAGGTTTTTAAAATCTTTTATTGAAGATAGAGAATTTAAAAAAATGATTTTAACACCTTTTTTTTTTAAAAAATTTATTTTGGAAATATTCTTTCTTAATGTAATAAGCCATATCTTTCGTTTTCCTTTGTTTTTGAAAAGTTTCAAATTTTTTCTAATTTTCATGTATCTATCAATTATAACTAAATCTGGACTTTTATGTTCTAAGCCTTTTATTCTACAATTTAATAAAGAGTTATCTTCATTAATAGATTTTGATGTTGATATTAAGCAGTTGTATATTGATCTATAATAATGAGCTCTGTTCAGTGAGTATAGGTTAGTAATATATTTTTTTCTTTTATCTTTTGTATAATTATCTTTTGAAAAAGCCAGTTTAGCGTCAACCAAAGGAATTTTGCCTGAATGTTGCAAGTAATAACTTTGATAAAAATTTTTAGAAATATTGCTGTTAATTTTTTTTACTTTGATTTTATTTTTTAATAATTTATCTTTTATTTTTTTTTTTGATCTTTTATCTTGATCGTAATATGAGAAAAAAACACTTCCTATTTTTTTTTTTTTTATTAAATTAGCGCAAGGTGGTGTTTTACCGTAGTGGGAACAAGGTTCTAAAGTAACATATACTAAAGCATTTTTATAATCTAATTTTTTACTCAACGCATTTTTCTCTGCATGAGGTCTTCCATTAAATGATGTATATCCATTAGAAATGACTGTGTCATTTTTAATAACTACACATCCTACAGATGGATTTTCTTTTGTTGAACCCAGGTTTATTTTTGCAAGCTCAAAAGCTAAAGCCAAATTTAGTGAATGATTTTTTGAAATTTTATTTCTTTTTTGATTTGCCATGTAACTCATCAATATATTCACCAAATTCACCTATTTCTTTAAAATTTGTGTATACTGAGGCAAATCTTATATAAGCAATTTTATCTAGTTCCTTAAGTTCCTCCATTACTTTTTTTCCAATATTGCTAGATTGAATTTCAGATTGTCCCAATTCTTCTAGTTCTCTAGAAATTTTCGAAACAACTTTTTCAGTAGTGTCTGAGTCAATTGGCCTTTTTTTTAAAGCTGTAAAAAGTGATTTAGCAAGTTTTTCTCTATCAAAAGGTGATCTTCGTCCATTTTTTTTTATTACTGTGAGTTCCCTAAATTGAACTCTTTCGAATGTCGTGAAGCGTTGCCCCCCGCCACAGGTACAAACTCTTCTTCTTCTTATTGCTGTTCCATCTTCAGTGGGTCTTGAGTCCACAACGGATGTATCTTTTTCTCTACAAAAAGGACAAATCATGGTTAATATTTTTATTTTAAATACTATATATAGGAAAAGAGGTACAAAGATCAATAACCTCTTTTTTTACTTCTTTTTCTATTTTTGAATTATCTTCAGGGTTTTTTGATAAACCTTGAACTACTTTTGTAATAAGTTTTGCAACATGTTCAAATTCTTTTGCTCTAAAACCTCTAGTAGTTGCTGCAGGTGTTCCTAGTCTAATCCCAGAAGTTATCCATGGGCTTTGTGTATCAAAAGGTATTCCATTTTTGTTGCAAGTAATATTTGATCTACCAAGACTTTCTTCAGTGGCTTTTCCAGTAACATTATAAGGTCTTAAGTCTACTAACATTAAATGAGTATCTGTACCGCCTGAAAAAATCTTAAAACCATCTTTAATTAAAGAGTTAGATAATATTTTTGCGTTTTGAATAACTTCTTTAGTATATTCTTTAAAATCATTTGATGAGGCTTCTTTGAAACAAACGGCTTTAGCTGCTATCACATGCATTAAAGGTCCTCCTTGTAGACCTGGAAAAACTGCACTATTGAATTTTTTGTGAAGATCTTCTCTGTTAGTTAATATTATCCCGCCTCTTGGGCCTCTTAAAACTTTATGTGTAGTTGATGTAACCACATCTGCATACTTAGTTGGATTAGGATAACAACCACCAGCAACTAAACCGGAAAAGTGAGCCATATCTACTAGTAAATAAGCTCCAACTTCATCTGCGATATTTCTAAATTTTTTAAAATCAATTATTCTAGAATATGCACTTCCACCAGCAATTATTAATTTTGGCTTATGCTCTAAAGCTAATTTTTCCACAACATCGTAATCTATTAATTCTGATTTTTTATCTACATCATATCCAACAGCATTGAACCATTTTCCTGACA
>MDTD01126781.1_pt1 | contig 10060 bp, 10 predicted proteins | sample 811221 | NCBI WGS metagenome assembly MDTD01 (sample SAMN05326646, study PRJNA326480) | marine metagenome | isolation source: seawater | place: Pacific Ocean: South West | collected 2011
CTACGAGCGCATCCGTTGTAATTAGTGGGGTACAGTTCGAGTCAAACTGCATCGTTGCGCAATCATCTCCGATACCTGACTGCGTCATCGTCTGTAATTGCAGCTTGTGTGTTAACCAAGTCAGAAAATCAGATTCCATCGACGTGCTGTAACTAAAGAGAGTACGGTAATCCATAGACTATTTTACCGACTGTTGGCGAACCGGTAAAAGAGGTGGCTTCACTGCTTGAAGAACTCGCCGAAGAAAAAATCGGTTTCCCGATAAATGTAAAATGTAACAGGCCGGCGACTGGCGACGACTTCGCTGTTAAGAATGTATTCCAGATTGTCGAGGGTTAACGTTTCCCACTTATGAATTGCCAGTAGCACGTCGCCAGCACGGATGCCTTGTTGACTCGCAGGCCCGGAATTACGCACTTGCAAAACCTTAAGTCCACCGGCGTATTTGTTTTTGCCAGGCAGGTTACGGAACGTCACTGGTAATACACGTATTCCCAGTTCACTCCAAGCTCGATTGCTTGCAAGAGTTTCCTCTCCGAGATCGGAATCCGGTCCAAACATTAGGCTATGTTCAGCACCTTCACGCAAGACTGTGAGCGATGTGGATGAGAATCCGTTTTCCAGCAAATTGATGTAAAATTGGCTGGCCCAATTGATTGGGGTTTCGCCGTAACTAAGAATACGGTCATTGGGTTTGATGCCAGCGGATTCGGCAAGGCCGCCGCGTTGAATACTTTCGACAGTGACATGCGTTTTGCGATTCTCGATTTTAGTGGTTATGTCGATTCCGGCAATCAGCCGCTTTTCCACAGCATCCCGTAGAATTCTATTGACAACCTTCATGGCACGGTCCATCGGGATTGCAAATCCGATAGCCTGAGCACCAACACGGACAGCAACGTTGATCCCTATCGCTTCGCCGTGGATATTAATTAGTGGTCCGCCGGAATTTCCGGGATTGATACTCGCATCTGTTTGGATTAAATCCTGATACACTTGCTCCTCAGTAACTTGGACCTGTCTCTGTAAACAACTGATGATCCCTCTGGTTATCGTATCCTCGTATCCATAAGCATTGCCAATCGCGATCACTGTTTCACCGAGCATTAAATCCGATGAGGTTGCCAGAGGGATGACTGGTAGAGGAAATTCAGCCTCGATTTTGATAACCGCAAGATCGGTTGCTGAATCGACAGCTACTATTTGAGCAGCAAACTCCTTGGTTTCTACATCGGCGATTCTACTCAATCTGACCTGGATGCGATCAATACCTGCTATCACATGGTGATTCGTAAGTACATAACCGCGGGAATCGATGATTAGGCCTGTACCCATGCCGTTGACTTCACTGTCATTTCCATCAACGAGTTGTTGAGGCTGATTAGCTGGTTTACGACCACTGATGTTTACAACAGCCGGAGCGGTGCGTTGAATTGCCTTGACGACAGGTGATACGCGTGTTTGCACTGCCGCTGTTTCCTGCCCGTAGACGGCCTGGCAAGAAAGAGACGCTAGCAACAATGTGCCAACCACAAAAACAGAAGAAAGGCGTGTCACAGCGAAAACAGTTACCGGTCCAAGAGGCCATACAATCGTCAATAACTGTATTTTCGGCATCTCGGGACGTGCTATCCATCACAGCAATACATGCCGTTAAAGTCTACCCATCTTTACTGTGTGTCCCAGGTTGACGTTCGGTTCTTATTACGAATTTTAAGAATTGGAAGGAGAGAAACAGGCAAAGCGGATAGACCGGCCACAGGCGTAACCAGAGTGGCCAACGCGGTGATACTCTTGAGTTACCGCTTTCGAGGGCTGTGATGTGGACGTCTCTAGTCTCTGAAATCTGCCCGATATCTAACACTGCCAAAGCCGTAATCGTAAACAAGGCTAGAAGCAAGATAAAACAGCCTGCAGTCGACATCACTCCCTTAAAAGCGTCCCCTTCCGTAGGATTGCCGTCAAAAATTTCGATGCGGCGCCCCTTCTTTAGCGATAAACTGATCATTTCAGCGGCCTCACGAGTTTTGGCATACCGGACCCACGTGCCGTCTGTGTCGTCAGTATCCGCCAGTAGTCCTAAAGTTTTCATGAACCGGTCTTGCCCAACAAGTGATCTGGAGAAATCGATCTGGTGTTGATTTTGACGAAAACTAGAGTCAATTTTCGGTGTTCCTGCGCCCCAGTTGAGGACACAACCGCTTTCAAATTCAACGTTGACCGTCAGGTTTCTTAAATCATCGTTAACCCGAGAGCCCATTGCGAAGACATAATGGACGGCACCAAGGGAATGTTGAAGGTAGAGTAAATCATAGGTCAGATAATTATAAATGTCTTTCATTTCAGTGCCGTCCATACGGACCTGAGCCTGTAGTGTTGTATTTTCAAAGACTTCTTGACAGGCAAGAGGTAGAACTGCGGAGAGTCGACCACCGGCATCAACTCGCACCATCTCCAATTCATATGCAAACAGACTGTCCGCATCTGGCGTTGGAATGGCAACGGGGATCTGATTTTGAATGAGGATGCGTAGAATATTCTGATTTGGTTCGGTGGATTGAGTAATCGCAAATACGACAACATCTACCTCATCGTTTGCGAGTACGGACTCCCAGTCGCCGGCTAACGGGTCCTCAAAATGTTCAACGATTCGAGTCTTCTCGTCCGCCAGTACTTCCTGAAACAATTCGTTGGTTGGTCCAAACCAACCCAGTCGAATCTTTTTTTCGCTCATTTTGTAGGGGATCCTAAAGCCGTCGTATATGAAAGCCGCCATCAACATTGAGTCTCTCGCCCGTGGTAAAAGTCAGGCGACCGGAGGCAAGTATCTCAACGGCGGTGGCAACGTCTTCTCCGGTTCCCCACCGTCGAATCGGCGATAACCCTTCATCGATGAGCTTGTTGTACTTTTCCTTAACGGGTGCAGTCATGTCGCTTGCAATCACGCCTGGACATATTTCATAAACCAAGATGCCATCGTCTGCTAAGCGGGTGGCAAACAGCTTTGTCATCACTTCGAGTCCGGCTTTAGCAATACAGTAGTCAGCGCGGTTCTCGGAAATGGCGTATGCGGAGATTGAGCTCATGTTGATAATGATATTAGGATGTAGCGCGGGTTGATTCATCATCTGTTGCGCTACCATTTGTGAAATAAAGAATGGGCCTTTGAGATTAGTGTCAAATACTTTATCCCAGGACTCTTCGGTGGCTTTGAGAAGATCGAGTCTTCCTTGTGACGTGATTCCGGCGTTATTTACCAAAACATCAATTCGGCCATAGTTCTCAATGGTTTCATCTATGAGCCTACTTCGACCCGCGTGCGCAGAGACGTCTGCGCGGACAGCAATCGCGCGGGGGCCTTGTGTGTTAAGTTCCTCCACGAGAGTTAAGGCGGCTTGTTCGCTGTGTAGGTAGTTTACGGCCACATGGTACCCGATCTCACAAAGTCGGCGAGCAATCGCAGCTCCGATTCCCCGAGAGCTGCCGGTGACAAGTGCGACAGGTGTGTGTTGGTCAGCCATGTGAAATCCAGACAACAGTTAAGTAGTAACAGAGTCTATTATAATGCTAAGCTGAGGTGCGTAAATGATGGCGATAAGCAGTTGGAATGACCAGTGACCGTCCGGAGATCAGTTGCGAAATTAACGGGTAGGCGGCCCCATTAATGATCTCCATCGATGGAACGGTGATCGTGAAACCACCCGCCAGAGGTGGTAGGGCATCGTTACAAATGACTCCGTTTGCACCACTCTCATAGGCCTTGGCAGCCTTGTTTAGAAGGGTATGTGAGGTACCGGCGTGGAGATAGGTGGCTCCATTTTGGCATAAGTCGGGGTCTAGGCTAATTTGATTGATTAGCGTATGTTGGCCTAGCAGTGGAGGAATCTTGGCCAGGCTCAGGCGTCCTCCCAGCCTCTCAGCTAGGCATAAACAGTCAATTTCGTATGGAGTACGTGGGATAACCATTTTAACGACTAACCACCTGTATAGTCTTCGAACCGAAAAATGTCTCGACCGTATCTGGCAACCGGATTAAGGATTTCCTGGATGCAGATTGTTGCGATTTCGACGTCGTCAAAATAATAGGTGTCTTTCCCAACGCGATCAGATTTGTCCGCTCCTTTTCCGGCCACTAGAACGGTATCACCAGGCTCAGCCATCGTAATTGCGAAACCGATTGCACGCTCTCGACCAGGAATGACGTAGGCATCAGCCGAACGATTGTAACCATCGATCACGTCATGGGCTATCGCCAGCGGATCTTCATATTCCGGGTGGTTTTCAGTGATAATTGAGACGTCCGCGAATTTTTCGGCTACTCGGCCCATCGCGGACCGTTGTTCAGGTGTATGGCTAGCGGAGGGCCCGTAAACCACGATCAGTCTCCCGGTTGTAACCTGCCTCAAAGCGAGCACGGCCTTGTTCAGGTCACGTGAAGTATTGGCATGGTCAACGTAAACATCAAACGGTTGCCCAAGCGAAATACGTTGAAGTTGCCCTGGCGAATTTTCATAAGATTGTAAAGCGAAGCACAAAGAACGAAATGGCAAATCTAAAAGCAGGCCAATCGCGATCGCTTGTAAACAATTAAATACGTGTTGGTGGCCGAGGATTGGGGAGAAAACTTCCATTTGGTCATCACCAGCATGGACTCGAAAGGTTTGACCTGCGCGTCCATGCTCAAGATGTTGAGCCCAAACGTCTGATTCTTCGTTTTGACCAACGGATAAAAAGGCGCGGTCACCCGGTAAGAATTCGAACCGCGTAACAGGATCCGCAAAATTAAGTACGGCGACGCCCTGTTCACTAAGGTGGTTAAACGCCCGTCGATAACTACTCTCGTACCCGCATTGAGTACCATCAAACTCAGATTCGTCCTCTTCGACGCCTGTAATTACAAGGTAATCGATTGTCAGCGTATCAAAAACACGCGAGGCAAGTTGCTCTGGTGTCAGTTCGACGATTGCATATTCGACATCGCGAGAGGCGAGTTCTTTGAGCGACTGTGTTTGAGCTAGGAATGCCTCTTGTGGCGTCCCAGAGGTATCCCCAAGTATCAACTCACAGCGGAGGTCAAGTGCGCAAAGAGTGTGTTGTAGTAGAGTAGCGGTGGACGTTACTGCTGTACTGCCAGTGACGGCGATAGTAACCAGATTCGAATCAGTATCGCCATATACAATTTGGCTTAGTTGGGAAAAGGCGGTTCTCGTGTCGTCAACAATAAACAGCGGGGATTGAGTCGGTAAGAGACGTTCTGCCAAAATACCGACGGCTCCGTTTTCGAGGGCGAGATTGAAATCGTGATGACCATCACCGTCGGCGGTGACGATGGCGATGTAAAGGTCGCCTGCAGAGCAGTCTGTAGCGTCCGTTGAAATCCGCGTAAACTCAATTTCGCTCGAGTTAATCGACTTTGACTCGGGTAGGTGATCGCTAAGATTGAATATTTGTGGAGCCGATTCCATAACGCTCTGTAACTAGTGGTGATCGCTTATTGAGTACGGCGTCCCTGCCGCGTAGCGGTAACTTCTCATGAATAGACGAGTGGTGTCAACGTCGATCTGTCAAGAATGTGGTCGTTGACAAAGAAGTCATGATTAGTCTTTTCGAAGATGTCTTAATCTCTTTATAATCCCCTCTTACCTGTCATTTGGTAGTGAATATGATGTCCCTAAACAAACTAGTTATTGGTTTGCTAAAAACCAACACCGCTCCACTGCTGTTTCCGGCTGAAAGGCTTGTCGAACAGGGAGTGGAAGTCCGGGAGTTGGAAATAGGCGATGCTGCTCCCGATTGGTCCCGTGATCCGGATGTGCGGATGGTTATCATTCAACAATCACGACGTCGACCTTATTCAAACTCTACTTTGCAGAAACTAAGAAGACGCTTCCCGCTAGCTCTGTTTGTTTGTGTCAATGGCCGCTGGTTCGAAGGGGCGCAGAGAAGTGGCAGACCATATGCCGGTGTTATTCACGTCCGAGCATGTGAGGCTGTCTACCGCATCCAGCGGCTAATTAGCGGGTTTCGAGGAAAAGCGAATGTGATGGGCGAGTATCGTCCGCTGTTTTCTTCCAGAGAGTCACTCGATTGGTGGCTGAGGATCGGAGTGACCAGTGCTGTAAAACCGTCCTCTTCTGACGTGTACGTGTATGGCCATCGAGACGCGACGGGGGGAATCTTCAGAGCATTTAGTAATGCAGGTTGGAATGTAGAGCAACGTTCTTTTAGGACAATAATGGATCTCAAGCCGGAGGATGTTGGAAAGATTCATAAAGGGCACGCAATCTTAGGGGTGGTGCGTGGTCGGGGGCAAGTGCGTCAATTAGTTCAGGCAAGCATCCTTCAGGAATTTGACGTTTTAGTGGCCGACAATATTACGCGGCAAGAGCAGAAGAAACTTGACAAGCGTTTTCAATGTCAGGTGATTGCCAAGCCATTCCAAAACGATGACTTAATTGAAGCCTTAGGCAATTTGCGTCGACGCGTCGTGGCAAAAGCAGGTTAGCAATTAACTGAGGGCTTCGAGAAGCGCTTTGCGCGTTAATTTAAGATTCCGGTATTCTGGCGCAACAAAAACTCGCAATCGTTTGACATAGTGATCAAATTGGTCTGTCGCTAATGATTTGACAACTGGTGAAACCTCAGCTAGCTGTTTGGTTGTAACCGTGTGTTCATCGATGACATCCAGATTGAACTGTACTTCGAGCTGTTGTGGTGCGGCGTCGATGATGACTGCCTGCGGTGGAAGGTTAAGGCGATCGGCAAGTTTGTTAGAAGCGGCTACAAGATCCTCAAAGCCGTGCGTCCTGGCAGCAGAGTACAGTTCGGGGTCTGTGGAGGCATTGGTTTCGTATGTCGATTTATAGAGTTTACGTTTCGTACCAAAAAGACATTCAGCAATTCCAGTCGAATCTGAATTGCGCAATATTGACTGGAATTGAGGCTCTGTGGATATGATCAGTTGCTGAATGACAGGAGGTCGATCGCGGAGTGCGAATAAAGATCTTTGCAGCATGGAGGTGGCGCTGCGAACAGTGCGGTGCCAGTAGACCTCTGAAAACATCACATATCTTGCGAAAACCATCATTTCCGTCGCAGTAAGCGCCTTGCTTGAAATCGACAATCGGTTGGACTCGGAGCAATAGCGTAATCCGTTAATCAGTCGATTGCTATCAAAATTTCGTCCATAGGGGACGCCGGCATGAAGGCTGTCTCGTTGAAGGTAATCTAGCTTGTCGATGTCTATGGGGCTGGATAATAGGCGAAATAAAAACTGCTGAGCGTCGTTGGTTGCTTCGCCCTTTAAAAAATTTATTACAGCAACCGCGGGTATGGACCAATCTTTGGAAATCAGACTGGAGATCTCGGGCGAAGAGATTGCGAGTTCTGCAAAATGTTCATGATGCGGAACCTGCGGTAACTGCATGTCTTCCATAGGATGGCAGTATGGCCAGTGGCCAATGTCATGCAGTAAAGCAGCCAGAATGAATATCTCTATTTCCTCATCGGATACGTCCCGGATAAAGTTGTCATGAGCCTGAAAATGTCGGATGTATCGCAAGGCAAGGTGGTAGACCCCAAGGGAATGTTCAAACCGCGTATGCGTAGCTGATGGATATACAGTGCGTACAAATCCTAATTGAGGAATCTGCTTTAGTCGCTGAAAAGCCTCAGAGTCAATCAAACGCAAGACTCGTGAAGTAACAGGAATATCTTGCTGGAACGCAATCCGGATGAAAGAATTGCTACCTTCCAATGCCTTTAGTTCCTGGATAGCCATAGGAAATTCCTATTGAAGTATTACTGCCAGGTCACCGAGTATGAGACTATAGACGACAAGCGACCCGATAAATAGGCTCGTGTGAATGAGGCCCTGAGCGAATTCGAATTCAAGCAGCAGCATAGACAAAAAGGAAGCGACTACGGTTAACGCAATAGCAAGAACAAGGACGCCCGGCAGAATGAGTCCATCCTCCAGCGTCAACGTTCCGTTCGTGATCATAACCTGGATGCGCCACAGGACTGCATAAAGTAGCCCAATCCCTGCAACTTTCAGGATCGTCTTGCGGTCATTTACAATTTCCAATTCCGGATTCCGCAATACTATATAGCCAAGCAATGAAGTCCCGATACCGAAAAAGGAGCCGGCTAACCCTGAGATCAGAATACCTGGGGCGTTAGAATCATCGGGAATTACAAAGGTACCAGCGATAGCAACTGCAAGACCGAGCGTGAGCGAGACTAATGAGGCCAACAGTTCGAACTTATTGGCCGTTGTCTTGGTCCGTTTAATGGAATCCAGCTTGGCAGGTGCACCGCCCCTAGTGGTCTGTTTCTCATGGATAACTACCACGTCCTCGAGCTTGGGGATCTCGATAATCGTTTTACATCCGGGGCAGGGCCCCTTTTTGCCAGCAAATTGGTCGCTAACCTGAAAGCGTTTATGACAACCTGGGCATATGACATCAATTGCCATAGCAGAACCTCAAAGTCAAAAGTGTTGAAATAGAGGCAATTAGTTTAACAGAAAACGAATCATTAGTCGGCGGTTTCGACAACTTCTGTGACCTCAGTCGTCCCGATAATGTCCTGAATGATGCTTTTCTTGTTGTAATTTGATGCGATCAGCATCACCATGACAACGCTGAAGAAAATGGGAAGTATAGGCCCGAGCGTCATGAGACGCATGAGCCATGTCCTGGAATTGCTCTTATCGGCTACTAAGCTAATTAATGAACAGAAAGAACTCATGATTGTTATCAGGAGAATGATAACAGCGATATCAACGGGGAAATCGGCTGTACGATCAAATGTGAAAACCGTTTTTAAAGTGGAGCCCAACTCGAGTTTTCGGGCGACACCTTCTGGTGGTTCCTCAAAAACGCCCACTAGTAAGATGACAAGGACGGCACTCAAAAAGACAAGGAACGAACATATAGCCCATTCGCCAGTCTGTGTTCTGGTTTTCTCGCGAACCTGTTCTTCAAGCTCTAATTCATGGTCTTCGCTGGACATGGCTTTTTCGGTGACTAGTATTCTGGAAAACTACACTCATTTCTTGTTTTCGGCTTCATGGCCGAAGTTTGTTTAAGTCAATTGTAGAAACGGTAGGTTTCCAAGTCCATTTATTGATCAAAAAGTAGATCATCTTCCGTGATGAGATTGAATCCCTTGTTGGTTAAGGTATCGACTGAAAGATCAATATTATCGACCATCAGGGCGACCACCGGCCGGCCGTGGGGTCGAGAGAACAGAGGGTAGGTTTGGGTTATATTGATTTCCGCCTGCAACAGGGCTGTGCACACATTGAGTAGAGGCTGGTTGGTATCAGGAAGTTCGAGAGCGATGAGTTGACTTTCAATCATCGGGAGACCGGAGCGTTCAAGGATTTCACGGCCGGATTCGGGGTTACTAAGCAGGAATCTGCCAAATGCGCATTCAGTTGAGTCGTTAATCGATAATGCAAGAATGCGTACGTCAGAGCCCTCGAAGCGACGGATGACTTCCATTAGTTGGCCTACGCGATTCTCGAGGAAAATTGTGAATTGCGTGAGCGCAGGGTAGTCTCTCCCACGCATTGTTGTTAAATCGGTAAATCCATCTTCGCCAAAACTCATTGGGGCTCGTCTTCAGAATGGAGTGAAATAGGGTAAAGTTATCTAATTACGATAACTTGCGATAAGCAAAAACCAAAGAACAAAAACCCACGAAGGTTAACGGCGATGGAAAGTCACAAAATTGAGATACGAGTTCGCTATCAGGAAACCGATGGGCAGGGAATTGTGCATCATGCCAATTATTTGAATTACTTCGAGAAGGCTCGTATTGAATATCTGCGATCTATGGGCATCAGCTACCGCGACGTTGAGGAGGCCGGGTTGATGCTCGTTGTTGCCGAAGTCGAGTTGCGTTATTTCTTGCCCGCTTACTTTGACGATTTGCTACAGGTTGAAACCCGGGTGGTTTCAACAAAAGGCGCAGCGATTATTCACGCATATAAAATCACTCGTGATGAGGAGTTGCTAGTGCAGGGCACTACGCGTGTCGGCTGCCTTACTAA
>MDTD01152562.1_pt1 | contig 10060 bp, 10 predicted proteins | sample 811221 | NCBI WGS metagenome assembly MDTD01 (sample SAMN05326646, study PRJNA326480) | marine metagenome | isolation source: seawater | place: Pacific Ocean: South West | collected 2011
AAAAGAACTGAAATTGGAAATGAAGCGTTCAAAATAAGTGAAGATTTTAAATATAAAATAGTATCAAAAAAAACTGAAGAATTTTTATTTTTACCATGATAAAGTACGCAATTGTTGAAATTAAAGGTGGCCTTGGAAATCAAATTTTTCAATATTCTTTTGCAAAATATTTAGAAAATGTTGGATTTAAAGTACTATTTAATCTTAATTTTTTTAAATCTTCTAAAAATTTAAATAATGTAACTGAAAGAGAATTTCTTCTTGAAGAACTCTCTTGTGAAATTGATGAGGTAAATAAGGCCTTACAAAAATTATCTGATATTTTTAATTACTTGATAAATAGTAAGAAAATAAAAAAATATTTTCCCTTAATAAACAAGTACATCTATAAATATTTTAAAGAAAAAGATTATGACAAAAATTTGGAATATAAAAATTACTCAATAATAAATTATTTTGATGGATATTGGCAGAACAATATTCATCATTTAAAAACCCAAAAAGAATTATTATTAAATATTTTTAATATTAATCATGAAGATATAGAAAGCTTAAACAATGACAGAGTGTTGATCCATGTAAGAAGACAGGATTATTTAAAGCTAGGAATAAATTTAACTGAAAGTTACTACAAAAATTCAATTAACTTGTTAAAAAAAGATCTTAAAGAATTCGAATTTGACATATTTACTGACGACAAAGAGTGGGTACTAAACCAAGGTATATTTTCAGATTGTAGAAAGATATACGGTGAAGACGAAGATCCGATTAAATCATTTATTAAAATGTTATGTTATAAACACTTTATTATTGCAAACAGTACATATTCATATCTAGCAGCATTTTTTGGAGAAAAAAAAGACTCTAAAGTTTTAATGCCTTATAGATGGAGTATAAAGAAAGATAATAACTTTTTGACAGAGAATTCATGGGAGAAGGTTAAATTTTAGAATGAAGATATATTTCATAACTTATGGCGATAAATCTTTTAAATATTCCAAAAGTCATCTGTGTACATTAGCAAAACATTCTGGTTTTTTTGATAAAATTCTTAGCCTGGGTCCAGAAAACCTGAATAATGATTTCAAAAAAAATTATCGGGATATACTTAATGAAAAAAAAGGTGGCGGGTATTGGGTTTGGAAACATGAAATTATTAATAATTTGCTTAACGAAATAAATAAAGAAGATATTATTTTATATTGTGATGCTGGATCATCAATAAATAATCTACCCAAGGCTAAATTAAGATTCAAGGAATATCTAGACATTATAAGTGGTAAGAACACGGATTTCCTTAGATTTGAAACAGAAAAACAGTTCTTGGAAAATCAATATACATCGAGAGAGCTTTTTGACGTATTTAATATTGACGTTAATTCTAAAATAGCCACTACTACTCAGCTTCAAGCAGGTGTGATGTTTTTTAAAAAAAATGATACAAATATGAATTTTTTTCAAGATTACAAAAAAGTGTTAAATAGCGATAAAAATTTAATAACAGACTTTTATAACAAAAACCAATTTGAGACTTTTTTAGGAAATAGGCATGACCAAAGTATTTTTAGTTTATTAGGAAAAACCTATAATTCATATATATTAGAAAATGAAACAGAATTTAGAAACAGAAAAGAACTGCAGTACGACTTTCCCATACTAACTGTTAGGGCTTCAAATCATGGATTAAGAGATAAGTTTAAACTTACTTTTTTAATGTCTGTAAATGGAAAAAAAACACGTTACTTTACATAGAAAAACTTAGAATTAAATTATTTTATAAAAATTAAATATAATGAATATATGAATAGCCCCTTAGTCAGTGTTGTTATCCCAAGTTATAATAGGCTTGAATATTTGATACGTGCTATTGAAAGTGTTTTTAGTCAAACTTACTCTAAAACAGAAGTAATTGTAGTCAATGACGGATCTACAGAAGAAGGTTACTTGGAACATAAGTATATAAAAGATATAAAACAAATTAATTTAGAGCAGAATCAAAAAAAAATTAACGGATTTGGTCCTGGAAATATCAGAAATTTTGGAATACAGGAAGCAAGTGGAGACTGGATAGCTTTTCTTGACGATGACGATTTATGGCTTAAAGAAAAACTTGAAATTCAATTAAATAATCTCAATAGCTCTGGTTTAAAAATGTCCTCAACAGATGCACTAATTGGTAACGGAGTTTATGACAAAAATATAAAGTATGAGAGTTTTTTAAATGATTATTACTATGAGAAAATTAAGAAATCTGTTTTTAGAAATTACTTCATTAGTAGATTCAAAAAATTAATTTATCCTGAAACATTTACAAAAGAGTTTATAACTACCGTAAACCCAATTATTACCTCTACAGTTTTGTTAGATACAAATTTAGTGAAGCAGCTTAATGGTTTTAGAAATCTCCCATATGCAGCTGACTACGATCTTTGGAAAGGTATTTTACAATTTACGGATTGCCAATATATAGATAAACCTCTAATTTATTATGACAATTCCCATGGATATGGAAGAGAATATAAAAAATAATATTCGATTTAGAACATGAATAGCAACATAAAAATTAATGAAATCTCATTTAGAAAAGATATAAATCTTATTAGAGCATTAGCTGTAATAGGAGTACTTATATACCATTTTGATAAAAATTTTTTAAGCGGAGGTTGGTTGGGTGTAGATTTATTTTTTTTTATATCTGGTTATTTGATTTCTAACAAATTAATTCTTGGTTTGAGATCTCAGGATAATTATTTTAGGGTTTTTTTTAAAAAAAGATTCTTGAGATTAACACCTGCACTTATTTCTACAGTAATATTTTCAAATTTATTAGCATATAATTTTTTGAGCCCATCTGAATTAAAGTTGCATCTTGATTCTGCATTTTATTCATTAATTTATATATCTAATTTTTTCTATACAACCCTAGACTTTTACAATTCACCAAATAACAAATATCTAACAATGCTTCATACTTGGAGTTTAGGAATTGAAGAACAGTTCTATATTATGCTCCCATTAATACTTGTATTTGTATATAAAAAAAATAATCAAATTGTAAGAGCTTTTGCATTATTAATTGTTTTTTCACTAATATTTAGTTTCTTTACTGAGTCAGAAAATTTATTTTATAATCCTCTCGGAAGATTTTGGGAATTTTTAGCCGGATCAATTTTTATGGTTTTCGAAGATTTTTTAAGGAATAGTATAAAAGCTAAGACTTCAATGTTGGGAATGTTATTAGTTCTATTTTCTTTTTTTGTATTTGATGACAACGACATCAACAACACTCTTCCAAAATTTATTGCTTTATTCGGCTGTAGCTTATTTTTACTTGGAAAAGTGGATAATTATTTTACAAATTTTAAATTAATTCAAACTCTTGGAAATATTTCGTACTCTCTATATCTTTTTCATCAACCAATAATTGCATTTATGTTTATTCAAAATGACAAAATTAGTGAACTGAATTTTTACACAAAGATTTTAATTATATTGATATTATTTGTGTTGTCATACTTTAATTGGAAATTCATTGAAAATTCTTTTAAAAATATCAAATTTTTTAAATTTATGATTGCATTCTACTTCGTAGCAGTTATCTTTTCAGGTCTAGTAATTTTTGACATACCAGATAACTTTAAACTTTTAAATATTCCAAATAAAGTATTTCTTTTAAAGGTAAAGGATTCAGATATTTTAAGTCTGGATGGAAAGTCTTGTAATAATAGAAGTGTTGAAGAATCATGTACGATTATAAATAAGCCAGAAAATGACTCTATATACATTTTAGGTGACTCATCTTTAAGAACTCTTTCTACTTCTCTTCTAGAAAGTCCAAAAATAAATAATTATAATTTAATCCACTTTACCGGAAATGATTGTATTTTTATTTTTGACAAAAACCCTAGTAAAGAATCTTGTCCTAATAAAAATATTGAAAAAAAGAATGAGTTTGGTAAAAATATAAAAGACTCGATTATTGTTTATGGTGCAAGATTTCCTAGATACTTTAGTGGTACGGGATTTGATAATGGTACAGTCCAGGAAGATAATGATATAGTTGTTATTGATGGTCTGAAAGAAGAAATTGAAAAAACATTAAAAACTTTTGATCAAAACAATAATTTAATCATATTAATTTATCCAATACCAACCCAAGGTTGGAATGTGCCAGAACTATTTTTTTATAAAGATTTACCCGAAGACTCAACTGTATCTTATCCCAGTGAAATTTGGTTTGAAAGACAGCAGGAATCTGTTGAGTTTTTAGACTCATTAGATTTACAAAATGTTAAAAGAATTTACCCCAGTGATATATTTTGTAAAAATATTTTAGAAGGATTATGTGTTGGTGCAATCAATGGTAATATTTTTTATTCTGATGATGATCATTTAAGCTTGGAAGGTTCACGATTTATCTCAAATGAAATTATTGACTATCTTTCAGAAAAGTGATTCTTCAATGTACCTAGATTTTTTCTAAAAAGTAAATAATAATAATTGCCTAATAAGATTAAATTTACGTAATTAATTTTTGAAACATTTATATTAGTAACAAAATTTTTTACAGCTATCAGAAATTCATCTGGGTATTTAAGTTTTATATTTCTTAATAGGTAAATTTTATATATAGCTTTTCTCCAATTTGTTTGATCATTTTTCTCAGCTACTGTGAACTGGGTTCTTTTTGTTCTTAATATATCTTCTTTATTTGCAAAAGATTCAAGGTGGAGTTTATTTACAGTTTCACAATTTAAATAATTTATATGTTTGAAATCATTGTAATTCATGAGAAAATATTGAAGAATTCCAAAATAATCTCTAGCAAGCATTGAAGGTATTAGAATATGCCTATCCCCGATGCCAAAATAATCCTCGCCTTCTGGAATCAATATTTTTTTATTAAATCCATGAAGATGATAGTCAATATACATTTGGTCAAATCTAGAATAAATAATATAATCGTATTTCTCAATTTCCTCAATATAATTTCTTAGGATGATATCTTTGATAGCAAAATGAATAAATCCAGATTCCAATAGTCCTGTATTTCTTCCTAATTCAAAAGCTTCGACCCATTGTTTATCATAATTTTTATAATAATATTCGCTCCAATCGGTGTCTTCATCAAATGTCCAATCATGATCGGCTTTTTGAATAAATGACTGATTATTTAGCCATTTCTTTCCAGTACATATAGCTAAATCTGCTTTTAGGTGATTTTTTACGTATTTGTACATTGAACTCCAAGCTTTTTCACCCCCTCTTGGAGAACCTCCAAGTACAACTAAATATTTTTCTTTAACCATATATTCCTAATATTTTATATTTTTTCTATATAAAGTCGGGTTAATATATTTTTCTCTAAGTCCTTTAATTAAATATTTTTTTTCAAATTTTGTAGTTTTTTTAAGGTCGAAAGCACTATATCCAAACTGTTCTTCTTGGATATTTTTAAGTTTATTAATAATAAACTTTGGATGATCATCGATTTTCATTCTAAAGCTGTGTTTTGGATATCTTTTTGCTATTTCTTCAAACCATGCTTCATAAGCTTCTTCTGAGGTACTTCCTCCTCTATTTTCGTAAGTTCCAAAATGTCTAAACCAAGCTCTTGCAAACCTACCCCTATCTTCTTTTAAAATTTCTTTTGTTCTAAATGTTGATTCGTATTGGTAAATCGGTATATTAACCATAGGCACCTTTTTAGGGTCAATTAATTCACCATCAAGAGTAGCCAAGGTTAAATCACCACCCCCATTTAACTTTATATTTTTATATTTTTTTTTATTAAACAATAGACATATTCTTGTTTTTATTTGATATCTATCAGGTGTAAAAATTTGATACTGTGGTAAAGAAACTGCTGGATAGTTACTATATTTTTCTAATGTATTAAAAAGTTTAGTTTTTGTTTTTTCATGTAGAAAATAATCTATGTCCATTCTCATTACCCAATCTGATGTGCATTTGTCATACCCTTCCTGAAAAGTTTTACCAATGTGGTCCCAAGAAAATTCATTTGGCCAGTCATCTCCAACTACTATTACTTCATTTGCAAAAAAATTGTAACATTCCAGCGCTTCTTTCCAGGGATCATTTCTTTTTTCAGGATCCGTCATAGTAGTAAAAATTGATAATGAAACCATAAGAGAATTTTAGAATAATTCTTATTAAATTTGCTATGTAAAATTAATATATAAGTATAAATGCAACTAACAATATGCTTTATAGAATGTAATTTACTATGAAAAAAAATGTACAATCCATAACATTTACTAATTATGGATATTTAGACTTTACTTTGAATCTATTAGAGTCAATAAAAAAAAATAATGTCGACTTAGACCTTTTAGTTTATTGCACAGACAAAAAAAGCTTTGACTACCTCAATAAATTTAATAACAACTGTATATTATTAGATTCAAAACTTTCACAAAATAAAAAAGCTACATCATGGAAGGCTGGCAGTGGTGCGTTTGGTGAGATGATGATAAGCAAATTTGAATCAATATTTGATGGACTTTTAAAGAATGATTATGTCCTGTATATAGATGGCGATATAGTAATCAAGGAAAATATTCTTGAATACTTAGAAAATGAAATTGAAGATAATGATTTCTTATTTCAATTAGATTATAACAATAAAAGACCTTATCAAAATGACTTATGTGCTGGCTTCATGATGATAAAGTCGACTAGGAAGACAAAAAAAATATTTAATCCTAATGAAATAGATGTAGAGTCAATCATAAAATTACCTGCTCATGATCAAACTTATCTAAATAATTTAAAAAATAATTTTAAGTATAAATTTTTATCACCAGTTTTATTTCCCAACGGATCATTTTATTTCAACTATCTTACTGAACCTAAAATTATTCACTTTAATTACATTGTTGGAAAAGCAAAGAAAAATAAAATGAAAAAAATGAAAGAATGGTACATCTGATTCTGATGAAACTAATAAAGAGAATAATTCATTTTTTAAAAAATAATTTAAAAATTTTTATCTTTATATACTTTAAAAACACAATTTATAAGGTTGATAAACTTTCATCAAAAACAATTGTTATACACCATCATCAAGGATTAGGTGACATAATTATTTGTAATGGATTAGTAAATTATCTTTCAAATCGGTTTGAAAAAATAATCTTGCCAATTTATGAAAATTATTACGAACAAGTTTGTTACTTATACGTTGAAAATCCAAAAATTGAAATAGTTAGCATACAAAATGAATCTGAAATTTATACCAGATTTAATAAAAATCAAGTATTAAGAGTTGGCTTTGAAAAAAATTACGGAAAATTCAATACATCTTTTTATAAACAACTTAATATTCCTTACTCAGTGTCTTATGATTATTTTAATGTTCCCCGTAATAATAAAAAAGAAACTGAGCTAATGAACCATTTAATGAAGTTTTATAGGATAGAAAATAGTTACAGACTTGTTCATAGAAGCAGTTCCTATGGTCAAGTCAATCTCAGCCTGGATGATAAACTTCCAATAATCTATATTGAAAAAGATACAGATATATTTAATAATATATTTTTGTATGTAAAACTAATAGAGGGTGCTGATGAAATACATTGTATAGATAGTAGCATTTTACACTTGGTTGAGAGAGTTCCATCAGAATCAAGTTTATTCTTTCATCCAATAAAAAAAGAGGGTCAGGTGACTGAAAAACTTGAGTTGTATAGAGATTGGAACATTACAATTTAAAGTATGGAAATTCAAATAAATATATCCGTGGGCGAATTAATTGACAAAATTACAATCTTACAAATAAAAAAAGAAAAAATAGCCAATCTAAAAAAAGTAAAAAAAGTATCTTACGAATTGGAATTATTAGAAAATAGTTTGAATTCTTTTGAAACAAGTAAAACAGCCGAACTTAAGAATTTAATGAATGAGCTTAAAAAAATTAACCAAAAATTATGGAAAATCGAAGATGACATAAGATTGCTCGAAAAAAATAAAAAATTTGACGATAATTTTATTAAGCTTGCTCGATCTGTTTATATCACGAATGATGAAAGGTTTGAGGTAAAAAACAAAATTAATAAATTGTTTTCTTCCGAAATAGAAGAAGTTAAGTCTTATGAAGAATACTAATTTTTTGATGCACTTTTCTTAAAAAAGTAAATATCGTTTTTTTTCTCGCATTTCTATTACGTAATTTGTAAAACCTATTTTCTATTTGAATTAATTGAGTGTCAGAAATTCGAACTTTAATTTTATCAACAATGGGTTCAACTTTATATTTATTTATTTTCTTCATCCACCAATTAATATCTAATTTTTCAATATTAAATTGATCAAATTCAATCTCTTTTTTTAGCTTATTAAGACTTTTATAGGTGGGAAGAAGAAACATAGGCAAACCTTCGAATGTCTTATAAATATAATGTGATTTTGTAATAGGTATTGTCCCACAATAGAGTGCTTCCCAAAATCTATGAGTATCAATCCCATTCCCCCAAGGTGATATTGAAAATTGATGTAACGCTAAGTTTGATAAATAATCTTGATAACTTTTATCCTCTACGAGTTTGATATCAAATATTTTTCTTGCATAATTAATCGCCTTTATCCTGTGAAAGTAATTTGTATTCAAGTTGAAGTTAAAATACATAAATTTGTGTTTTGTTTGTTGAAATTCTAAATCAATAAAATCATCTATAATCGCTGATTTACTATTTCTATATGGAGCAATTCCTAGCGGTATGGGAATTAAAGAATCCGTTTTATAAACGACATTAGTTGCATACCAGCTTGAAACACATTTTGGCATTTGATTAAATAAGTTTTTTGTAATTTTTCTATCTGATTGAGATGAGATCACCTTGATATTTTGAAACTTAAACTTTTTTAAAATATGAAATAAACTTTCTACATAGTCTGCATGTGAGTAAATGACGTCATTTTCCTGTATGTTAAGATTAAGATTTATAAAAGTAATTAACTCATTATTTTCTTCAATTATTTTTATTTCAGAAAAATTAAATCTTTCTAAGTCTTCCTGACTAAGTGATGCAGAAAAAACTTGATTTGATTGCTTAATAAAATTAAGTGAAGAAAGTACTTGATCTTTTTGATATTTCTTATTTAAAACTGTAATCATCTTAGAACCTTTTTTATTAATGATACGATTGCATGGTATACAAAAATAATATTTTTTAAATCAAATTTAAATTTTCTACTTAAAAAACTTTTTAAGTGTTTTTTGCCATTTTTAAAATTAGATGTTGTAATGAGATATCTGCTTCTATATATGTACTTGTAGAATTGATGAAAATCTGATGAATGCTTTTGATCAAACCCTTTTATAGTCCAAGGTTTATGCTTTCCTGAAAAATGATGGAATATCAAATTTGTCATTTCTTTTTCTCTAGAACGTGAATTTAATTCATCAGGTAATTCAAAATAATTATTATCAAAAATTATATTTAATATATCTTGATCCCAAAAAATTGCCTTTTCTCTAATTTTTGGTATCAAACTAAGAGCTTTTTCCTTTACATTTAAATTTCTCCATTCAGTAGGATTAAAAATCATTACACCTGCATTAAAATATTTATCTCCTTCAAGGGATAGATCATCAAAGTATTTGTAACCATCGCCTCTATTTATTTCAGTGTTAAACGATACATGCTTCTTTTCACTTGACATAGTTTTATAAACCTTATCTAATGCTGATAAAGGATTAGATAAGCAAATTACATCACAATCTAAATAAGTAATAAAATTTTCAGCCATAATATAGTCCTGTAAAAAGAGTCTATAGAAAGTGGCTTCTGTTACGTGGGCCTCTGACAAGTTATATAGGTTAATATTAGAAATATTTATTTCATGAAAAGAAATACTTTCTAAGTAATAATGATTTTTAATTTTTTTGGGTACTCGAATCTCATCTTTTGATAAATTAGTAATTATGTCAAACTTTATATTTTGATCAACGTTTTCTAAAATTGAAATTATTGATGTGAATGCTTGTTTTACATAATTTTGATCAAAACAGTATAAAAATTGGTACACAATACTTCTA
>MDTD01170673.1_pt1 | contig 10060 bp, 8 predicted proteins | sample 811221 | NCBI WGS metagenome assembly MDTD01 (sample SAMN05326646, study PRJNA326480) | marine metagenome | isolation source: seawater | place: Pacific Ocean: South West | collected 2011
TATTCCATTGCATAGTTTCTTTGATAAAGTGCAAACCGTCTAGATGTAAATCATCCAACATAGTTACGATAGTTTTCTCTAATTCCTTGATTGGTTTGTGTAATGTTAGAAATAATTCAAAGTTTGGATCATCTTTAGATTGTTCTGGTAATTCTTCGTATGTCTTGCGTAAATTTTTGATCTGATCTAGTAACTCATGTAATCTATTATCTGTTTGAAATAATTTCACATTTCGTATAATTTTTGGCTTTAGTTAAATTTTTTCTATTTTCGTTTACAAAACTATCTAATTGTTCTATAATTAAGGAAATTTACTTCATAAGTTGAAAATATCTCAGAAATTAGGCGTCAAAATAATCATCATCGTTTCGTTCTCTGTGAGATTTTGCTTTCATTGTGTAAATTTTTTGCATAATGTTAACATAAATCTGATAGATGAATTTCACTTGAATGATTCGTGGCATAATGAAATTTGCAAATGATCTTGCATGAACTTCTGAAAATCTATGATTTCTAACTATTATGGCTGATTTTCCACTTTTATCCAAAATACTTAACGTCTTTGGACTGAATGCCGTATCTGTCTGATTACCTGCACCTAAAACTAATAATGCATTCTTTTCTTTTTTGAAGTTTTTTAGTAATTCTGTTATTATGTTTGAATCTGAATAAACTTTTTCAAATTGTATCTTTGGTAAATCTAACTCGAACATTTTTTCATTAATCCTGTTCACAATTTCTGTTTCTTCTTTTGGATCCTCAATAACTCCTCGAATAATGCGAATTTTAGATTCCTCATTTTTTTGAATTGAATTTGCAATTTCTAATCCAAGGTCACTATGTCTTCCTTTATCATATGCGACCACAATATTTTTCATATCTTCATCAAATGTTTTTCTTAATCTGACTCCGATAATATCGCACGTTGTAAGTGAAAGTAATTTTCTATTGTTTTTCAAAAAATCAAAGTCAACCAACAATGTATTGATATCTTGTTCTTCTGTAGTTTGTAAAATTGCTTCAGTTGGGTCATGTGCTAATCTGACTAAATACCTATTTCTTAAAGATCCTGTAATTTCTCTTTTAAATTCTTCTATTGCTTTTAATCCCTTTTCTCCAATTCCATGTGTTAGAGATAGTGGTGTTTGTCGTGGAACGTTTACCACATCCAAAATTGTTATTTCTCCATCTTTGTCCTTTGCAATAGATCTTGCCATTTTGTACATTCTTTCTGCAGAACGTTTGTCGAAAACCATTAGCACTCTGTATTCTTTTCGTAATTTTGGTCCTTGTGTAAAAACTAGAGGTGCATTATGTTCTAATTCTTTTTTTGATGTGTAAAATTTGTAAATAACAAAACCAATTACTATCCAGATAATGGCTATTAGCCAACTTTCTGGATGGGTAAACAACAAGTATATGGAAAGACCCATTGCTGTTAAAATGCCTATTATTGGAATCAATGGAAAGAGAGGTGTTTTGAATCCATATTCTACAGTTGATGCGTATAATCTTCTAATTGTAATTGATGCCAGATTTACTTGTGTGAATAAAAACAGGAACATCACACTAGCTGCAAATGCAATTGCAGTCAAATCCATAGATAATGCAAGAATTAACATGATTATTCCTGAAACAATTGTTGCAACAAATGGTGTGCGATATTTTCCATGAATCTTACTGAATACAAAAGGAAGATTGTACTGCGTACCCATTGCAAAACTGACACGGCTTGCAGCAAATGTTGTAGCGTTTAATGCAGAAAGTGTAGAAACCAAACCTCCTGCTAGGACAATTAATGCTCCAAATGGAAGAAATTGATCTGCAGCTTGAATAATTCCTAATTCGCCAAATCCTCCAATAAATTCCCACGCGGGCATTCCAATCACTGATTCATTTAAACCTCCGATGAAAACAAATGTGAATAAAATGTAAACTGAAACTACAATTCCAAGCGAAATTAAAATTGCACGTGGAATGTTCTTCTTTGGATTTCTTATTTCATCTCCTGCTTGTGAAATTATCTCATAGCCTTCAAATGCAATGAATGTTAATCCCATAGCAAGTGCCAATCCTGCAACTCCGCTAGGAAGAAAATCAGTATAGTTATCAGACCAATTTGGATTTGCAAACATCATTGCACCAATTGCAGCTACAATCAATATTCCAATAATCGCTAACTGTGTAAACGTAATTGCATTGCCAACCTTTCCTGTATCTGATGAACCTCTTACATTGACAAATGTAAAAATTATAATTGCAATTGCAGCTAAAATTTTATCTATTGGAATTCCTGTATCTTCCCCTATAACTCCTGATGTTCTTAGTAAATGTGCAAAAAATGAACCAAATGCAACTGCGTAAAGACTTCCTGCAATAGTATGTCCAAACCATGCCATCCATCCACTAAGATATGCATTCGGTCTTGGCAAACCTTCTCTTACCCATTTGTAACCTCCTCCTGTTGCAGGAAATGCAGAACCTAATTCTGCATACGTTAAAGCAGTAAATACTGTAATAATTCCATTAAGCAAAAACGCAATCATTAATGCAGCACCTGCTTGTGCCATACCTGGTCCTACTAGGACAAAAATGGCACCTCCAATCATGGATGCTACTCCAATCATAACTGAATCTTTTAGAGATAAACTACGGACTAGTCCTGATTCAGATTTCTCAAATGTCATACAGTTTTCGACAAAATGTGGATGAATAAAGCCTTGCCTCTTGTATCATTACTGATTATGTGCCTTTGACCATATTGAATAACTGCCTTACAATCATCTTTGGATGGTGTGTTGCAAGCTTTACCATCTTTGATACTCCAAAATCTGCGCGAATGAAATCCAGGAATTCGTCTGCTGTTAACTCCTCAATTATGCTCAATTCTTTATCCCATTCTTCGTCTGTTAATCCAACCCATCTGTTCTGTACTTTGCCCGCAGAATTAATTTTTGATTCAATAGCTCTTTTCCATTCTTTTTCGTATGGATTTAATGATGTCTCTGTTGTATCTCCATTTTTTATTGCATCTGCTACAACTTTACCTGCAACTTCTCCAAATCTGATTGCGTATCTTATTCCTTCCAAGACAAGTGGATTTGCTTGACCTGCAGAATCTCCTACAAGAATCAAATTATCATATACTGTTTTTCTTGATAACCCGTCATTTGGAATCAAACCATAATGGAATTCTATTTTTTCAATATTTCCTAAATCTTTGATAGGTCCCAATTTTTTTTCTAATAATTCGTTTAATCTTGCAGTTGGATCCATATCTGAATCTGGTTTTCCAACCCCTACCCCAATTCTTGCAGTATTTTTTGATGTTGGGAAAATCCATGCATATCCTGCAGGTGAATACTCTTGTCCTACCATTAACCACCAATTATCATGTTCTAATTTTTCTGTCTTCACCTCAAACTCTGCCCCTGCGCCAAATTTTTTCCATTGACTAACATACCCTAATTCTTTTGCAATGATTGAAACAAAACCGCTTGCATCAATCACAACTTTGGAATTAAACTGAATTTGATTACCTTTTGATTTTGCAATAACTCCTATGCATTTGCCTGAAGCATCTTTTACAACACCTGTAACATTTGTAGCTGTAAATATTTCACTTCCTGATATCTTTGCTCTATTAGCTAGAAATCTGTATGTTTTTCTTACATCTAAAACTGCAGCCTTTGCAATATTATCTGAAATTTTAACCGAATTATTTGGAGAACAAAACGAAAATTTCTTTATGGGGTTATAGCATTCTTCAGGTATTCCAAATTTTTCTATGTCTGAAATCCATGTTACACCACTTGTTCTGACCGTTTCTGCAATTTCTTTTTCTTTTTCAATTAATGCGACTCTACATCCATTTTTTGCAGCCATATATGCTGCAGATGAGCCAGCAGGCCCTCCTCCAACAACTATTACGTCAAAATTTAACTCATCCAACTAAATTTATTACATTTCTGAATATTATAATCTAACAATCAATTATCTTCTTAACATGTTTATCTTGGTATGAATTAAGACTAATTATGACTGATACTGAAGTTATTCCTTTTATTTTATGGTCTGGACTTACTGCTGCACTGATGATTATAACTGGATTAGTTTACAAACTATATCAAAAACAAAAGCCACGAATAGCATAATCAAATACTGATTAAATTTTTTTAATGAATCATTCAAATAGGATTTTCTTTTCTTTGTAGAGATTTTTTGGATCTGGTTCTGAAACTGCGGCAATTAGGGCTTTAGTGTATGGATTTTCTGGATTCGATAATACTTTTTCAATAGTTCCAAATTCCATCACCTGTCCGGAATTTAAAATTAAAATATTGTCTGCAAAATGTTTTGCCGTAGCTAAATCATGCGTAATGTATATCATGGAAATATTATTTTCTTTCTGAATTTCCTTCATTAATTCTAAAATTTCAGCACGAATTGAAACATCTAACATGGAAACTGGTTCGTCGGCAATGATAATTTCAGGTTTAACTACTATTGCTCTTGCAATTACGACTCTTTGTCTTTGACCCCCTGACAACATATGTGGATATTTCTTGGAAATTTCTTCTGCAGGTTCCAGTTTTACTCTTTGTAATGTTTCAATTACTCTTTGTTTACGTTCATTTTTTGTACCTAAATTATGAATTTCTAATGGTTCGCTAACTATATCTGAAATTGTCATTCTTGGATTTATTGAATCATATGGATCTTGGTAAATCATTTGACATTTCATTCGAAATTTTTTTAATTCATCTGAATTATTTTTAATCTCTTTTTCATTATGAAAAATTTTTCCCGAGTCTGGTTCTATGGCTCTTAAAATTAATTTTGCAATAGTTGATTTTCCTGAACCTGATTGTCCGGCAATAGCTAAAATCTCTCCCTTTTTCAGAGAAAAATTCACAGCATCTGCTGCGACGACTTCTTTTGAATTTGATGAAAAAAAGTTCTTCTTCTGAAATTTTTTGGTTAGATTTTCAATTTTGAGTATTTCTGCCATCATTGATATTATATTTAACTGGGATAAGAAATTTATGCAAAACAAAAATCGCCAAAATATGAAAAATAAATCAAAACAGGAATTATTAGGATACCAATCCCATTTAATTCAGGATAATCTGACATATTTCAAACCAACTAGAACTAGTACTACTGTAACTTTTGCAGAAGAAATACGTAGTACACTTCAAGAACCAAATAAATCAATTAGTCCAAAATTCTTCTATGATGAAAACGGTTCAAAAATATTTGATGAAATATGCTCTCTTCCAGAATATTATCCGTACAATTCTGAAACTGAAATTTTACAAACCATTGAGGAAAAATTATTACCATATATTTCAAATGAGTATCATCTAGTGGAACTAGGAAGCGGTTCTTCGGTAAAGACACGACTATTAATTGATGTTTTATTCAAATCACAAACACATCTCCAATATTTTCCGATAGATATTTCAGAAATTTTAGATCAAAGTGCTAAAAACCTCTGTATGGATTATGAGAATCTCACAATTACTGGAGTTGTTGATACTTATGAAAAAGGTCTTGATTTCATTGAGCATTTTGATGATAAACCCAACTTGATTACATTTCTTGGTTCAAGTTTTGGCAATCTTGATTATGATGAAGGCATAAAATTTCTCCAAAAAATTAACGCATTGATGAAGTCTGATGATTTATTCTTAATTGGACTGGATCTAAAAAAGGATCACAAAATACTACATGATGCTTATAATGATTCTCAAAATACAACTGCAAAATTCAACCTGAATGTTTTAAAAAGGATTAACAAAGAATTAGGTGCAGATTTTGATCTGGAAAATTTTGAACATCATGCTATTTATGATGAACAAAAGGGTAGAATTGAAATGTATCTTCGTTCACTGTCTGAACAATCAGTCACAATACCAAAATCTAATTTATCTATAACATTTTCAAAAAATGAACTAATTCACACTGAAAATTCACACAAGTTCTCTACTCTGGAAATAGAATCTCTACTCGAAGAATCTAACTTTGAAAAATTAGAAATGTGGTTTGATTCACGAAAATATTTTACTCTTGTTTTAGCAAAAAAAATCTAGATGTTTTCGGCACATCTGAATCCTGAAATTAACCATCTCTCATCTAATCTGAAAAAGTTCCTATAAGATCCTCTGATTGATTTTGCTGGTGTTCCAAAAGATCCTCCACGTAAAACTTTTTGATTTGTAAACCATTTGTCATTATATTCGTCAAATCCACTTTTGAAACCCGGATATCCCATAAATTCTGAAGATGTCCATTCCCAAACATCTCCAATCATTTGATAACATCCATAGTTGCTTTTGCCATTTTCATACATTCCAATATTGCTGCAATTCCAAATATTTGATTCTAACAGATTTGCGTTTGATTCTGTTGCTTTTTCATTTCCCCATGGAAAAATTGTTTTAATCTCTTTTTCATCATTCCAAAGTGCTGCTTTTTCCCATTCTGCTTCAGTTGGCAATCTTTTGTTTGCCCATTTACAGTATGCTGCTGCTTCATAGTAACTAACGTGACACACTGGTTCATCGGGATTGATTTTTCTTTTTCCTACAAAGTCTCTTGTAATCCATTCATTTCCTTCTTTTTCCCAATACATGGGGGCATTCCATCCATTTTTCTTGACTGCATCCCAACCATCTGAAAGCCAAAATGAATAGTCATCGTATCCGCCGTCTTGCATGAATTCTAAATATTCTGCGTTACTTGTCAAAACATTATCAATTTGATAGTCGTCTAGGTATGTTTTGTGCTCTGGAAGTTCAATATCATAACAATAATCCTTTCCTGAATACCCTAAATTATACAATCCTCCGTTTATTTTGATACTTTTCTTTTCTTTATGTGCTGGAGCATGAGACTGATTAATTTTTGTTGGTCTGTATTGCTCTCCCAACAAATGTTGTAAATCATAAACTAAAAGTTCCTGATGTTGACATTCATGATGTATTGCCATTGTGAAAAGATATGTTGTTTCTTTATCTAGCGGTCTACTGATCACTTCTCTAACTCTGTTAGTTATCACATCAAAATACTGTAAAATTTCGTCTACTGTCGGTCTTGACATTATTCCTCGTTTTGATTTATCATGTGGTTTCCCAAACTGATTATAGTATGAATTTAGATATTCCGAAAGCTCATCTGAATAAAACTGATAATTCTTTTGTGTTTTACTTAGAACTATTTCGTTTAGCCAACTCACATGACCTATATGCCATTTTGGCGGACTCATAAAAACTGCAGTCTGTACTCCAAAATCATCTCTCTCTAAATTTTTTACTAACTGCAATGTGGTATTTCGTGTTTCATTAAATGAATCCAAAAGTAGATTTGGAGATGGTTCTTCAAGAGTCATGTAATTCTTCAAATTTCTGAATATATTTGGTTTTATGATTATTCTTTCATTATACAACATGAAGCATTATTGATATTGCGCATAGCCCACCAAATCGAAAATATTAACGCTCCAATCGATATTAATTTTAATTCTAATCCTTGCAATGGGAATATTGCTAATCCTCCAACTATTCCTAATACTGCAGATAATGATGTCGTACAAGCTGGACATCCAGGTGTAAATGCTGTTAATGCTCCACCAAATATTGCGCTTGCTCCATTCTTGACATTTTTGTCTCTCTGTGTTTTAATATTATATGCCACTAATGCAATGTTAATCCCTGCTAGTATTGCAACAACTGCTGTCAATGCAATTGATGCTGCCATATATGTAGGCAATAATTCTATTTCTGTTGTCATATGTGTTATTCCCATTTCTAATGTTAAGTAATAATACAATATTCCCATACTCAATCCAGAAATAACTCCAATCGTGCCAAATGTTCTTTGTCTCAAAATATCTTTTATTGTTAATTTCAGCATCATATGTTACTATCATAATTTATGATTAAATAATATTGATATTGTTTTCTTTCATAAAATTCAATTTTGGAAATAGTACAATGATAGATCCATTGTGATCATTATTATATTCAAAACTCAGAATGAGAGTGAATCTCATGTCTGTAGAATCATCATATCACTCTGCAAATCCTGAAATTCAAACCTTAACAGAACAATCAAAAATTTATTCTAAACAAATATTGGGAATTGTAGATGAAGTTCAGAAAGTTATAGTTGGACAGGAGAATGTAATTAAAAAATTAGTGATTGCAATGATGGCCGACGGTCATGTACTATTAGAAGGTGTTCCGGGTTTAGCTAAAACCAAAATGGTTGATACGCTATCAAAAACACTCGGTGCAAATTTTTGCCGTATACAATTCACACCTGATTTACTGCCTGCAGATATTACTGGAACAAAAATTTATGACAACAAAAATGAAAAATTTGTCACTGAAAAGGGACCTGTATTTAGTAATCTCATACTTGCAGATGAAATTAACCGCGCACCTCCTAAAGTTCAATCTGCATTACTTGAAGCAATGCAAGAAAGACAAGTAAGTATCCATGGCGATACATATGAAATTGAAAAACCGTTTTTAGTTCTTGCAACACAAAACCCGATTGAAAGTGAAGGTACCTACAGACTACCTGAAGCTCAGATTGATAGATTTGCATTAAAACTCATTATCAACTATCCCTCAAAAGAACATGAAAAATTAATCATACAAAGAAATACTCAGGAAAACAAACCTTCTGCCAAAAATATAGTATCAAAAGATGTAGTTCTTGAAATACAAAAATTTGTTCAAAAAATTTACGCTGATGAAAAAATTGAAGAATATGTGTCTACAATAGTCGATGCAACTAGAAATCCAAAAAACTATGATCTTGAATTAAAAGATATGATAGAATTTGGCGCATCCCCTCGTGCCTCCATTTGGTTAATTCTTGCAGCAAAATCACATGCGTTACTTGCAGGACGAGGTTTTGTTATTCCTGATGATATCAAATCAATTGCACATGATGTATTGCGGCATAGAATAATACTGACATTTGAAGCTGAGGCTGAAGGTAATACGTCTGATGTTATGATTGATAAAATATTAGAAAAAATCCGAGCGCCGTAGAAACCCTTGTCTGAAATCAAAGATCTCCTAAAACGCATTCGAGAATTGGAAATCAAAACTAAAGGTTTGGTGGATGGTATGATGGCAGGTGGCTATAAATCAAAAATACGTGGAAGAGGAATTGAATTTTCAGAGGTAAGAGAGTACGTTTTGGGAGATGATGTGCGACATATTGACTGGAATGTTACTGCACGTACTAACAAATTACATGTAAAAGAATTCGTTGAAGAGCGTGACTTGCGCGTATATGTAATATTTGACTATTCGGCAAGTAATGAATTTGGATTCATGAAAAGTAAAAAATCGATAGGTCATGAGGTTGCAGCATCAATTATTTTTTCAGCAATGAAAAATAATGATAATGTTGGACTGGGAATATTTACTGACAAACTTGAGCATTTTATTCCTTCAAGAAAAGGCAGAAAACATAGCTTATCTTTGCTTCAAACACTACTGGCATACAAACCAAAAAGTACACAAACTAACCTTGAATCTTCACTTTTACAATTACATCACATTTTAGGTCAGCAAAGTGTAGTGTTCATAATTTCTGATTACATTTCTCCAAACTTTTTACGTCCATTAAAATTTCTTAAAAACCGTCATGATGTAATTTTGGTAAATCTTTCTGACATACGTGAATCTGAACTACCTGATATTGGGTATACTGTATTAGAAGATATTGAATCTGGAGAACAATTGATGGTAAATACTTCTGATGAATCATTTAGACGTGCGTTTACAAAAAACTCTCTTGAAAATCATGAAAAAATAAAAAATGACATTACAAAAATAAAAGTAGAGATGGTGAATGTTTCAGAGCAAATTCCTTTTGACATCGCATTAAGACAATTCTTCAATCAACGTACGAGGCGATAAATCATGGAATATGAATTTGGATATTGGTATGTTTTACTTGCACTTTTTGTATTGCCTGGATTTTATTTCTTGTATCGATTTTACACCAAAACAAAAAAATCAAATTCATTAAA
>MDTD01179880.1_pt1 | contig 10060 bp, 7 predicted proteins | sample 811221 | NCBI WGS metagenome assembly MDTD01 (sample SAMN05326646, study PRJNA326480) | marine metagenome | isolation source: seawater | place: Pacific Ocean: South West | collected 2011
ACATTAAGAAAACAAGAAATTCTTTTTGCTATTCTAAAAAAAGTTGCTGAAAAAGAGGAAATCACAGGCGCAGGTGTTTTGCAATTATTACAAGACGGTTTTGGTTTTTTGAGAGCGATGGAATCTAATTATCTCCCAGGGCCTGATGATATTTACGTAAGCCCAAGTCAAATCCGAAAGTTTGGTTTAAGGACAGGAGACACTGTAGAAGGACCAGTTAGAGCACCAAAAGAGGGTGAAAGATATTTTGCATTACTCCAAGTAAGTAAAATCAATTTTGAGGAGCCAGACAAGTCTCGACATAAAATTGCCTTTGACAATTTAACTCCACTTTATCCAGATAAACAATTGGTTATGGAAGTTGAAATGACCAAAACTGAGAAAAAACCAGATTTAACTCCAAGATTAATAGATTTAGTTAGCCCAATTGGTAAAGGACAAAGATCGATTATCATATCACCACCAAAAGCCGGGAAAACAATGATTTTACAAAGTATTGCAAATTCAATAGCTAAAAATTACCCAGAGTGTTATCTAATCGTATTGCTTATCGATGAGAGACCGGAGGAAGTGACTGATATGCAAAGGACTGTAAAAGGTGAGGTTATAAGCTCTACATTTGATGAACCAGCTCAACGTCATGTTGCTGTAGCCGAAATGGTAATAGAAAAAGCAAAAAGATTAACTGAGCATAAAAAAGATGTAGTTATATTATTAGATTCAATAACCAGGTTAGGGAGAGCATATAATGCTGTAATCCCCAGCTCTGGTAAAGTTTTGACAGGAGGTGTTGATGCTAATGCACTTCAAAGACCAAAAAGATTTTTTGGTGCAGCTAGAAATATAGAGGAAGGTGGATCATTAACAATTATATCAACAGCTTTAATTGATACTGGAAGTAGAATGGATGAAGTAATTTTCGAAGAATTTAAAGGAACAGGAAATAGCGAAACTGTGCTTGATAGAAAAATTGCTGATAAAAGAATTTATCCTGCAATTGATATTACCAAGTCAGGAACTAGAAGAGAAGAATTGTTGTTTGATAAAAATGATTTACAAAAAATGAATGTTTTGAGACGAATTATAGCTCCGATGGGCACTATGGATGCAATTGAATTTATTAACTCTAAGTTAAAAGATACTAAAAATAATGCTGAGTTTTTTAATTCGATGAATAAACCAGCCTAATTAAGTTTTCCAATATTGTAGAATAGAAGTTATAATATTTTATGACTATTTATGCTTTATCTTCAGGTCCAGGTGTTTCTGGAGTTGCAATAATTAGAATTTCAGGTCCTGAAACATCAAAAGTGATTAAATCCCTTACTTCAAAAGAAACCCCAGTACCAAGAATGGCTACCCTTCGAAAAATAAACAATATCAACACTTCTGAACTTCTAGATGAAGGGATAATTTTGTGGTTTCCCGGCCCTGAGAGCTACACAGGGGAGGATATGGCTGAAATCCATGTCCATGGTGGTAAGGCTGTGGTATTTGCAGTTCAAAACGAGATATCAAAAATTAAAAATTGCAGATTAGCTGAACCTGGTGAATTCACAAAACTTGCTTTTCAAAACGGAAAGATAAATTTGTTAAAGGCAGAAAGTATTGCTGATTTAATATCCGCAGAAACAGAAATCCAAAGATTACAAGCTGTAAAAATAATGAAAGGAAAATCCTCAGAGAAATTTAACGAACTTAGAGAAAAATTATTAAAAATTTTGTCATTTATTGAAGCTAAAATAGATTTTCCCGAAGATGATCTTCCAAAAGAAAATTTAAGAAATATAAAACAGGGTTCTTCATATGTTTTAAACGAGATTAATAAAATTTTGAATGATCAAAAGGTAGGAGAAATAATTCGTGAAGGTTTTAAAATTGCAATCGTAGGACCAACTAATGCAGGTAAATCAAGTTTATTAAATAATCTATCCAAAAGAGAAGTTGCTATAGTTTCTGAAATTGCTGGCACCACTCGTGATGTTATTGAAGCACACCTAAATTTAGATGGGTACCCAGTAATTATTTCGGATACTGCAGGCATAAGAGATTCTAAAGATGAAATAGAAAAAAAAGGAATAAGGCTATCTCTCAAAAAAGCTGAAAATGCTGACTTAAAATTAGTAGTGATTGACCCTAAAAACGTTGATTTAAGCGGTTTTTTTACCGATTTGTTAAAAAATGATGCAATTTTAGTAATTAATAAATCAGATCTTCTAAAAGAAAAATTAGATCCTAAAATTCTTAAGCTCAACCATGTTCTAATTTCAATAAAAGAAAATTTAAATATAGATTTGTTAATCTCAAAAATAAAAAATTGTTTAGAAAAAAAATTTATAACTGAAGAAGATATTTTAATTACCCGAGAAAGACATAGACAACATTTGGTGCAATGCGCTGAGCATTTGAAAAATTTTTCAGATAAGAATGATCTAAAAGATTTTGATAAAGCGGCCGAGGATTTAAGATTGGCAACTAGACATTTGGGTATGATTGTCGGAAAAGTCGATGTAGAGGAGATTTTAGGTAGTATTTTCAACGATTTTTGTATTGGAAAATAATAACGATTTTGCTGTATTTTTGGAGCTTTTTTTACTATTTACGTTGATAAATATAGCTTATTTAAGAAAAAAAACTCAAATCTTGTAAAAATTGTAATCGAATATAAATTTACATCATGAAAAAAGATTTGTCATTTGATGTTGTGGTAATCGGTGGTGGTCATGCTGGCTGTGAAGCAGCCGCTGCATCTGCTCGTCTTGGAGTTAACACCGGCTTATTTACACATAATAAAAATACCATTGGAGAAATGTCGTGTAATCCAGCTATTGGTGGTCTGGGTAAAGGTCATTTAGTGAGAGAAATTGATGCTTTGGATGGCGTTATGGGTGAGGTTGCTGATAAGTCCGGAATACAATTTAGATTGTTAAACAGAAGTAGAGGACCTGCAGTAAGAGGACCTAGAACTCAATCAGATAGATCATTGTACCGTAAATTTATGCAAGAAAAACTTGCAAACTACTGTAATTTAAGCATTTTTTCAGATCCTGTAATTAAATTTATTTTTAAAAATAATGAAATAAGTGGATTTACAACACAAAAAGGTAATAATATAAGTTGTAACAAGTTAATCTTAACAACCGGCACATTTTTAAATGGCCTGATACATATTGGTGACGAAAAAACTCCAGCGGGTAGATTTAATGAAAAGCCAAGCACCGGCTTGAGTGAACAATTAGAGAAATACAATTTTCAAATAGGTCGATTAAAAACAGGAACGCCTCCGAGATTAGATTCTAGAACTATTAAGTTTGAAAACTTGGAAAAACAATTTGCAGATGATGATCCTTACTTTTTTTCTTTTCTAACAAAAAAAAATTCAAATAAACAAGTTTCATGTTCCATGACTTATACTAACGAAAAAGTTCATAAGATTATTGAAAAGAATTTATCTAAAAGTGCAATGTATTCTGGCAACATTCAGGGTGTTGGTCCAAGGTATTGTCCCTCAATAGAGGATAAAATAGTGAAGTTTGCTGAAAAGTCGAGACATCAGATATTTTTAGAGCCAGAGGGCCTTAATGATCATACAATTTATCCTAATGGTATATCAACATCTCTACCTGAGGTTGTACAAAACGAAATACTCAACAATATCAATGGTTTAGAAAATGTTAAAATTATTAGACCCGGATACGCTATAGAATATGATTATATCGACCCTAGAGAGCTTTTTTTAACACTGGAGACAAAAAAAATTAAAAATTTATATCTTGCAGGACAAATCAATGGAACCACAGGTTATGAAGAGGCAGCAGCTCAAGGACTTATAGCTGGTATTAATGCTGCTCTTTCCTTTAAAAACATGGAGCCTTTTATTTTAGATCGATCAGAAGCTTACATTGGAGTGATGGTTGATGATTTGGTAACAAAGGGAGTAGCAGAGCCATATAGAATGTTTACTTCACGAGCTGAGTACAGGCTAAGCCTTAGATCTGACAATGCAGACTTAAGACTTACTAATAAAGGAATTAAGATTGGCTTAATATCTCAGACAAGAAAAGAAATTTTTGAGGATAAGTTTAGTAAATTAGGTAAAATTACAATGCTAATGTCTAATTTAAATATTTCTCCATCCAGAGCAGATAAATTTGACATTAAAATTGCAAAAGATGGTGTTTTTAGATCTGCAGAAGAAATCCTAACTCAAAAAAGTGTTAATATGAGTAAAATTAGAGATATTTGGCCTGAAATTCCTAATTTTGGCGTTGAAATTGATGAACAGATTGAAATTAACTCTCATTACAGGGGTTATTTGAAAAAACAAAAGGCAGATATCTTAGCTTTTAAAAGAGACGAGAATTTATCAATCCCAGATAATATTGATTATGACCAATTTTCTGGTCTTTCGAATGAGGTAAAGGCTAAATTCAAGCAAATAAGACCAAAAACTATGGGCCAAGCCCTTAGAATCGATGGAATTACACCGGCTGCTGTATATATTTTGTTGTCACACGTTAAAAGAAAGTCTATTAAGCATATAGCTTAATGGATAACGCAATTCTAAATAATTATTCCAAAATTTTTAGTTTTAATGTTTCACGTGAAACTTGTAATGAACTTGAGATATTTATTGCTATGATGATAGAAAAAAACAGAGAAATTAATATTATTAGTAAAAGAATGAATGAGATAAACTCTATAAGACAACGACATATTATTGATTCAGCGCAAATTATTGATTTTGTTGATTTAAATAGTAATACAACCTGTGATTTAGGATCTGGTGGAGGTTTACCTGGTTTGATTGTTGCTATTGTAATGAAACAAATAAAAAAAACAATGAAAATTAAACTCCACGAAAAAAGTTATCATAAGTGTGTTTTTTTAGAAGATGTATCAAAAAAACTAAATTTAAACACAGAAGTTATCCAAAAAGACATTTTTACTTTAAAAAATATTGAGACAGGAACAATTATGACAAGAGCTTTTAAACCAATGCCAATAATCTTAGATCTAGTAAGTCAAAATTTTAAGAAATATAAAAATATAGTTTTGTTTATGGGAAACACAGGCAAGAATATCTTGAATGAAACACTCAAAAGTTGGGATTTAGATTATGAAAAGAAAAAAAGTTTAACGAGCGAGGGTTCATTTATACTTAATATTAAAAAAATCAAAAAAAAAATTTAATGAAAATAATTTCAATTATAAATCAAAAGGGTGGAGTAGGTAAGACGACAACTGTAATCAACTTAGCCTCAGCATTATCACAACAAGATAAAAAAATTTTAGTAATTGACTTAGATCCTCAAGGAAACGCCACAACCGGACTAGGTTTGTCTAATACAGAGCACTCAGACAACACTATTTACGGAATTTTAAATGGAACAACGTCGATTTCTGATGTTATCAAAAAAACAAATTTTAAAAATTTAGATTTAATTTCTTCCAATGTAGATTTGTCTGGTTTGGAAGTTGAAACAGCTGGCGATAATGATCGAGCATTTATTTTGAAAGCAAAATTAACCGCTTATTTAAATGATTCTAGAGCATCTTATGACTATGTATTAATAGATTGTCCTCCATCGTTAAGTTTATTAACTGTTATGGCTTTAGTCTCATCAAATTCGTTATTAGTACCTCTTCAAACTGAATTTTTTGCCTTAGAGGGATTGACCCAATTAATGAAAACAATAGATAGAATAAAAGTTAATCTTAATCCCAATCTCGAGATTCAAGGAATACTTTTAACCATGTATGATAGAAGAAATAAACTATCATCTCAAGTTGAAGAGGAAGCTAGAAATTATTTTAAAGACAAAGTTTATCAAACTGTAATACCTAGAAACGTCAGATTATCTGAGGCTCCTTCTCACGGTATTCCTGTTTTAATTTATGATAAAAATTGTCCAGGAAGTAAATCTTATTATAATTTTACAGATGAATTTATTAATCAAGAAAATAAAATTGGCAGTGCAGCATAATGGATTCAAATAAAATAAAAAAAGGACTAGGAAGAGGTTTGTCGTCACTTATAGGTGAAACAAAAGTTGAAGTTAAAACTAATAAATTATTATTAAGCGATATTGAGCCAAACAAATATCAACCTAGAAAAAATTTTGAAGAAAACAATCTACAAGAACTTTCAAATTCGATTAAAGAAAGAGGTGTAATCCAGCCAATTATAGTAAGAAAATCTAACTTTAATAATTCTAAATATGAAATTATTGCAGGTGAAAGAAGATGGCTTGCGGCTAGAAAAGCTGGTTTGCATGAAATTCCAGTTGTCATAACTGAGGCGGATGATCTTAAATCTTTAGAGTTTGCAATTGTAGAAAATGTGCAAAGGCATGACCTAAATCCTTTAGAAGAGGCTCAAGGATACAAAAGATTAATTGATGAGTTTTCCTATGATCAAGAAAAAGTTTCTCGTTTTATAGGTAAGAGTAGAAGTTATATCACAAATTCTTTAAGAATTTTAACTTTGCCTACTGAAGTCTTAAAATATATTGAACAAAAAAAAATCACAGCAGGACATGCTAAAATTTTAGTCGGGCTAGAAAATGCATTATTTATTGCTGATAAAATTATAGAAAAAAGATTATCTGTTAGGCAAACTGAAAATTTTGTTAAGATTTTTAGAAAAAGATCAACTTCAAAAAAATTTTCAAAAGATGCAAATATACAAAGCTTAGAGCAATCAATTTCTGAAAAAACAGGCCTAAGTATTTCAATCAAAAATAGCAGTAAAAATAAAGGGACAATCACCTTCTCTTATCATGATATTGAGCAACTTAATAAAATTATAGAAGTTATTAAGTCAAATTATTAGTCTCAGATAATTGTTCTAAAATAAAATTGGTCACTAGACTTACTGAAATAGATGGGTTTTTTTTTATTAAAAATTCAACATTGTTTACTTTATTAATCAAATCCTGAATTTTACTTTGACTTAGGATTTTAATTTGTTTTTTAATGAAGTCTTTTTCTTTCCAAAAGATTGGAGGTTTAAATGATGATATAATTTTTTCATGATTGTCATTGTTTTTGGTTTCTGCAAATATTTTAAGTAAACGTTTAAGTTTGTTAAGATAAATTCTCAAGATCATGACACAGTCCTCATTCACAAAATTATTTTCATTTAAAATATTTAGTGTTTTTCGTTTATTTTTGGCTAAAGAATTATTTACCAAATATGTATAATCGAAATTTTCTGCTAAATTTGTTAACTTAATCAAATCTTCCGTGCTAACATCTTTTTTATTTAAACTAAAATTCTCTATTTTTAAAAGTTCGTTTTGGAGATTTATTCTATCACCATTACACCTTTCAGTGATTAAATTAATATTTTCTTGAGAGATTTTGATTTTATTTTTCTTAAAAAACTCAATAGCTATTTGATTAAGAGTTTGGTTGTTATCCTCATAGATAGCAATTGAGATTAATTGATTATCTTTTTCAAATAAATTTCTCAGCTTAGATTTTTTTTCTAAAGTATTTGATAAAATAATTATTTGATTTTCAGTGCTATTAAGAGATAAAATATCTTGAATAATTTTGAAAATTTTATCTGATGCACGTCTTATAATAATTAATTTATTATTTTCAAAAAATGATTTATTAATAATTGTTTCCTTAAATTGATCTGAATTTTTTAAAATTTCTGCTTCTTCATAAAAATAAATATTATTAGATAATTTTGGTTTTAGGTTTTTCTCAACTATATCATTTGTTAATCCCTGGTTTTTTCCATGTATTAAAAATGAGTTAAAATTTTCTATTTTTATTTTTTGCAATTCGTATGATTTAATTATCATTTAAAGTTTAAAAAAGATTATTAATTTTTCAAAAATCTTATTGATTAGAGTGTTTTCTATTTCATTTTGATATTGGGCTAAGTCATATTTATTTTCTATATTGTTGTAAGAGAAACTTTCACTAAACAATTTTGATTTTGAAATATTGTTTATATCTTTAGTTACAATGTTGATTTGAACTGTCATTCTATACGAACTAGCTTGACCTTTGGCATTTTTAGATGTTTCAGTTATTAATCTTTTACTTGATATATTTAATTCAGAAAAACTAAATCCTTTGGATTTTTCCTCAAACCCAGAGATTGAAATAAATTTCCTATTAATATTTTTATCTCCTGTAGTAAGAATTTTTTTAAACGAAAGTTTATTAATATTTTTATCTACAAATATTGGTTGATAACCACAACTTGTAATAAAGAGTAAAAATATTATTAAATTCTTTTTTATCATTTAATTATTAAATTAATAATCTTGTCTTTGACATATATTATTTTATCAATTTTTTTGTTTAGAATATATTTATCGACCAATTTTAATTGTTTAATTTCTTCAAGTACATCTTTTTCTTCAACACCCTTTTTGATTGAAATAGTATTTCTTTTTTTTCCATTAATTTGTATTACAATTTCCTTCTTATCTGTTTCTAACAATTCTTTATTTAAAATTGGCCAATTTAAGTCTTTGTATTCATTTAGAATTTTTAGACTCTCGCTTGTTAAATGAGGTAAAACTGGCATCATTAATAATAAAATTTTTTTAAAATTAATTTTTAAATTTTCATAATTTGATTTTTTTTCCAAAATTTTTTTGTAAAAAGAATATATTTCGTGAAATACAGCAATGATAACATTGTATCTAAATTTTTCTAAAGAGTATTCAACCTTATCAATTACTTGATTTGTAAAAACTTCAATTTCATTATTTAAACTAGTTTTCTCCTTCTTAATTATTTCATGCAACTCTTGATTCATTAACCAAAATTTTTGAACAAATTTATAAGAAGATGACATACCACTTTCAGACCATTGAATGTCTTTTTCAGGTGGACTATCAGATAAAATGAATAACCTGACAGCATCAGCACCATAGAGATCAATCATTTTTTCCGGGTCTATTGTATTTTTTTTTGATTTAGACATAGATTCTGATGGACCCACAAAAACAAAATTATTAGGCTGATCCTTAACAAAGAATTTTCTTCCATCTTCAGATGTTACTTCGCTAGGATTTAACCAATTTCCATTTTTATCTCTATATGTCTCATGACAAACCATACCTTGAGTAAACAATCCTTTAAAAGGCTCTATTATTTTGAAATTTTGATTATCTAAACTAATAGCTCTCGTAAAAAATCTTGAATAAAGAAGATGTAATATAGCATGTTCCACACCCCCTATATATTGATCTACTGGCATCCAATAATTAATATCGTTTTCTTCAAATTCTTTTTTTTGACTTAAAGCAGAGCAAAATCTTAAAAAATACCAAGATGAGTCAACAAAAGTATCTAAAGTGTCGGTTTCTCTTTTACATTTTTTTCCATTGATTGTTATATTTTTCCACTGATCTACAGAATCTAAAGGATTACCTTTTGTTTTAAGTTCAACATTTTCGGGCAATGTAACAGGTAAATCTTTTTCAGGGATTTTTATAATTTTATTTTGCTCGTCGTAAGCAATTGGAATAGGGCAACCCCAATATCGTTGTCGTGAAATTCCCCAATCTTTAAGTCTATAGTTTATCTTTTCTTTACCAATTTTTTTTTCTGTTAAAATTTTAATAGTAGATATGATTGATTCTTCAGGAGCCTTTAATCCGTTTAAAAAATCAGAATTAATTATTATTCCCGGTCCTGAATAAGCTTCATTAAGGACTTTGTAGTCATCATTTTGGTTATCAGGTTTTACTACAGTTTTTATTTCTAAATTATATTTTTTTGCAAAATCAAAGTCTCTTTGATCATGAGCAGGACAACCAAATACAGCTCCAAACCCATAATCCATTAAAACAAAATTTGCAAAAAATACTGGAACTTTGTTATCTTTATCAAGAGGATTAATTGCTAATAAATTTGTTTTAAATCCAATTTTTTCTGCTTGAGCTATAGATTCTTCTGTTGTTCCAGTTTTAGAGCATTCCTCTTTAAATTTTAAAAAAGCCTCATTTTTTTGATAAAATTTTGATAAAGGATGATCAACTGATAATGCTAAAAATGAGAAGCCGAATAATGTATCAGGTCT
>MDTD01061607.1_pt1 | contig 10059 bp, 9 predicted proteins | sample 811221 | NCBI WGS metagenome assembly MDTD01 (sample SAMN05326646, study PRJNA326480) | marine metagenome | isolation source: seawater | place: Pacific Ocean: South West | collected 2011
CTTCACTGTGCGTCAGGTTATCTTCCGGGTCAGTTTCTTGCCTCGGGCAGTAACCACCGAGGTGATGAGTACGGTGGCGCATTAAGCAACCGGCTGCGCTTTATCGAACGTGTGCTCGACGCACTCGGCACTGCCATCGGTATTGGCAGGGTGGGTCTGCGGATTTCACCGGGTAACCCCTATAACGATCACGTCGATGCGAACCCCGAAGTGACTTATGCCGGACTGCTGCAGTTGGCGGAACTGAAGGGTGTTGCTTGGGTGCATGCCATCAGGATGGCGTCAACGGGTATCGATAGCTTGGCATTGACACGGACGCATTACTCGGGGGCTTTGATTGGCAGCGACAGCTACACCGCCGAAGAAGCTGAGACGAGTATTGGAGACGGTCTGGTCGATGCCGTCTCGTTTGGACGGCTGTACATCGCCAATCCTGATCTCGTGGAGCGCTTCAAACGCGGTGGTCCCTTCAACGAAATGGATAAGCGCACGATTTATGGCGGCGAGGGTGCCGCGGGTTATTGCGATTACCCCATGCTTTCGGGTGATGCATAAATCGCAGTCAACGAGTAACGTAACCGTATTACGAATGTAGCAAGGATAGTTTCATGCCCATGCCGACGGATGTGCCAGTCATCGATTTGATGTTGGCGGTTCCCAATGATGACACCTCGAACTTCTATGACTTTATTCGTCCTTTATTGATGGATGAGCAGAGCCGTCAGATGTTCCAAATGCCGGCGCAATACATGTTCAAAGATCTTCCCAAGGTCGGTAAGCGCGATGATTACATCGCCTACACCCTCGAGAAGATGGATGAATTTAATATTGAAAAGGCCATGCTGGGTGTTGATGAAGGGCAGTATGAGACGCAATGTGAGGCCGTAAAAAAGCATCCGGACCGCTTCTTTGCGTCCTATGACTGCAATCCTAATAACGGCATGGATGAGGTTCGTAAGATTCGCCGCCTCAAAGAAGAATATGACATTAAGTCGGTCAATGCCTTTCCTTCGGGTCTATGCCCTCAAGTGTCGCTGTCTGACAAAAAGTGGTACCCGATCTTCGTTACCTGCATCGATTTGGACATTCCGTTTTGTCCCTGCGTGGGCGTGCCGGGGCCTCGTATCCCGATGGAGCCGCAGAAAGTCGAGCACCTCGATGAAATTTGCTGGTTCTTCCCGGAGTTGAAGGTTGTGATGAAGCATGGCGCTGAGCCATGGACAGATCTGGCTTGGAAGCTGATGTTGAAGTACGAAAACCTCTATTACATGACTAGCGCATTCGCACCGAAGCACTACCCCAAAGATATTGTTCACTTTGCCAATACCCGTGGTGCGGACAAGATCATGTACGCCGGTTATTTCCCCATGGGGCTCTCGTTGGAGCGCATTTTTGGTGATATGCCCAACGTACCGTTCAAAGACGAGGTCTGGCCTAAGTTTTTGCGTGAAAACGCCAAGCGTGTATTCAAGGTCTGATTCTTAGATGTTCATAAAAAACCCCGCTTGAAGCGGGGTTTTTTATATCTGGGTCAAGGTGCCAGACCACCTCTTCTTACTGTATTTCTGCGTCTTAGGCAGGGAAGTAAACGCTAATCGCATCAACAATACAGGCTGGTTTTTCGGCTCCCTCGGCTTGCATGACAATCCGCAGCACCATTTTGATACCGCCACTCGCTTCCTCTACCGATACCACGGTCCCGGTTGCAGACAGCTTGGAACCGACCGTCACGGGGGAGGGGAAGCGTGTTTTTTCTGTGCCGTAGTTCACTCCCATTGCGATGCCACGGACCTCGATGATCTCCGGCATGAACTTAGCGGCCAGCGACATCGTGAGGTAACCGTGGGCGATAGTGGCTCCAAACGGACCCTTGGCGGCGCGTTCCGCATCAATATGAATCCACTGGTGATCACCCGTTGCATCAGCGAATTGGTTAATGCGCTCTTGCGTGATCTCCATGCTGGGGCTCGGGCCCAAGGTTGTACCTACAAGGTCATAGAGGTCAGAAGGTGATTCGATAATGGTTTTGGACATGCCAATCTCCTGTCAATCCGCAATAAGGGCCAACTCGCCCAATACATGATCCCGCCCTGCCTCAGGTAAAGACTTAGCCAAGGCGACGATGAACTCGTACTGTGCCATATTCTGTGTTCGAGGCATCATTGTTTCAGACGATGAAGTCGACGTCTCGTAGTGCGAGTGTGAGACCCAAGCTGTGTGTAGTGAGATTGTCCGTAATGGAAACAACAATGTCTGAGTTAAACGGCAAGGTATGCTTGGTCACCGGTGGAGCCGGTCACATTGGCCGTGCTATCTGCGAAGCATTGCTGAGTCATGGTGCCGAGGTGATCGCCGTGGGTCGTCGCGAGCCCGCTATGCCCATTGCCCACAATGAAAAAGTCGCCACCTTCCTTAGTGCGGACATTCGCGACGCGACCGCATCGCAGGCTGTTATCGATACCATCGAGGAACGGTATGGGCGCCTGGATATCTTGATTAACAACGCGGGCGGTGGTCCACCGGTCGCTGCTGCTCAAGCGAGTCCTGAGCTCACCCAGAAAATCGTATCGCTCAATTTACTGGCACCCCTTGTACTCTCCCAGCAAGCCCACAGTTTGTTAGAGCGGGGCAACGCTGTGGGTTCGATTGTCAACATCGCCAGCGTCAGCGGAGCGCGCCCCTCACCCGGTACCGCCGCTTACGGCGCGGCCAAGGCAGGGTTACTTAATGTCACAAAGTCTTTGGCCATGGAGTGGGGTCCCAAAATACGCGTCAACGCCTTGATTGTGGGTTTGGTTCACAACGAGGCGGGCGTTGAACACTACGGCGGTGAAGAAGGATTCAAGCGGGTGGCCGAGATGTTGCCCCTAAAACGCATGGCGTCTCCAGAGGATGTCGCCAACGCGGTACTGCTAATGTGCTCAGATCGAGCGGCCTATATCTCCGGTGCCAACCTTGAGGTCGATGGTGGTGGAGAAGTCCCCGTCTTTCTGCATCTCGCTAGCGAGTCGTCGAAAGCCAAATAGGAGATGTCCAGGCTCGCTCGCGAATGGTGGGCGAGTAGAAGGGGTCCGTCTCTGGATTGGTGCAGCAGACGCCGTAAATATCGCCTGAGTCGCCATTATCATTAGCGAGAAGGTTGGCTTGTTCTGCCTGAACACTGCAGCTATCTGATAAAGGATTCACGCCCGCAGCCTGACACTGAAGAGTGCTCCAGCGGCAGCTGGGTGTTTCTAGAACGCGAGCGTAGTAAAACGCGGACTCGCCTTTGACATAGCTGGGATCCTCCCACACCGCGCATAAGCTCGCATGACCGGGCGCGGTCGCCGCGCAGCTATTCATATCGACACCCAGTCCCACTGTTTCCTCGCCGAGGACGTCGACAACTCGCTCGTGCGTCTCCCCCGTGTCGTCGACCCAGCCTTTGATGATCTGAATTCGCTCAAGTGGATTGGCGGGATATAGGTCAGTGCCCTGATCACGCTGGGCGCTGATGAAGAACCTAGGGGGAGCGTCGTTATCGGTGCGCTCAAGCACGCCACCCATAGGGACACCCGCTGAGTAAGCCTGCTCCAACGCATCCGTGCTCTCACAAAGGTTTTCATCATAGTCCCCGGCAAAGAATCGAACGATCGGTCGTGTACCCGACGTCGCATAGGTCTCACGACGGCGCATGGCTTCAAAGATGGCGTCTCGGCGATTTTCTTCGGCCCAGACCACAGCTAAACCGCCGGGATTCGAGACGAAGTGGTCCTGCAGGTTCCTGAAGGTCGCGTCTCGAGACCCAAGGTGTCCGACGTAATTTTTCTCCATCGCACCACCTGAGGTGGCGGTATGGGTATCCGTACTACCAATAAAACCCTGCCGGAAGGGGTTTAGCCCGCTGTCCTGCTCAAGCGCCAGTCCGTCTTTGAGCACATTGCGCATCATGTTTCGGCGATGGAAGCTCGCAACATCGACAGGAAGGCCTCGGTCTGACCACATCTTGCCGTTCACACTGCCCAGCATGGCGAGGTTATCGGACGGTATTTGCTCGAAGTCACACAACTCATCCTCGGTATCGATGCCAATGCCTGCCATGCGATCAAAGCGGCACTCCGAGGCACCCTTGTGCTGTACTAATTCCACCAGTGGCTCGATCTCGAGGCGGTCAATGGCCTCCTGCTCGGTTGCGGGGTCTGGGAACATCAGTCCGCCGCCCAGGTTGGGGTTGTGAGGGATGGCCATGACATCACAGTCGCCATCAGCTTCGAGGCATTGGTATCGGAGTTGGCGCCATAGTTCGGGGACAGAGCTATCGGTTTCAAAGACGGAAATCGGTAGGCGTGTCACCTGTTCGCCTTTGAAGATGACATTCCTGTGCAGATTCGCCATCTCCTGTCCCTGCGTGTACTCGTAGCCGACAAAGGTGGTGAAGCTGCAGTCCTCTGAACGATCGTAATGCCGCTCTGCTGCCGCCTGAATGTTGTCCCAGGTCGACAGGGCGTTCGCCTCGCAATCGCCGAGAGAGCAGACTAGGCCTCGCTCAGGTGCATCACCCTCCATGCCGCCTGATACGGTCCAGAGGCTCGCTGCGTACAGCTGGACCCATAGGTTCTGGGTGCGAGACAGGATGCAGACCGGCGCCCACCAACCGGGCTCGGTCCAATCACTGTCACAGAGCGCGACCTCACCCAGGAACTGACCGTGATCGGTGACCGCAGCAAAATCGATGGGCCGATCAATCTGCGCGCTCAGCGTTTGATCACCGTAGGCGTCAGGCAAGGTAATGACTTGTCCTTTAGCGTATTCGTAGGCGCCATCGGGGTCGTTTTTCTGGTTGGAGAGGTAGGAATCGAAGGAATAGCGTGTGTGGATATGCAAGTCGCCAAAGAAGGGGAGTTTGGTATCAGACGAAACAGCACAGGGCATGGCCTCTTCACCAGCCGCGACCGAGGGCGCTGACAAACACAGCGCAATGAGGCCGCAGCGAATCATGCCGGGTAGCGATGCGCGTGATGCTTGCTGACTAACCTTCATGGAAACTCCTCGTTTTTATTATGTTACCCCGAGCCCAAGCTATCGAGCTCGGGCACGTTATTACAGATTGGCGTCTGGCCGCATCATGGCGTCATGGGCTCCGTCGATAAAGATGGTTGTGCCGGCGACATAGCTACCCTGTGGTGACAGCAGGAATAGCACGACATTCGCTACGTCATCGGCTTGGCCGGGTCTCCCAATGGGAATCGAATCCATGAACGCTTTGATGAGTTCACCGTACTCTTCACTTTCCTCAACGGCTTGCGTCATTGGCGTTTGAATATAGCCGGGTGCGACGGCATTGAAGGTGACACCTTGTCTCGCAAGTTCTGGGGCTTTACGTCGCATATACCGAGCCACAGCGCCTTTACTGCTGGCGTAACACTCATGGCCGTGTAGGTCACTGGCCATGCCGACAACGACGTTTTCATCGCCGCCGAGCATGGCTTCGATCAGGTCCGGCCTTGTGCTCATCGGTGCGGAGTTAGAGCTGATGGCAACGACTCGCCCACCGCTGGCTATATTCTCGGACAGGCCTTCGATGACCTCTACGGTGCCAAAGTAGTTAATCTGAAGAATCTTGGCTGGATTGGGGAACTGTGATGCCACGCCGGCACAGGTAATCAGTCCATCAATGCTGGGATGATCCGCTTTGACTTGGTCAATGACGGTTTTGCGGGCCGCTGGATCGCCCAAATCCGCGAGGTAATCACCGTCTTTGAGGTCAATGACAACGATGTCGTGGCCCTGATCCAGCAGCTGTTGCTTGATCGCAGCACCAATGCCTGTGGCACCCCCGGTCAGCACGTATTTTCCCATCAGTAATTCCTGTTTTTCTTTTGTGGCTAAAAGTTGTTGGTGCTTGGCTTCCTCAGTGAGGGATCTTTGCCTCGATGGCGGTCCCGGGTAGGGCGGCCATCCCACCGTCTACCTCGATGACCTTACCACTCACAAAGCCTGCCGCTGACGATGCAAGGTACAGCGCGGCCAGCGCAATGTCGTCGGGTTGTCCCAGCCGTCCTTGGGGGATCCAGCGAACCGTGGCGTTGTACACATCTTCGTTTTGCGTGATGAAGGCGGTACTCGGGGTTTCAATGGCCCCCGGCGCAATGCCATTAACGCGGATGGTGGGCGCAAGCTCATAGGCCAGAATACGGGTCATCTGATCCATACCTGCCTTTGCGGCTCCGTAAGCGGCAAAGTTCTTGTCAACCATCCACCCCAGCGCTGACGACACATTGACGATGCTTGCCGACGGTGCGGCCTGCAAGAGCGGCAGCGCAAGATGAGTCAGCGTGTAGGCAGAGGTGAGATTGATGTCCAAGGTGTTAACAAACCGCGCTTTGGTGACTTTTTTCAGCGAACCATACCCTTGGCCCGGAGCGCCTGCGTTATTCACGAGAATGTCCAGACTGCCCCAGTGCTCGGTCAACTGTTCCACGACGCCTGCCAATGCAGTCTCGTCCGTGACATCGCAAGCGTAGGTTAAGGCTTCCCGGCCAAGTTCGGTCACCTCGCGTGCAACAGAATTCAAGTCAGACTCGGTTCGGGCGAGTAGTGCCACATCGGCACCCATTTCGGCGAATGCGGTGGCAATGCGAGCGCCAATACCTTTGCCTGCACCGGTAATCAGCGCTTTTTTGCCCTCGAGACGGAAATAATCGGTAATCACAGCATGTTCCTTAGCGGGTAATCGTCGAAATAAGGGTGGAGTAGTCCATTTGAGTTTGTGGGCGACACCGTGCACAAGATAGAACGAAGCGTGCGAGCGTGGAATACGGACGCTCTGTGATACTTAGTCTAAATTGACCATTACGATGATTGGGGTGAAAAGAGCTGTGGCTGAGCTGAACGGAAAAGCAGCACTGGTGACCGGTGCTGGGGTTGGAATAGGGCGAGCCATCGCGATCAAACTGGCATCAGAGGGCGCGCGCGTATTGGTGGTTGATCTCAACGAAACGACAGCGCAGGAAACCGTCGACACTATTCAAAAAGCGGGTGGAGAGGCAGCGGTCTTCACGGCGGATGTCAGTGACGAAGCGCGCGTGGCAGCCATGGTTCAAACGGCTGTAGACAAATTTGGCTCTCTCGATGTGGCCTGTAACAGTGCGGCTGTTAGCCGGGGCTCCGGCCCGATTCACACCTTCGACAAGGCGGTCTTCGATCAGACGCTCGATCTCTGTTTAACCAACACCTTTTTGTGCATGAAACACGAGATTGAGGCCATGCTGGGGCAGGCGTCTGGTGGCAGTATTGTGAATATCTCATCGAACGCATCGCTGCGCGGTCAGCCCTATAACACCGCTTACGCCGCCGCCAAGAGTGGCGTGAACTTACTGACTAAGAGCTCAGCATCGGAGTATGGGCACAAAGGGATTCGGATTAACGCGGTATCTCCCGGGGTTATTCGCACACCGGGCGTCGAAAAGTATTTTGAAGAACAACCCAAGATTGCCGAGGGCCTAAAGCAGGCTGCTGTCATGCGTCGCTTGGGTGAGCCCTCGGAAATCGCAGAGGCGGTGTGTTTCCTCGCCTCCGATCGCGCATCGTTTATCACGGGACAATTGCTGAGTGTGGATGGCGGCGCTTCCGTGAAGTGAGTAGCGGGCCCCCCAGACTGCCTTAGCCCATGTTGACCTGACCACCGTCGATGGCAATGGACTGTCCGTTCACGTAGCGCGATTCTGGCGAGCAAAGCATGGCGACGAACTCGCCAATATCGTCTTCACAGTGGCCAATACGCTTCATCGGTACCGTTTCGGCGAAGGCGGCAGCTTCCTCTGGCCGCCATTGCTCCCACATCTCAAGAGCGGGCGATTTAGCTAACGGCAAAATGCAGTTGGTTCGGAGCCCCATTGGGCCCCATTCGCAGGCGGCACCGCGAGAAAGCGCTCGGATGGCTTCTTTCTCTGCTGCGTAGACGCCATAGGTCGAGCTGTCCCAACGCTTTGCGGCCGCGGTGGCCAAGTTGATGATATTGCCATCACCCGCTTCCAAGAGGTGGGGCTGGGTCAGCTGCATGAGTCGCAAGGTGGCCATTGGCCCGACGCGAAGCCCTTTCTCGAAATCCTCAAGGGTCGTATCCATGAGCGTATTGATGCTTGTGGTGACCGCATTGTTGACGAGGATATCGAGACGCCCAAACGCCGCTACCGCATCGGCTACCAAGGCATCGAGTGCATCGAGGTTCGAGATGTCGCATTCGATCGCCACAGCCGTGCCGTTAAAGCGTGCTGCAATATCAGCCACCGTTTTCTCACACTTACTCAGCGTTCGTCCCACTGCCACTATCGAGACGCCGCGCTTTGCCAGCGAAAAGGCGATGCCTTGGCCAATGCCCTGGCCCGCGCCGGTGATCAGCGCAACTTTGCCCTGAAGTGGAGAAAGGGGGGGAGAAAGGGGGTTAGAGTGAGTCGTATTGGCGTCCGTCATAAAGAATCTCGTGAGTAGTTAAGCGTGCGTTGTTGAGTAATGGGTGATTCAGCGCAGGCGATGCTCAGTCATATGAATGACGGATGATCGCTCGAGATCGAGCACTCGCTCGCTGCTCTCTGTCAGTACATGAATATTCGACATCATTTTTGCCTCGTCATCGCCATCGGCGAAAAAGGCGGTGAGTGAATTTGCGGCCTCAATCGGAAAGTGTTCCTCAACAATCCCGTCGAGTGGCTCGTGAGACGAGCGGATCACCTGATTTTGTCGGTAACCGAGGGTATTCTGGGTATCAAGAGCCACCTGCACATGCTCCTGAAACCAGATGTGCTCTAACGCCTCATCGGACAGGCCCTCACGGCGCTCGAAGCAGCAGAGTTGGATTGTTCCACTGAATCTCTCTCCACTGCGCAGCGGTGGTGTCAGCGGTGTGGTGCCTTTGCACCAGTGAACTTCTGCGCCCAACTGCTTGGCAACATCAACAGCCCGTTGCCAGTCGATGGCAGACTCTGAGAACTCGAGCGCCAGACGTCCGCGGGGGAGTTTGCCGGTTGGGTTGCGGGTCCACATGGCCGCTTGGTCGCTGTGTTCATCGCAGGTGCCGAGATAGGCGTTCTGGGCTTCAGGAAAGGCCTTCAGCGCGTGTATCGCAGCGTCGCGCTCCGGAGCTTCTGAAAAGAACAGAAATATCAGACGGTGCGTGTCTGGCTCAGCCAAAGTAACGCTCCTTGATGGCCGCTTTGAGGAGTTTTTTCAGGGCATTTCGGGCTAATGGCTCGTCGGTAAAAACGACGTGCTCGGGTACTTTGTAGCCGGCAAGCTCGGCTTTGCAGAACGACTTAATGGCATCGGCGTCAGCAGTGGCTGATGCCTGCAGTTTCATCACAACGCCCACTTCCTCACCCCAGGTGTCATGTTCTATGCCGACAACCGCGACTTCTTCGCATCCCGGGTACTCGAGCAGACAGGCTTCAATTTCTGACGGGTAGATGTTCTCGCCCCCGCGAATAATCATGTCTTTGACTCGACCACAGATGTACAGGAAGCCCTCGTCACTGACGTAGCCAATATCACCGGTTCCCATCCAGCCATTAACTGGCTTATCCGACTCTTTCCCACCTGAGAAGTAGCCTTGAATGGCGGCTGACGAACGTACCCATATTTCTCCGGGCTCACCTGAAGGCACTTCATCACCGTTTTCGTCCCTGAAGCTGAACTCAACGATTGGGCTGGGAAATCCTGAGGCGGTCGGTCGCTCTGCGAAGTAGCGCCCTGTGAATGCGGCGCCTGACCCCATGGTTTCGGTCATTCCCCAACCGCCACCGGACATGGCCGTTCCGGTTTTGGTGGCATAGAGCTCTGAGAGGAGCTCTGGCGTCGCCGCGCCGCCGGCGCTGACGTTAGTGAGGTGCGCGGCGTGCTCGTCGCTGAATGCCTGATTCTTCAATAGCTCGAGCAACATGACCGGCGCGCCCATCAGCACCGTAATTTGCTCTTCTTTGACGATGCGCAGTGCCTCTTGAATGTCCCACTTGTACATCATGTACAGCGCGCGACCGTGCCGGAGGTTGATGAGCGCCTGAGAAAGCAAGCCACTGATGTGGAATA
>MDTD01084410.1_pt1 | contig 10059 bp, 7 predicted proteins | sample 811221 | NCBI WGS metagenome assembly MDTD01 (sample SAMN05326646, study PRJNA326480) | marine metagenome | isolation source: seawater | place: Pacific Ocean: South West | collected 2011
AATCCAAAAATCGTTAACCCGAACAGGATAATCCGGCACTTTACTAAAGATATTTCGATTAATCGTATTTTGAATTTGGAAAATTTCACCCTTTACAATCAACTCTTGAGCATTAAAACCACCTAAACCAGCAATTACACCACCTGACAAAATTAAGAGCATACTAATATGTACAACAATAGGAGCAAATCGTCCTAAGATACCTTTATAACTATAGATACTCAAATTCTGTTGAAAGATGATGAAATTTTTTTGTTTTAAATTTTTTAAAATTTTAAAAAATGAGTTATGTTCAAGAATAGAGTTAAATTTTTGTTTTTTAAATTGTGTCGTATTAGTTTGGAAAAATATTTTTCGCGCGACCTTTAATGTTGGTAATTGTTGAACAAACGTACAACTTAAAAGACAAGTTCCAAACAAAACTAATAGGCCTAAATACCACCAAGTACTATAAACGTGATCTAGACCACTACCTACAATAATTTTCCAATTTAAATCTAAAAGATCTGAACTTTCTGCATAGTTAAGTTTATAATATTCAATCGTTTGGTTTTGCTCAATAATTGTCCCAAGAATACTAAAACCGGCAATTATTAGTAATAAAATAATTGCTAAGTTTAATTTAGCAAAATATCGAAAGAAAACTAAGTTCAAATTCATATCATTATTTTTTGTTGTTTAATTATGAAGCTAAACGTACACGTCCAGATAAGGCCCAATCTTGTAGTTGTTTCGTGCGTTCTGGATCAATTTGTGAAAGAGGGATAATTTGGTCAATACCTTTTAAAATATCACTAGTTGTGAACTCTCTCTTTTCATTAAAAGCAAAATGCATACCTTCAATAATCGCTTGTTGAATCTCCGCACCTGAAAAACCATCAGAACGATTTGTTAAGAGCGTAATATCATAATTTTCAATATTATTCGGACGCAATTGCGTCAAAAATACAGTAAAAATTTGCATTCTTTCTGTCTTAGAAGGTAAATTAACAAAGAAAATTTCATCAAAACGGCCTTTTCTAATAATTTCTAGCGGTAATGCAGAAAAATTATTAGCAGTAGCAACAACAAATACTTGTGAAGTTTTTTCTGACAACCAAGTGATAAAGGTAGCTAAAACGCGGCTAGACGTACCATTATCACCTCGATTATTTTGTTCCATAAAGGCTTTATCAATTTCATCAATCCATAGAATACAGGGTGCCAACGCCTCGGAAATTTGTATCATTTGTCGAACACGACTTTCTGATTCACCAACGATCCCACCAAATAAACGGCCTATATCAAGGCGTAAAAGTGGTAATTTCCAATCATTTGCTATGGCTTTCGCTGTTAAAGACTTACCTGTTCCCTGAACTCCGGCAATCAATAAACCACGTGGAACAGGCAAACCATATAATTTTGCTTTTTCACCAAAGGATTCTTTTCGATTTGCTAACCATTCTTTCAAATTCTTTAATCCACCAACATCATCAAAAGTAACGGATGTTGTCTGGAACTCAAGAATTTGAGTTTGACTAATAAGTTGCTGTTTTTCCACAAGTACTAATTCAAGCGTTTTTTCATTAATCGCTGAATATTTTGCAATCGATTTCGAAAGTGCTCTACGTATTCTCTCAATGGATAAACCCTGACAACTACGAACAAGAATCTCTAAGAAGTCTGGCTCAACGGTCTGGCCTAATGAAGTGAATAAGCGTTTAAGTTCATTTCGAATTTCAATATCGGTTGGTAACGTAAATTCGACGAATGTAATCAAATCGTTAAGTTCTATTGGAATATTAACCTCAGTCGCAAGAATTACTAATGTTTTCGGTTGCGTTTTTAAAATTCGAATTAAATTTTTTAATTTACGAGAAACAGATACATCAGTTAAAAATTTATCAAAATCCTTCAAAATAAAAAGAGCAGGTGTGTCACCTGTCAATTTTTCAACTAATTCTAATGCTTGTAAAGGATTTTTAGCTGCAAAACCTTTATTATTAGGGTTATTTATATATCCATCAACAAAATCCCATGTGTAAATTGCTTTATTACCTTGATTTTTAACACATTTTCTTATTGTATATTCAATTCGATCTTCTTCCAAGCTTGAAATATAGAGAATTGGATAGCGCGCTTTTAATAATAAATTAAATTCTTCTGTAAATGCCATAATTCTTACATTAAATAATCAGACCTAACGACTTAAACGCTTGCGACCTTTTTTACGACGTGCTTGAATAACTTTTTTACCACTATGTGTTTTCATACGGGCACGAAAACCTGATGTTCTAATAGCTTTTCGGTTTGTGCCAGTTAACATTTGTCTTGCCATGAATAAATCCTTTTTTATTATTAATATTAAAACTTATTAAAAACTAATGTGTTCAATAAGATTTGATTCTAAAGTACACTTCAATTAAATTTCTTAACTAGTGTTTTTAAACATCTATACTATAAGAACACTAGATTACGAAATTTTTGTTTAAATAAACATCATAAAGATGTTTTATAAAAATCGTGATTTTAATATATTATAAACAGCATTATATTTGATTTCACGAGTTGTATCCACAAATAAGTTAAAAGACTCATTTTTGTATTCTAATAATGGATCAAATTGACCGTAACTACGCCAACCAATAGAATCACGTAAAATATCCATTTTTTCAAGATGGTTTTTCCATGCAATATCAATTTGATTTAGTAAAACTGATTTTTCTAAGAGACGTATAAAACCAGGCGTATAGATTTCAAATTCTGTTTCTTTTAAATCATAACTTAACCAAAATTGATTAATAAAGAAACTACAAATTTCAGTTAGGTCTAATGTTGCCACTTCATCATAATCAACAACAAAATAAGGGACACCTAAAATATACGAAAGTTCACGATTTAAAGCTTTAAATTCGTTTTTATCGATTGAAGACTTGTTCGTATTGGTCGTTAATAATTTTAAATCACGAACTAAAGAACTAATCAAATCTTCACCATAAAAGAGCATCTCTGCACGAACACTTTTATATTCTAAAATTGTTTGTCGCTCACGGAATATAGCTTGTCTTTGATTATTTAAAATATCATCATAATCAAACAAACGTTTGCGTGTATCGTAATAAAAAGATTCTACTTTTTCTTGTGCCGAACTTAAAGCTTTCGTTAATAAAGGTGCTTCTAACGGTACATCTTCCGTTAATTGGAATTGATTCATGATTGTTTTGATTTTATCACCACCAAAAATTCGAAACAAAGGATCATCTAAACTTAAAAAGAAGCGCGAACAACCTGGATCACCTTGTCGACCTGAACGGCCACGGAGTTGATTATCAATTCTTTGCGATTCATGACGCTCAGTACCAATAACAAAAAGACCTCCTAGTTGCTTAACATAAGATTTTTCAAGATCACAAATTTTCTTGTATTTCTCATAAAAATAATTATAGAAAGTCCCAATAAGTTTATAAAAAGAATCAGATTCATTTTTATAACCATTTTCTAAAATATTTATCAAAATATTTTCAATATTTTCAATTGTTGAAAATTTGGCCATAAATAATGCTTCTTCAAAATCTTCTAAAGGAAGAACAGAGAGGTAATTTAATAGATCTTGACCATCACTTAACAATTCTGATGAAAAGTTTTGGGATGACGTAGAATTCGCAAGAATAGAACCTAGACCTTTATTATTCTGAATTTCCAAAATCAGTGTGTAAACAGATTGGCGTGCTTTAAAATCAGGGTTGCCACCTAATAAAATATCTGTACCACGGCCAGCCATATTAGTCGAAACTGTAACAGCATAAAGACACCCTGCTTGTGAAACAATTTCAGATTCACGTTTAATATTCTCCGGTTTTGCATTTAAAAGTTGATGTGGTATACCTTTTTCTTGCAATAATTGAGAAATTATTTCCGACTTTTCAATATTAGTCGTACCAATTAAAACTGGGCAACCCAGCAAATGAGCATTTTCACATTCATTGGCTACGGCTTTCCATTTTGAAAATTCATCTTTATAAACAAAATCGGGGAGATCCTTACGAATCATCTCGCGATTAGTGGGAAGCACATCAACTTCTAAATTATAAATTTTTTCTAACTCGACTTCAGCCGTTTTGGCTGTTCCCGTCATTCCGGCTAATTTAGGATAAAGTAAAAAGAAATTTTGATAAGTAATCGAAGCTAATGTCTCGGAACCCTTTAAAATTGGAACTTGTTCTTTAGCTTCAATCGCTTGATGAAGACCTTCACTCCAGCGTCGATCAGCCATAATACGACCTGTAAATTCGTCAACAATTTGAATTTCACGATTTTTTACAATATAACTAACATCCTTTATAAAAAGAACACGCGCTTTAATTGCATTTAAAAGATAAGGAATCCAAGGATCTTGAACATTGTATAAATCACGAATTTGAAGTAAATCTTGGATTTGCGTAATGCCTTGGCTTGTTAAGGTAACGCTTTTCGCTTTTTCATCAACAATATAATGTATTTGCGGTTTTAAATAATTTGCTACCTCATCAGCAGCGACATATTTTTCAACGGGTGTATCTGAAACACCAGAAATAATTAACGGTGTACGCGCTTCATCAATTAAAATTGAATCAACCTCATCGACAATACAATAGTTATAACGACGTTGAACCAATTCAGAAGGTTCTGTTGCCATATTATCACGAAGATAATCAAAGGCTAACTCACTATTAGTCACATATGTAATGTCTGCAGCATAATTTCTACGGCGTTCAGTCGAATTCATATTTTCTTGAATTAAACCAACAGATAAACCTAAAAAGCGATACAGTTGACTTAATGATTGTTGATCTCTTTTTGCTAAGTAGTCATTTGCCGTTACAACATGAACACCTTTTAATGACAAAGCATTTAAGCACACTGGAAGCGTTGCAACAAGTGTCTTTCCTTCACCTGTTTTCATTTCTGCAATTTTTCCTTTATGAAGTAGAATACCACCCATAAGTTGTGTATCAAAATGACGTAAACCAAGAGTCCGCTTACTAGCTTCTCGTGTTAACGCAAATGATTCGGCTAAAATATTGTCAAAATTCTGTTCTTCTTTGTATTTTTTAATTAACTTTTGTACCCTTTCTTGTATTTGGGTATCTGATAAAGTTTGAATCTCAGGTTCCAAACTATTAATTTTTTGGACTTCACGGGTTACAGAATTAAAATCTGAAACCGAAGGTTTTAAAAAGTTAAACATATTTGATATATAGCTTATTCTTATTAATAGCTTAAAAATTAAAAACGAAAATTTTACACTATGTTAATTTAATTTTATCGTTTATTATCAATTGAATTACTTATAATTGATCTTTAATTAAAAGTATTTTATCCTATAAGTATATCATTATTTAAATTTTTATGTTTCAACTAATTAAGCGACTCCTTGAAGGAATAAGTTTCGCTTTTGAACGAGTAGGCTGGAAAGGAAGAGATTTAATATTACCTTTTGTCAACTTATTAATGTTAAGCGCAATTGTGAAATGGCTAGTTGCAGCTATTTTAGCGTTTAGGGTATATGTAACTGAACAGAAAGTAATTGAAGTATTTAAAGAATATAGTTGGAGTGTTGATAATCCACCAAATTATGCCATCTTAGACCCTATTTTAGATCAGGTAAAGAAAGACTATGATTTCAAAGTCTTATTATTTGCAGGATTTATAGTGTTTGCGATTGTTTTCGAAATAATCAGCCGCATATTAAACGCAAGAATACGTAAAAAAGTAACATCTGATACTACTAACCAAGATTGGGCAAAGAAAGACACATATGCGTATATAATTACAATTTTTGATCGTCTTTTTGCAAGTGGGTTATATTTATACCCTGCTTTAGAGATTTTTCAAAGATATCAACATGGCCTATTCAGAATATGGCCTGAATACAAAAGACCAATCTTAATTGTAATTGGGCCTTTATGTAAATGGTACTTTGAAGAAGTTAATCAAAGATGTTTTGGACTTATTTCTCCAATTCTATTCTTCTTTTTATATTATGCGATTGCTCGAAATCGAGATAATGTAAAATACTTTATTCGCTACCATGGTGCTCAAGCACTATTAATGAATTCAATTTTCCTATTCATTGGACAAGTCGGTGATTTTTACCATTGTCGAAATGAAAATGAATTAGGTGCAAGCTTCTTTGCATATAATATGGTTTGGACTGGAGCCTTACTGTTAGCACCAATGATAACATCAGCGATTATTGGAGTTGAGACAAGGCTCTTATTTGTTGATCAAGCTATACAATATCATATTGGCCCGAGACCAAAAAAATATAGAAAAGATTCCTAATAATTCTTTTTATAAGAACAGACCAGTTGAAGGGGAACTTGGTTTTGCATATTGCGTAGTAGACATACTTCCCGCATGATGTGCAAGATAACCCCCTTCAACACCTTTAGCCATTGCATAAGCCATATTAACAGGATCTAATGATTTTGCAACTGCTGTATTTAATAAGACCGCAGATGCCCCCATTTCCATTACCTCCGCTGCTTGACTCGGTGTACGAATACCTGCATCTACAATAACCGGTATCTTTGCATTATCCACTATTAAACTGATATTATAGGAATTTTTTAAACCTTGACCGGAACCAATAGGTGAACCTAAAGGCATTAACGTTGCACAACCTAAATCTTCTAAATGACTAGCTAATACTGGATCAGCGTTTATATACGGTAAAACAGTAAAACCCGCACGTACCAAAAAATCAGCCGCTTTTAATGTCCCAATAGGATCAGGCAGTAAATATTTTGGATCTGGAATGACTTCTAATTTAATAAAATTATTATCTTCTTGGCCAATTTGTTTTGCAAACTCACGTCCTAATAATGCCATACGAATAGCGTCTTCTGCTGTCTTCGAGCCTGCCGTATTAGGCAATAGCCATAATTTTTTCCAATCTAAAGACTGAATCAAATTTTTTTCTTGAGTTGTATGAATATCTTTTTGTAAACGACGAATTGCTACCGTAACCATTTCGGTCTTACTAGCTTCAATACTATTGATAGCTGTATCTAAAGAAGGATATTTTCCAGTACCTAAAATTAAACGAGAATTAAATTGCTTATTACCAATTTCTAAAACAGGCAAATTCATTTTTTTGAGTAAGTAATAAAAGATAAATAAGTTTTAAGTTTAACACAACAACTATTTTTAGCCTCAAGCTCCCCAGGTTGGACTTGAACCAACGACCAATCGGTTAACAGCCGAACGCTCTACCACTGAGCTACTGAGGATTATATAAATGGTTTCTTAGTAATTAATTTAAATGACACAGAAGCAGATGTCAAGTTATGTTCTAATAATTAAGATCTATCAAATAAAGCTCTGAATTTCTTAAAACGCGATTTAACTAGCCGAAACAATTGTATAAGCAGGCCATTAAAAATAAACATTTAGGCCTGCCAATTCAGTACAAAAATATATTTATACTACCCTTACACAATAATATGATTCTTTAAATATAAGATTCATTTTTTACTTCTTAATCCTTTAACCATTCGTAACCTTTTTCTTCTAAAACTTTTGCGAGCGAAGCATCACCAGTTTTAATAATTTTACCCTCTTGAATAATATGAATGAAATCAGGTTTTATGTAGTCTAGTAATCTTTGATAATGTGTAATTAAGATTATTGACTTATCTTTATTCATGATCTTATTAATACCTTCAGATAATGTTCGTAAAGCATCAATATCTAAACCCGAATCTGTTTCATCAAGTATCGATAAACTTGAATCTAAAATAGCCATTTGTAGTATCTCATTTCGTTTCTTTTCACCACCTGAAAAGCCCTCATTTACATTACGATTTAAGAAACTTGTGTTCATACCGACAATTTTAAGTTTTTGTTGTAAGATATCAAAAAATTGGATCGGATCTACCTCATCAAGATTATTAGCCTTACGTTTTAAGTTATAAGCTAATCTTAAAAATTCTTCATTACTTACACCTGGTATTTCAACCGGATATTGAAAAGCAAGAAAAATACCTAAATGTGATCTTTCTTCAGGTGATAATTCATTAATTACTTGTGAGTTAAAGCGAATTTCACCATCTGTTACTTCATACGCTGGATGTCCTGTTAAAACTTTTGAAAGGGTACTTTTACCTGAACCATTAGGTCCCATAATAGCATGTATTTCACCACGCTTTATTTTTAAATTGATTCCTTTTAAAATTTCAATATCATTAATATTTGCTTTTAAATCGTCAATTTCTAAAATAAAATCACTTGTCATTTAACCAACTGTTCCTTCTAGTTTTAAATTTAATAATCGATCAGCTTCTAATGCAAATTCCATTGGTAATTCGGAGAAAACTTCACGACAAAAACCGCTAATAATAAGACTAATAGCAGATTCTAAGTCAATACCACGTTGTAAGAAGTAAAAGATTTGTTCTTCACCAATTTTAGAGGTTGACGCTTCATGTTCAATTTTAGCAGTCGAATTTTGAACTTGAATATAAGGGAATGTATTTGCGGAAGAATTATTTCCTAATAAGAGTGAATCACATTGTGAATAATTTCGTGCTCCGTAGGCATTTGTTCCTATTTTTACTAAACCTCGATAACTATTTCTTGAGTGACCAGCTGAGATACCCTTCGATACAATTTGACTCCGTGTATTTGAACCAATGTGAAGCATTTTGGTACCTGTATCGGCTTGTTGATAATTATTTGTTAATGCTACAGAATAAAATTCACCTGTTGAGTTATCACCTGTTAATATACAACTTGGGTATTTCCAAGTAATAGCCGAGCCTGTTTCAACTTGTGTCCAGGAAATTTTAGAATCTTTACCAGCACATAAACCACGTTTTGTTACAAAGTTATAAATACCTCCTTTTCCAAATTCATCACCAGCATACCAATTTTGAACCGTGGAATATTTAATTTCAGCCGAGTCTAACGTTATTAATTCAACTACAGCTGCATGTAATTGATTTGTATCGTATTTAGGTGCAGTACACCCTTCTAAATAACTTACATGGCTATTTTCTTCAGCAATAATTAACGTTCGCTCAAATTGACCACTTTCTTCATCATTAATTCGAAAATATGTTGATAATTCTAAAGGACATTTAACGTTCTTTGGAATATAACAAAATGATCCATCTGTAAAAACTGCCGAATTAAGCGCAGCAAAATAATTATCACCAATTGGTACAACAGTTCCTAAGTATGTTTGAATTAATTTTGGATATAATTGAATTGCTTCTGAAATTGAACAAAAAATAACACCAGCCTTTGATAATTCATCTTTAAATGTTGTTCCGACAGATACACTATCAAAAACTGCATCTACAGCAACATTCGAGATACGTTTTTGTTCGTTTAAAGAAATACCTAGTTTTTCAAATGTTTCTAGTAGTTCTGGATCTACTTCATCCAAACTTTTTAATTTCTTTTTCTTTTTAGGAGCCGAATAATAACGAATATCTTGGTAATTTGTTGGTTCATAATTTAAATATGCCCAATCAGGTTCTTTCATTTTTTGCCATTTTTTAAAGGCTTTCAAACGAAAGTTTAACATAAATTCGGGCTCATTCTTTTTTGCAGAAATCAGACGTATTGTCTCTTCTGAGAGCCCTTTTTCAATTTTATCAGTTTCAATCTTTGTGGCAAAACCATATTTATACGGTTCATTAACCAACTTTTCTAAATTTGACGTACTGTTACTCATTTTTTGACTTATCTTTGATCGGATATATCTATTTATTATACTAGAAATCGAACACCGTTTTAAAAAGTTGAAAAAAATTGATTAAAAATTTTATTTATTCAGATTCACTTTAATCCTTAAAGTACAACCCTTAAGTAAGCACAAAAAATCTGTATCTAGCAACGCATTATAGTAATGAGTTTTTTACTGCCGCTAGCTCGAAACACAAAAAAGTTATAAGGATATCAAGGAAAATATTAAGTAAACCAATGTTTACAAAGTTTTAAATAAATTTAGGGCATTGAGTTATCTTCCCACAAGGCCTCCCCTGCAGTATTGTCACCGCAAAAACGTTTCACGTTCGAGTTCGAGATGGA
>MDTD01093235.1_pt1 | contig 10059 bp, 10 predicted proteins | sample 811221 | NCBI WGS metagenome assembly MDTD01 (sample SAMN05326646, study PRJNA326480) | marine metagenome | isolation source: seawater | place: Pacific Ocean: South West | collected 2011
TCGTCATCTTTTTCTTTCACCGGTTCTCTGGCAGCCAATAAAGCATTCACCGGATCCAATGCCACATCGTATTCCGTCTTGACAAAGCTACCATGACCATCAATGTGTACAGCGTTGGCACCAGTTCGGTGATTGATCGTTCGCTCCATCCATGCCACTTTGCCACCGTCTTGCGATGTATACCCAAATGGCCACACATTGATCAACGCCGCATTCTTCCCTGTAACCATATTGTGCCCTGCTTTATAGTAACTGACCAAGACAGGGGTTTTGTAAGGCGTTTCGGCGTGATACACAAGTGTTTCCATGACTTTATCTTTATCGGCAGGACAATAAAAAATTCTTGCCTTCCTTGACAACTTGCCACCAGGAACATCCCAGCCCTTGACATAAGTATCAAAAATCGGCCCAACATCCACATGATCCTTTTGCAGTGGACCGACCTGTTCCAGCCTCGAAGCAAGCCCACCCATGTTCATGTTTATATTTCTATTGTTATCTTCAGTGTAATTAATGGCAATTTGATTCACCTGACGCATTTTCAAAAGACAAAGCGTACGCGTGGATTCCTGCTGTGAATTATTGATCGCAGGCAAAGCCAAACTGATAATCAGAAAAATGAAACCAAGTACAATCAAAAGTTCGACAAGCGTAAAGCCTTTGATCGTCCTGTAAACGTTTCGACTGAATACGTGATATGAATGTCGTTTACAATTGGCAAACACAATTAAATTTCCGAATTTTTAGAGCGCCATTCATTGATGGCCTCACCAATCTTCCGTGACATCGTCTGCTGCTGGGCAGTCCAACCTTCCTCTGGCTCAATAGCCTGACATTCCTGATACAAATCAATAACCAGTTTCATATCCATCGGTATCGCACGATCATACACTGCCTGCCTTTGAATGATGCGGTTACATGCCTCTAATTTCTGTGCAACGGGCAATGGATTTGGCGAATCTACTTCAACAAACAAACCCCGGTTAGAAATCACACTGACTATCAAACAAATGACACCGACAAGCTGAACGGCCACACCGACTTTGAAATTATTTTGAATACTGCTTCGCCAATCATTTAATCTACTTAGATACTGATTTTCTTCTTCAGATTCAGGCTTCTCAATCAATATTTCATGCAAGTCCGGCGCAGCTTTTCGCAGCAGGTTCTCACGCACGTCATCTCGCATGGCCCATTGATAGATCAACTCGCGGTAAATCGCCACTTCAGGTGAAGACTCCTCTTTGCGAACAACTTCAAATAATTCTTTCCATGACATGGAAGCCAACGCTTTTGAACCGCGTAAAAATTCTGCAATACCATCTCCAGCATTGCGTAGACGGCATGACTCATGATCTTTTAGAACTTCCTTGATGTTTCCCTTGATCATTTTACTGCCCTAGACAAAACGAACATCGCCATTCGTACGTAAACATCCCCTGCATATTCACAAATGATACCTATCGTCAATACACAAGTTGTCTTAACAAATAGACAAATACTATAAAAGTGCTCATCATATACTCAACCCTGAATTCAAACGACAGACCCCCAAAGAACTAAAACGAATGAACACATCGTACCAATTTCAGCTAAAAGAGAAAAAAGAACCCAGCCTTCCAGCCGGGCCCTTTAATATATAATTTACAAAACACATGTCATTAGTAAAATCTTTTTGTGTAGACCTGTCAACCTATCTGTTTTCAGCACAAAATCAATTACTTACAGATTATTAGTCAACAGAGAGCGTGTTGTCTGAAGCTCTCATAATCTTAGGCATGCTGATAGCGGTGTACATACGCTGGCCCCAGAGGAAATCAGTTTCATCAAGCGTTTCAGCCAAGGTTTTGGCTTCTGCGTGACCGTCACCAAATGCGTAGTTAGAGTTCATACGGTGGCGGTTAGGATGAACATATTGAATATGGGGATTGGTTCCAGCAGGTGTATCAATATAACCTTGAGCATCGGCCACAGGAATCGACTCAAGACCAGTCGTGTTGTCGTATACTTCACCATCGTACTTACTATCATCCTGAAGACGAATACCATGCGTGGGACGATGGGTCTTAAGGGCATCGCCACCGGTGCCAGATGAACCGTAGATGTTGTCGTAATTATCGTTGTATTCAGCGAAGAGAATGGTACCAGAACTCTTTTCAACTTCACTGCTACGAGCCAGCTTGAGGATGGTCTTCAAGGCAGAATACTTGTAACGGGGCAACAGAACTTCGTTGGCAACATAGCTCAGACGAGGTGCCTGAACGTCGTCAAGATCATACTTGGCAGTCTGACCAGCGGGGGGATTAGGAACCATATCAGCAGTAAAACAGGTTGGGGCCCAACCACCGACTTTGTCTTCAGGGCAGACAAATGCTTCAGCAGATTCAAAATAGTTATTTATCAGGAAAATACCACTCCACTGAACATATCCTTCACTGCTGTCAGTGTCATTGGGATAGTAGTAACTGGTAGGGAAGTAGGATTTGTTATCCGCGCCATACGACATCGTCGCGATACCCAATTGACGGGTATTACTCAGGCACACACTGGTACGCGCTGACATACGAGCGGAAGACAATGCTGGCAACAAAACACCAATAAGAAGTGCGATGATCGAAATTACAACAAGTAATTCGATGAGGGTAAATGCCTTGTGGGCTTTCTTGAGCGATTGCATTACTAATTTCTCCGTTTATTTTTTATATCTATCACACAGGAACACGACACCATCAAAGACAACTCGCCGGCTTGAGCTAACTTCTTTAGGTGATGCGTGAAATAATATGTACAAATTATTTACAAAACATGTTGAATATGTGGCACCTTTATCAGCTTCACGTAAAAAGACAGTTAGGTATGGATAGATCACCCTAGACATTGTGGAGATTTCGTAACAATGTTTATGAATCAATATTTAACTGTTAGCATGAGACATATAAAAAAAAGCCCTCAACCGCCTGATGACGATTGAGGGCTTTTATATTTTTGAGTCTGTCAATCACGCGAACGCAGTGATCATTCAGACTGGCATGCAAGCAAATTGCTTAGCCACCGCAGCAAGCAGACTTGTTGTAGTAAGCCGGCATGGTCTTGCCATCGGCTTCCCACTTGGCGATGACTTCGTCAGCCTTGCCAGCGGAGTTAAGCATTTCCAGCTTACGCTTGACCATCGAGACGATGGCTTCACGGCCCGGAGCCAGATATTTACGGGGGTCAAATTCAGCCGGGTTGGTGGCGAAGACTTCACGGATCTTGGCGGTCAGAGCCAGACGCAGGTCGGTGTCGATGTTGACTTTGCAGACACCATACTTGCGGACAGCCATGGCGATCTGGTCTTCAGGAACACCCTTGGCGTTGGGCATGTTGCCGCCGTACTTGTTGATCAGGTCGATGAATTCCTGGGGAACGGAGCTTGAGCCGTGCATAACCAGGGGCAGACCGGGGCAGGTCTTCATGATTTCTTCAACGCGATCGAAGGCCAACTTGGCTTCGTGGGTGAACTTGAAGGCGCCGTGGCTGGTACCGATGGCGACGGCAAGGCTGTCAATGCCGGTACGCGTGGCAAAGTCAGCAGCCTGAGCGGGATCGGTGAGGAACTGTTCAACGTTCTTTTCGTATTCTGCAGCATCAAGACCGACAACGTCTTCTTCAATACCGCCGAGCATGCCCAGTTCCGCTTCGACGACAACGCCGTGGGAGTGAGCCAGGTCAGTTGCAGCTTTGGAAAGCTTGACATTTTCTTCGTATTCGTGATGTGAACCATCGATCATGACGGAGGTGAACCCGTCATCAATGCACTGCTGAACAAGGTCAACGGTGTCACCGTGGTCCAGGTGAATACAGATCGGAACTTCGGGATACTCTTCGACGCAAGCTTCGATGATCTTGCGGAGGAAGCGCATGTTGGCGTAGGAGCGGGCACCCTTGGAGATCTGCAGAATGCAGGGGCTCTTTTCAGATGCACAAGCTTCAATAATACCTTGGGTGATTTCCATGTTGTTCACATTGAAAGCACCGATACCGAAACCGCCATCGTAGGCGAGATCGAACATGGGTTTGGACGACATGAGCATGGCTCAAATTCCTTTTGCTAGAGCTTCTCTAAGGAAGCGGTTGACTATTCATTCTCGGGCATGCACACTGCACTGCCCCAGACGGGTTTGGTATACTTTTTGACAGCAGCCTAAGCCGACAAATCGGTCGAACTGCCATCAAAAGAGTAATTGTACCATAATTAACAATGTTTTGCAGGCCCATTATCTCCGCAAATTGTGAGAATTTGAGTAACACATGGCTAAATCTTCCAACATTACTGCTGCCAAGGGTTTCCGTGCAGGCGGTCTGACCTGTGGCATCAAGGCTTCGGGAAAACCCGACCTGGTGATCATCACTTCGGACACCCCCGCCGCCGCTGCCGGTGTCTTTACAACAAATAAGATGCCAGGCGCGCCGGTCGTCGTCTCCAAAAAGCATGTTGCCAACGGAACCGCCCAGGCAATCGTGTGTAATTCGGGATGTTCAAATGTTTGTACCGGCGAACAAGGCATTGCTGACGCGTTGACCATGTGCCTGCAAACCGGTCAACATCTAGGCATTGATCCGTCCGATGTACTCGTATGCTCGACTGGGGTCATCGGCCACATGCTCCCGATGGACAAGATCGAAGCCGGCATCGAACAATTGGCCCCCAAACTCAAACGCGGACCCCTGGCCGATGCCGCCACCGCCAAGGCCATCCTCACCACCGACCTGGTGCCCAAGACCGCACACGTCTATTTCAAAATCGGCAGCAAAACGGTTCACATCGGTGGCATTGCCAAAGGCTCGGGCATGATTGCCCCAAACATGGCAACCATGCTCAGCTTCATCACCACCGATATTGCCATCGCTCCCAAACTACTCAAGCAAGTCCTCAAACGCGTTGCGGATATCAGCTACAACCGAATCTCGGTCGATGAAGACACTTCAACCAGCGACTCGGTGATGATCCTGGCAAACGGTCAAGCCGGTAACCGTATCATCAACAAGCCCGGCAAGAACCTCGCCCTTTTCGAAGAAGCACTCACCCAACTCTGTAAAGATCTCGCATATCAAATCGTCAAAGACGGCGAAGGTGCGACACGTGTCTACCGCGCCCAGGTCTCCGGCGCGGTATCACTCAAAGATGCCAACCTCATCGGCAAGACCATCGCCAACTCACCGCTGGTCAAAACCGCTGTCCACGGCTGTGATCCCAACTGGGGGCGACTCGTCATGGCGGTCGGTCGCAGTGGTGCCAAGGTCAAACCTGAAAAACTCGACATCGCCATCGGCGGAACTCTGCTATGCAATGGTGGTCAACCCACCCAACTCACCAAAGCCCAACTGAACAAAGTCGAAAAACACATGAAGACCAAAGAAGTCATTCTCTCGGTGAATCTCAACCTCGGCAAAGGTGAATCCGAATGGTTGGGCTGTGATCTTTCACGTGAGTACATCACCATCAACGCTGACTACACCACTTAAATCTGTCGCAGCATTAAGCCACATCACTTGTGATGCAAGCTAACAATTCACAAAAAAAACACTGTAAAACACGGTGGTTTTTTATTTTTACTTTTCCAACCAAAAACCAAACAAAACCATTGACGCCCAACTCAATCAAGCGCTAAACTGAACGTATCGCCGCCCCATGATGTGAACCACACAAGGAACACATCGTGAACTTCAAACTCCCGGACCTTTGGCACAACGTCACCTGTTTTCTGGATCACTACCGCAACTGGATTCTCTGTCTGATCTTTGCATTAATGCTCGGTGGATACCTTGTTGGATGCGAAGTCAAAACCAATAGTCTGATTGATCCAACCAGAACCGTCTCAAGTCGTCAGTTACAAAACGAAGCGAACAAAATCGAATCGGAATACCGTCAACGTGAAAAACAATTGCAAATTGAACTGGAAGAACTCACTCTCAAACAACAGGACTTCAATGCACAATTGACCATCGCCGTCGAGGATCTTGAAACCCAAACCAAGCAACGCCAACAAATCATCGACACCCTCGGCGGACTTGCCGTTCAGGCTGCCCAGGGCAATGCCAATCCCATCAGCGCATTAACCACCATCATCAGCTTGATCAGCGCCGGTTCTGCCGTCGGACTCGGCCTTGACAGTCTTCGCAAAGACCGTGTGATCAGCAAACTCAAAACTGATCCCAACACATCAACTTCATAAGTCCAATCATCATCGTCGTCCATCTGTGATATCTCGACGTATGTTCGTTTAACCCTTGTTTTCCAGCACAAAAGGTTCATCCCATGATGCTCAAACCATCGGACGCCTATACCGCGCAATTCACCACCCATGCCACGGAGACTGGTGCTCCAACCAATGCAGACACGCTACCGACGGCCAATGCGACACGAAATGGAACGGATGACGCCGGCTTCGTTCTCACTGTCACCAACCTGGCTACAGGTCGCTACAAAATCACCGGCAGTGTCCCAGCAAGCTATGTCGAGGGTGATCTTGTTCAAATCGTGGTCAATGCAACAGTTGATAGCACAAGTGACACCGCCATCGTCGATCATTTCATCATTGACAGCAAACGAATCAGTGACCTGGTCGACTTCAATCCTGCCAGCCAATCCGTCAACGTCGGGAAATGGGCGGATGTCAATGTCAGTGTGACGGACTTTGGCGTTCTATCCAATCTCGATGCAACGGTCTCCTCCCGGAGCACCTTTGATCCGAGTAGTGACTCGGTCCTTGTCGAGAGTCTGACCACCAACGCTTTGGCGGACTTTTTCACCACCAACACCGGCAGCACATTCATCGCCGCCATCGCAGGCTCACTAGTCAAGGAAATTGTCGACAACATCACCACCAATTCAGGATCGAGCGATTGGACGGACACGGAAAAACAGCAGATTCGTTACCGGCTTGGCCTGGATGGCGATACCAACTCCCCTGCCACCAACGGCGATCTAACCGACATAAAAACCATTCTTCAGGCAGCGACACGCAAATGAAAACACTCAACCAATACGCATGGCTCTTTTCCGTCTGCATCACTGCTTTGGGTTGGGTCTGGGTCATGGCTGGAGAACGCGCGGTCACACAGCAAAAACTCGATGACATGGATAACCGACTCACTGCCGTGCAGCAGCGAAACCAGATGCTTGATGAAAAACTCATCGTCATCCACAACTCACTGATTCAGGTCAAAACCGACGTCCGTTGGTTACGCGAAACCTGGGCGGACAAGCGTCAATCGAGAAGCCAATAAACCAATTTGTTTGAACCGCCAAGACGCCAAGTTTTTCAAGACAGAGAAATACCTGTTATCAGGATAAAAAACATTTACAAACTCTCTCCGATCTTGGCGCTCTTGGCGTCATGGCGGTTAAAAAAAGAAAGTCTCAAATGGTAAACAATACCGATCACCTTCAACACATCGAACCCACGCTTCGTCCCCTCGCGGTTCCGATCAATCAGATTCATAACGACCAGGACAATGTTCGCAAACATCCTGATCAAAACCTTGATTCGATCAGACGCAGTCTCGAAGCCTTTGGTCAACAGAAACCCATCGTCATCGACAAGCACCATACCTGCCTGGCCGGGAACGGCACCCTGCTGGCGGCACGGGCGTTGGGCTGGACCCATCTTGCTGCTGTGACAACCGGCCTTTCCGGCTCCAGCGCCCGTGCCTACGCCATCGCCGACAACCGCACCACCGACACCAGCGACTGGGACATGGACAAACTTGCCCAGCAACTGGCAGTCCTGCAAAACGAGATGGATTTTGATCATTTCACGACCGGCTTTGATGATTCTCAGATTGAAGATGCCATCGACAAAGCCATGCAAATTGAAGATGCGTCGATGCGTGATGTCGCGATTGCTGATAGCTATCAGGTTCTCGTTGCATGTGCAGATGAAGTTCAGCAAAGACAACTTTTTGAACGTCTTGAGAAGGAGGGGTTTCAATGCCGCGTGTTGACGCTCTAGTTCAAACGCCCGTCTTCGACAGCTTTCGTGTTCGCCAGGTCGCGGGTCTTTTTGATGTGCAACTCTCAGAAAGAAGCACACAGCGATTTGAAGTCGATCTGCCGGATGTTGAAAGTGATTGGACGATTGGTGCGATCGTTGGGCCGTCAGGTTCAGGTAAAAGCACCATCGCCAAGCAAGCTTTTGGCAATGATGGTTGCCTCGCATCTAAAAGCATTTTCGACAGCGTTGATTGGCCGCATGACAAAGCTGTCATTGATGGGTTCGAAGAAACGTTACCGGGCAAGCAAGTCACCGCCATGCTCAACAGTGTTGGCTTCAGTTCACCGCCAGCATGGATTCGTCCCTGGCATGTATTGAGTAACGGTGAAAAGTTCCGCTGTGATCTGGCCTATGCCCTGCTCAAGGACCAATCGTTGATTGCTTTTGATGAGTTTACCAGCGTGGTGGATCGTCAGGTTGCTCGCTTTGGTTCAGCCGCCGTTGCCAAGACGTTGCGGGCAGGACGGGCGCGATGTAAAAAATTTGTTGCCATCACCTGTCACTACGACATTCTCGATTGGCTTGAACCGGATTGGTACCTGGATATGGCAGACCAAACGCTGCACTGGGGGTCGCTTCGGCGACCGGCGATCCAACTACAAGTCCGAAGCTGCAGGCAGGATCAATGGCGATTGTTTAAGCGTCATCACTATCTGAGCAGCAACCTCAACAAGGCCGCAAGATGTTACCTGGCAACTTGGGATGGCAAGCCAATCGCCTTCTGTAGCACACTGCATTTGTACGGTCAAAAGGACATTCGCATGATCCATCGCCTGGTGGTCTTGCCGGACTTCCAAGGGTTGGGCGTCGGGACAGCAATGCTTGATTGCATTGCCAAGCTTGAAGCCCAAACCATGCGTGTGAGTATTGTGACATCACATCCGGCCTTGATCCGCAGCTTGTCACGCAACGAACGATGGCGATGCACCAAGGTCGTTAAATGCGGTCAGGCACATAATGGCATTCTGGCTCGCACCGGTAAAAAAATCGGCTCCATCGGACGCATGACCGCATCGTTCCGATATCGAAAGGCAATGCATTGACAGTCACCCCAAAGAAGAAAACCAAGACACTGACCAATCGGGGCAAGGCACTTCGTGAACGCAGACTGCGTGAACTGGAGATGCGCAAAGCAGGTATGACCTATGCTCAAATTGCCCAGGCAGTGGGCGTGAGTATCAAAACCGTTTTCCTGGATATCCGATCAATCGTCAGTCCAAATGCAGATGCCTATGACCTGGAAATGGCGGTGGACCTGCAACGTATTGAAATGGCGCTTTTGCCCTTGGCCAAAGGTGTTCGCGATGGTGATCACAAAGCCATCGATCGTTGGAAACAACTCATCGATACCAAGCACAAACTGCTCAACAGCAATCTCAATGAAATCAAGGCCAAGCAATCAACCGACCTGCTGGTCAAAGTTATCAGCGAAGTGGAACTCGAAAAGATATGACCTACACCATGGACAACAAACCCTATCGCCCCTTTGGCGTTGCACAAGACCTGCTGTACAGCAAGTCGCCTGAAGTTCTCATGGAAGGTCCAGCGGGGACAGGCAAGACACGGGCGCTGCTTGAAAAGGCCAATCTTTGCGCCATCAAGTATCCGGGCATGCGTGCATTACTCGTGCGAAAAACACGCGAATCCATGACCGAATCCGTCATGGTCACCTTGGAGCAAAAAGTTCTGCCCAACGGTTGGCCGATGCTCACAGGTCCATCACGCCGTCAACGTCAATGCTACCGCTATCCCAATGGCTCGGTTCTGGTGGTCGCAGGAATGGACCGCGCCAGTCGGATCATGTCCACGGAGTATGACATGATCTTTGCCTTCGAAGCGCGAGAACTCACGGAGGACGACTGGGAATCATTACTCACCCGACTTCGCAATGGTGTGATGCCTTACCAGCAGGCCGTCGCCGATACGAATCCCGATGCACCGACACACTGGCTCAACCAACGAGCACAACGCGGTCAGATGACACGATTGCTGAGTCGTCATGATGACAATCCCAATGTCACAA
>MDTD01109867.1_pt1 | contig 10059 bp, 8 predicted proteins | sample 811221 | NCBI WGS metagenome assembly MDTD01 (sample SAMN05326646, study PRJNA326480) | marine metagenome | isolation source: seawater | place: Pacific Ocean: South West | collected 2011
CCAGCACCACCGACCCCTCGGCGGCCGCGTCCGCGTCCGCGACGACCACCGCCACCGGATGCCGCTCGACGCCGCGCAGCACCGCTTCCAGCGTGGCCTCGACGCGGCACGGCAGGCCGGCGTTTACGACCCGGCGCATCAGCGCGCCGGCCGAACCGGCGGGATCCAGCACCAGCACCTCGGCCGCGGGCGGCGCATCGGCGCCGTGGGTCTGGACAGCCAGCGCCATCAGACCGCTTCCCGCGTGATGCCGTACTTGCGCATCTTCTCGACCAGCGTGGTCCTGCGGATGTGCAGACGATCCGCCGCCCGCGCCACCACCGACTCGGTGTCGTCGAGCGCCTGCTTGATCAGGCTGCGCTCCATGTCCGCCAGATAGGCCCGCAGGTCGATGCCGTTCACCGGCAGCACCACGCCCCGCTCACCGTCGTCGCCGCGCGGCAGGTCGGACTGAAGCGCCGGACCGGCGTCCAGGCTCGCCCCCGCGGACCGCAGCCGCAGCGGCAGGTCCGCCACGTCGACCACGCCGTTGGGGTACTGAACGGTCAGCCGCTCGACCAGATTGGACAGCTCGCGCACGTTGCCCGGCCAGTCGTAGCGGGCCAGCGCGGACCAGGCATCCGCCGACAGCGTCACCGTGACGTCACGCTCCCGCTCGATCTGGGCGAGCCGGTGGCGCACGATCGCTTCGACGTCGCCGGCCCGATCCCGCAGCGGCGGCAGCGCGATCGGGAATACCGCCAGGCGGTAGTAGAGGTCCTCGCGGAAGCGGCCTTCGGCGATGAGCCGCTCGAGATCCTGATTGGTCGCCGCGATGATCCGCACGTCGCAGGGAACGGATCGGGCCGAGCCGATGCGCTCGATGCGCTTGTCCTGGATGGCCCGCAGCAGCTTCACCTGCATCGGCAGCGGCAGGTCGCCGATCTCGTCGAGGAACAGGGTGCCGTGGTTGGCGAGCTCGAAGCGGCCCTTCTTGGTGTCCAGGGCGCCGGTGAAGGCGCCTTTCTCGTGGCCGAACAGCTCGCTCTCGAGCAGCTCGCCCGGAATCGCGCCGCAGTTGACCGGCACGAAGGGCGCGCCGCGGCGCGCCGAGGCCTGATGCAGCCCGCGGGCGACCACGTCCTTGCCGGTGCCGGACTCTCCGGTCAGCAGCACCGTGGCGTCGCTCTCCGCGACCTGTCCCATCAGGCGCTTGATCTGGCGTATCGGGTCGCTGTCGCCGACCAGGCCGGGAAACCGGGCGTCGCTGGCGCCGGCCTCCCGGGCAAGCCCGGAACGTACCGCCGTCAGGGTGGCGACCAGGTCATGCTGCCGGGGCGGCCAGGCGAGCGTGGGACCTTCTCCAGGGGCGGGCTGCGCGGTACAGCCGATGCGGATCACCACCTGGCCGTCGGCCGGCAGGTCGGTGTCGGTGATGATCACCGGCTCGTCGCCCGTCTGATCGTGGGCGCGCAGAACCGGATCGATGCCGATGAACTCCAGGCAGTGCTGGAGACGCTCGGCGACTCGACGATCGTGGCAGGCAATGGCCACCGAAAACTGACTCATACTCTCCTTCCCGGCATCGGCTCGTCAGAACTTTGACGATCACGCCTGGAAGTAAAGTACGGTCCTGGAAAACGTCAAATCTCCGGACGCGTTTCCGGTGGATTCGACGCCATTTCCTTGGCGCGCTGCACACCCCGGGGCACTCGGGGCGTGAACGCCGTCACGCCGTCGAGGCTTCGACCTCCGGCGCGATGGCCGCCCACCCCTCGCGGATGGTGTCCAGCAGCCCGGCCACCTCGGCCAGCGGACCGGCGTCGCCGGCGCTGGCGGCATGGCCGAGCCGGCGCAGCATGTAGTCGTAGAGATCGTTCAGATTGGCCGCGAGCAGACCGCCGCGGGCCATGTCGAGGGAGCCCTGCAGGGCCTCGATGATGGCGACCGCCGCCGCCAGCGACTCGCTGCCGGCCAGCGGCTGCTCGTCCGCCGCGCGGCCGAGCCGGCCGATGGCGCCATCGAGCAGCAGCGTCACCATCCGGTGCGGCGACGCGGCCGGGGCGATGTCGAGTCGGGCCGCGACGGCGGCTGCCTGGGAATGAGTCACTGGTACGTCCTGTTCACCGGTCTCGGAACAAGTATCGGCCGGGGCCGGCGATACTTTACCGGCCGACGGGCATCAACGGCGGGCGCCGTAGCCCCGGCCGGTTCGATGCGCCTCCGCCTGGTAGGCCGCGGAGCCGCGAATCCGCTCGCGTACCCGGCGGACGTCTTCCAACGCCGCCCGCCGGGCCGCGTCGGCGATCTGACGGAGCCGGCCATCCATGGCCGCCACGTCACGCAGACGTCCGATCTGCGTCTCCAGATTGCCTTCCGCCGCCGCCTCCGCCGCCAGCTCCCGCAGGGCCGACCGGCGCTCCTCGTCGAGGCTGAGCACGTCGTTCCAGTCGCCGCCCTCCGCCGCCTCCAGCATCCGCTGGGACAGGCCCACCAGGAGGTCTACGGCGGCTGCCGCGCGTTCCGTGCACGGATCGGAAGCGAGCGCCATGTCAGCTCGCGGCCGCCGCAGCGCTGTCGGCGATGCCGTCCCAGCCCGCCTGGATCTCCCGGAGCAGACGCAGGACTTCCTCGAGCGCGCCGGCGTCGTTCTTCAGATTGGCGTGCAGCAGACGCCGGCCGATGTAGTCGTAGAGGGAGGCAAGGTTCGCCGCCACCTCGCCACCCTTCTCCATGTCGAGAGAAGCCCGCAGGCTGTCGACGATGGAGATGGCCTTGCCGATTCGCTCGCCCTTCCGCGCCGTCATGCCGCGCTCCATCGCGCCGCGAGCCTGGACGACCCGCTCGACGGCGCCGTCGACGAGCATCTTCACGAGCTGATGAGGGCTCGCGAACTGCGCCGCCTGAACCGCCTCGCTCTGATACGCCGTCGCACCGTTTCTGCCGATACTCATGTCACCGTCTTCCTTAACTGCTGATGTGGTGGGGGCGGAGGACCTCGGGGCCGTCAGTCGCCGCCCTTCCTGCCGCCGTTCCTGGCGAGGGACTCCAGCCCGGCGAGCTGGCTCGTCAGGAAGCTGCTGGTCTGGTTGAGCTGGGCCACCATGGCATCCATGGCGCTGAACTGGGCGATCAGCCTGGCCTCCAGCCGGTCCAGCCGATCCGCGAGGTCGATCCGTTCCTCGCCGATGTCCTCGATGTTGTCCTTGATGCTGTTCGTGGCGCTGGAAAACGGCCCGTCGCCGTCGAGGAAGCTGTCGATGGTCTGCTCCAGCAGGCTGCTGACGCCACGCGAGAACGTGACGCTGCCGAGGGCGCCGAGCTGACTGCCGGTGATCTCCACCTTGAGGCCGTCGGGATCGCCGCTCTGGGCGGTCAGATAGCGGCCGAAGCCTTCCGCCGTGATGCCGCCGATGCTGCCGGCCACGTCAAGCCCGTCGTCCCGCTGGCCCACCGTCAGACCGAACAGACCGGCCGTACCGGTGTCGCCGAAGGTCACCTCCACATTGGTTTCGCTGCCGTAGCGATCCGTGCGGATGGAGAACGCCGACGCGCCTGCGTCCCAGGCCACCGTGACCGAGGCGCCCTCCTCGCGCAGCGCTTCCGCACCGTTGATCCGGGCCTGCAGCTCGGCCGCCAGGGCCTCGCCGCTGGTGTAGCTGCCCTGGGTCAGGGTGATCCTGCCGGTAGCGATGCCGTTGACGGTCAGCTCGATCTCGTCGTTGGCCGCGTCGATGACCACCGGTGCACCCTCCGAGGGCGCCGTCACGGCGGCGCCGGTGACCAGCGCCTGCTCGGCGAGCTGGGTCACCTCCACCGCGTAACGGCCCGCCCGGGTCTCGGTCCGCGAGCTCTCGAAGGCGAATCCTCCGCCGTCCACCAGGCCGCCCGTGCCGAACAGGGCGGCGACCTCGTCGAGCGAGTCCGCCAGGCGGGCGTCCAGCCGCTCGCCGTCCACCTCGAGGGTACCTTCCCGGGTGGTGCGGATGCCGATGTCCGCCAGCGCCCGGACGGATTGGCCTTCGAGCACGTCGAGCTGGCCGGTCACCAGGCGCCGGACGCTGGACTCGACGCTGCGCACCAGGGCGTCGCCCTGGAGGATGCCGCCCTGCTGGGTCTCGGCGTTGTAGCCCGAGACGGACTCGATCTGCTTCTGCAGGGCGTTGTAGGCCTTCACGAACCCGTCGATCAGCTCCTTGGCCTTGGCCACGTCCGGCTGCACCTGGACCTCCACGGGGAACGCCGTGGTGGCGCGGAGATTCAGCGTGGCGCCATCGAGCAGGTCGTCGATCTCGTTGCCCGGCCGGGTCACCGCCAGCCCGTCCACCACCAGCGCCGCGTCGCCGGCCGCCTGGTTGAGGGCGAGGTCGTTGCCGGTCTGATTGAACTGCAGCCGGGACAGCCCGGTCCCGTCCACCAGGCTGCCGTCGTCGTCTGCGACGTCCACCACGAAGCCGTTGCGCGCGCCGGTGTCGGTGGCGCTGAACACCAGCCGCTCGCCGGTGCCGTCGTTGACGATGGAAGCCCGGATGCCGATCTCCGCGTCGTTCACCGCGTCACGCACGTCGGCCAGGGTCGCCGCGTCCGCAGGGATCTCGATAGTCGCGGTGGCGCGCTCGGGATTCTGGGCGAAGCCGGTCACCGCCCCGGTCTCGTCGGCGGTCACCGTGCCGAAGCGGAACGTCAGCGACCCGGTGCCCACCTCCTCGGCCGGCCCGGCGAAGGCGCCGGAGGCCACCGACTGGGCCCGCGCCAGCGCATCGACCTGGATGCCGAAGGCCGCGGCCCGCTGCACCTGGTCGTCGCCGATGACCTCGATCGCGTCGGGATTGCCCGACGTGCCTCTAGCCGCCCGGAAGGCGTCGGCGTCGGATAGGTTGGAGACCGCGGTCTTGAACTCGGACAGCGCCGCCTTGAGGACGCCGTAGGAAGACAGCTCCGCCTGGAGCGTGGTCTCGCGGCGGTCGAGCCTGGTCTGAACGGGCTTCTGCTCCGCCGCGACGAGCTGATCTACGATGTTGCGGATGTCGATTCCGGAACCGACGCCGAGAGAGCTGATGCCGGCCATAGCGAGGGGGACCTCGGGTTGGAGCTGTCGATACTTCAGTTAAGCACAATGCCGGCACCTGGCCGGCGGGAGCCGGCGCCGACGGCACGCACCCGGGGGTGCGCTCCGGCGGGCCGTCCCAGGCACGCGCTCACGCGCGTTCGCCGAGCAGCAGACCGTTCATCTGCTCGAGGTGCTCGGCCATGCGGATCATCTGCTCGGGGGGGATCTGCCGGATGATTTCGCCGCTCTCGGCGTCTATCACCGACACGACCAGCCGTCCCGAGGACGGATCCTCACGAAATTCCAGGTTGCGTCGAACGGTTTGAAACAACTCCTCGACCTTGCGCGTGGCGTCGGTGACACGCTTCGGATCCACCGGGGCCTCGGTCTTCTGGACCATCTCCTGCTCCGGCCTGGAAGGCGATTGTTCGTTCGAGTTACGAACCGAGACAACCACCGGTCGGGCGCCGTAAGCGCCGCTTGCACCGTCAATGGAAGTCGTCATGCTCGATTGTCCGTTCTTCTGACAGGAATCGGGCGCCCCCGGAGGAGGCGCCCGTCCCGCGTGCTAGCTCCGCTCGCTTACTGGAGCAGGGACAGCACGTTCTGCGGCGTCTGGTTGGCCTGAGCCAGAACCGAGGTGCCGGCCTGCTGCAGGATCTGGGCCCGGGTCAGGGCTGCCGTCTCCTGAGCGAAGTCCGCGTCCTGAATCCGCGAACGGGCAGCGGACAGGTTCTCTGCCGTCGTGCTGAGGTTCGCGATGGTGGACTCGAACCGGCTCTGCACCGCACCGAGGTCGGCACGCAGACCGTTGACGAACTCCAGGGCGCCGTCGATCACGGAGATCGCGTCGCTGGCGTCGGTCTGGCTGGCAACAGAAACCGAGGACACTGCGGACAGCGAGCTCGACAGCGTGCCGCCGGAGACGACCGTGTTGGTCGCATCGTCGCTGCTCACCGTGAAGCTCTGGGAGGAGTAGAAGCTCACCTGGCCGCCAACCACGATCGAGTCCGTGCCGCCGTCGGCTGCGTCGTCGTCGACCAGGGTCTGACCTTCAACGTTGAACACGTCGGTGCCGTCAGCGCCGCCGCCGACGACCGTGTCGATCACGATGTTGTCACCGGCTTCGCTCACCAGCTCGATGCTGGTGCGGTCGCTGGACAGCTCAGCGGTGATACCCGTGGTCGCCGAGTTGTTGTTGATCGCGTCGGCGATGTTGGTCAGGTCGGAAGCGGAAGCCACGTTGGCGGAGATCGCCACGGCGGTGCCGTCCGCACCGGTCAGGTTGAAGCTGACCTGGCCCACCGAACCCGCTGCGAACGTGTCGATGGTGGCGGTCGTGCGGGCGGTGGCCGACACGTTGGTGGACGCCTGAGCGTCGTTCACGGCGGCGGCGATCGTCGCAGCCGAATCCCCGGCGCCAACGGTCACGTTGGCCGTGCCGGCGCTGCCGGAAAGCGTCAGAGCCTGGGAAGCCACGCCGTTGCCGCCAGAGGCGTCCGCGGCGGCCGCCAGTGCGGTGCCGACGTTGGCGATCGAGCTGCCGGTGTTGGCGCCGATGTTGGTGGACTCGGCGCTGCCGATGGACACGTTGATGGTCTGGTTGGCGTTGGCACCGACCTGGAACTTGGCCGAGGTGAACGAACCGTCGAGGATGTTCTGGCCGTTGAACTGGGTCGTGGTGGCGATCCGCTGGATCTCGGCCACGAGCTGGGTCACCTCACCCTGCAGCGAGGCGCGGTCGGAAGCGGAGTTCGTGTCGTTGGCGGACTGCACGGCCAGCTCACGGATCCGCTGCAGGTTGTTGACCGTCTCAGCCAGGGCGCCTTCACCCGTCTGGGCCAGCGAGATCCCGTCGTTGGCGTTCCGCACGGCCTGGTTCAGGCCACGGATCTGCGCGGTGAAACGCTCGGAGATGGCGAGACCGGCGGCGTCGTCCTTGGCGCTGTTGATGCGCAGGCCGGAGGACAGCCGCTGCAGGGAGGTCTGAAGTGCGCCCTGCGAGGAGTTCAGATTTCGCTGCGCGTTCAGCGAAGCGATATTCGTGTTGATTACCTGGGCCATGATGTCGTTCCTGTTGCTGTCGTTGGTCCGGCCAAGCCGGGCTTAACCGGGCATTCGTTGCCCTTCCAGGAGAGATAACGGCAGCCGACGGGAACTCTTTAGGGAAAACGCAGGAAATTGTGGCGGAAAAGTGCGACCTGGTTCACAGGCGGGGGCGCGGCGCGCGAATCGCGCGCCGAATCGCTCAGATGGCGTCGAACAGGGACAGGCGGGACACCCGGACGAAACTCTGCTGGGCGGCTTCGAGCACCAGGGTCTGGAAGTTGAGATCGCTGATCGCCTTGGCGAAGTCCACGTCCTCGATCTCGGATTTGGCTTCCGTCGACAGCAGCGTCACCTGGTCGTGCAGACTGCGCACCGAGTCCATGACGTTCATGCGGGCGCCGATTTCCGATCGGACCTCGAGAATATTCGACATGGCGTTGTCGAGATTGGTCAGCGAGTCGCCGATGAGCTGCTGATAGGCGTCGTCGTCCTCGCCGGTCCCCGGCAGCGACCGAAGGCCTTCGACCAGGTTGCCGATGGTGTCCAGCACGCCCTGCTCGTCCGAGGTCTCGACCACGAATCGATCCCCCGGCCTGGGGCTGCCCTCGACGGTGAGCGCCATGCCCGCCACGGAGATGGGCTGGCCCGGCTCGAAACGGACGTTCTCCAGTCCTTCGACGACGCGCTGGTCGCCGAGCCGGCGTACCGTGAAGTTCGGCAGGCCGCCCGGGTCCTCCTCGAGGGGCCGGAACTCGATGATCAGCCCGCCAGGGTGCAGCGCTTCCAGCGCATCCTGGTCCTCCACCGCCGGCTGGGCGAGCACGCCGGTGCCGCCCGGCGGGTTGTTCGGGTGGGCGCTGGCCACCACGGTGGTCCTGGCCGCCGGCACGTCGACGAACAGACGCTTGCCGGAATCGTTGACCGGCAGCCGGATCGAACCGTCGATCTGCACCGCCCGCTGGCCCTCGTCGCCCTGGTAGCGGATGGCGCCGCTGGCATCGCGCACGAACGGCTCCCGCCCGCCGACGTTGCCGCCGAACAGATAGTCGCCCGAGGCGAGTTTGGTGTTCATGAGCTGCATCAGCTCGTCGAGGCGGGTCTCCACCTCGGCGGCGATGAAAGCCCGGTCCTCAGGGGTGTTGATGGGGTTGCCGGCCTGTACCGTGAGTTCCCGCACGCGCTGCAGCAGATTGCCCGCCTGCTCCAGCGAACTCTCCTCCAGGCGCAGCTCGCTCTCCGCGAGATCGATGTTCTTCTGGTACTGGGCTCGGCTGGCGAGCTCGCGATTCAGCCGCTCCACCTGCACCGCGCCCACGGGATCGTCCGCCGCCGTCGCGTAGCGCCGGCCGGTGGCGATCTGGTTCTGGGTCTTCGCGGCCTGGCGCTGGGTGTCGAGAATCTGGTTCAGGGCCTGGTTGTGAATCTGGCTCGTGGAGATGCGCATCAGCCCACCGCTCCCAGCAGTACGTCGAAGATCTCCCGGGCGACCTGCATGACCCGGGCCGAAGCGTTGTAGCCCTGCTCGAACCGGATCAGGTTCGCCGCCTCCTCGTCGAGGTTGACCCCGGAAACGGATTCCCGGCGGGCCACGGACTGAGCCAGCAGCGCCTCGGCCGCCTGGGTGTCGGCGCGAAGCTGGGCCGTGCGGATGCCCACCTTCTCGACGATGCTCGTGTAGGTTTCCGAGAAGTTCGCCGGCGGGTCGCCGACCGACGGGTCGATCTGCAGGGCGGCCATCGCCAGGGCATTGTGATTGTCGAGGTTGCCCGCGCCGTTGAAGTCGATCGCAAATACGTCACCGGCCTGCGGACGGCCGGACAGGGTCGCCTGCAGGCCGAGGCCGGCCGGCACGCCCTGGGGCTCGTCGGAGAACAGCCCGCCGCCCGGCGAGACGCTGTCGCTCTCGAGCCGCACGTCGCCGTCCATCAGCAGCCGCACGCTGCCGCCCACGGTGACGGTCTGGTAGCCACCACCCGGCCCGGAGCCGTCGAGGGTGACGGAACGCCCGGTCTGGTCCGTCAGCGTGAGGCCCTCGCTCACGTCGCCGGCCACGTGGATCGACAGGTCGTCGCCACGCAGCGCGGTCAGCGTGAGGGTCTCGCCATCGCTGACCGCCCGGATGCCCGCCTGGCTCAGGGCCCCATTGGCGCTGATCGCATCGGCCAGGTCTCCCAGCGAGGCCCCTGCCGGCAGGCTCAGGGACTCGCCGTTCACGGCGACCGTCAACGGCTGGCCGAGCCCGTTGTCCCGCAGGCCGGAGATTTCCACCTGAGTACGCGCCGCCGCGGAAACGCCGTCGACCTGCTCCAGCGCGGCGGCGATCGCCCGTGCGCTCATGCCGGGCGTGATGGCGACGGTTTCCTGCAGGGAACGTGAGCCGAGCGCCGGATCGGCGCGATACACGCTGATCGTTTCCGCCGCGAAGCCGTTCGCCACGGGATCGAGGGTCGCCGTCTGCGCGACGCTGTCGGACAGCGCGTTGCCATCCAGCCCGTCGGACACCAGGAGCTGCAGATCGCCGTCCGGCAGCAGGGCCTGCTGCCCCCCCGGGACGAAGGGCAATCCCCACAGCGGCGGCTCGAGCGGCCGGGGGCTGGTCGGATCCGAGTTGTCGAGCACCTCGTAACTGTTCGGGCTGGTGAACCGCACCAGCAGCGGCGGCACCAGCTCGCCGTCGGCGCCGTAGAGGGGCGCGTCGACGTCGGTCGCCCCCGCCAGCGAGATCGACCCGGTGCCGGTGTTGCCGTTGCCGGCCTGCACCGCCAGCGGGCTGGCGAGCGCCAGATCCCTGGGGTCGCCAATGGCGAGCGCCAGATCGCCCACGCCGTTGCCCGCGGCGCTGATGCGGAACTCGGCGCCGGGGCCGATCTGCCCGGGGCCGATCTCCAGCGCCAGTCCGTCGAAGCTCACCCGGACCGGCCGGGCGTCGCCCACGGCGCCCCGGGCCAGCACGGCGCCGTCGCTGTCGCGGCGGACCTCGA
>MDTD01114443.1_pt1 | contig 10059 bp, 9 predicted proteins | sample 811221 | NCBI WGS metagenome assembly MDTD01 (sample SAMN05326646, study PRJNA326480) | marine metagenome | isolation source: seawater | place: Pacific Ocean: South West | collected 2011
ATGTGGATTGGATTTTCAAGTAATCAGCTCACAAGTATACAGCTAAATGATTACCTTGATAGAAATATCATAGACCGTCTATCGATTTTACCGGGAGTAGCATCTATAACCATAGGTGGTGAGAGAAAATATGCAGTTCGTATATGGTTAAACCCTGATGAAATGTCAGCTAGAAGTATTACTGTTAATGATATTCTGATTTCGATTAATAGAGAAAATGTTGAGAAACCTGCTGGCCGTCTAGATTCTACAAATAGAGAATTAGATCTTCAGATGACATCAAAATTATCATCTATAAATGAATTTAAAAATCTATTGATCAAGAATATTGATGGTAAGAAAATTACCTTGGATGATATTGCAAGAATTGAGATAGGAGCAGAAACTGAGCGAGGTTTTCTCAGAGCAAATGGAGAAGATGCAATCGGTCTTGGCATTGTAAGACAAACGAAATCAAATGTATTAAAAGTAGCAGATGCTGTAAAAAGAGAGTTAGAGCTCATTAGACCATCATTGCCTAAAAATATAACTATGGATATTGGTTATGATCAATCTGTATTCGTGAAAGAATCTATTTTTCAAGTAAGACTTGCTCTTTTCATATCTATGTTAATGGTGATAGCAGTTATTTTTTATTTTCTTCGTTCTCCTAGTGCTACACTCATACCTGCAATTACAATACCAATATCAGTTGTTGCCACGTTTTACATAATTTATATATTAGGTTTTTCATTGAATGTTTTAACTTTCTTAGCGTTAGTATTAGCGATTGGATTAATAGTTGATGACTCTATAGTTGTTTTGGAGAATATTAAAAGGAGAATAGATGAAGGTGAGTCCGTTTATGATGCATCTATTTTAGGAACTAAACAAATTACATTTGTCGTGATTGCAACTACAGTAGTTCTTGTGAGTGTTTTTCTTCCTCTCTCATTCATGGAGGGAAAGACTGGTAGGCTATTTATTGAATTTGGTGTGGTTTTATCATTCGCTGTAATTTTCTCTAGTATAGTCGCACTTACACTTACACCAATGTTATGCTCTAGATTATTCAAGAATGTGAAATCTGCAGATGCAGAACCTGATTCAATAATAAAATTTAGAAAATTCTATAAAGATTCATTGATCAAATCGCAGAATAACCCAAAAAAAGTCTTTATATTCTCTATTGTTGTTATAATAGTGTCTCTAGTTTTATTTCAAGTGATACAAAAAGAACTCGCACCAACTGAGGATCGAGGTGTTTTTATTATTGTTGTCTCTACTCCAGAGGGTTCAACACTTCAATATACTGATAGAATAGTAAAACAAGTTGAAGAATATTTAATACCATATAAAAACGACAATGAAATTAAAAAATTATTCGCTGTTGTAGCACCTGGATTCTCAGGTCAGCCAGGTGCTGTTAATACTGCTTATTTATTTGCCACACTTACACCATGGAGCGATAGACGACATCAAAGAGAGATAGTTGCCGAAATATTTCCAAAACTTATATCTATCCCAGGAGCAAGAGTCATTGCCATTAATCCACCTAGTCTAGGAGGTAGTAATTTTAAACCTGGTCTTCAATTAGTAATAAGCGGTAATAATTATGAAGATATAAATGAGTGGGGAAATACACTGCTAAAAAGTACTGAAACTATGAATTTCAAGAATCCAAATATTGATTACAAGCTAACTAATCCAAGAATTAATCTATCTATAGATAGGGATAGAGCTTACGAGTTGTCAATTAATGCTAATGAGATAAGTACAACCATAGAGACACTATTTGCTGCAAATAAAATCACAACATACGCATCAGATGGACTTACATATAATGTGATCTTACAAGCCGAGAATTATTTTAGAATGACCCCTGATAATCTAGATAATGTTTATATAAAATCCCCAACAACTGAATCTCTAATACCTATTTCTAACCTTGTAAGCTTGAGTGAAACCTCTTCTAGTGAGACATTAAAAAGAATAAATAGAATGCCGTCAACAATATTTTCAGCATCTCTTCTACCAGGTTATCCTCTAGGTGATGCATTGAAAGAGATTACAAATCTTACAAATAAGATTCTTCCTGGTAATGCGAAAATTAGTTATAGTGGAACCTCTAAGGAGTATTTTGAATCTGGTGGTAGCTTACTTATTACTATTTTATTCGCAGTACTAGTTGTTTATTTAGTACTATCCGCACAATTTGAGAGTTTTAAAAATCCATTAACAATTATCTTAACAGTACCTGTAGCTCTAACGTCTGGATTATATACGCTTTTTTTAACAGGTACTTCAATTAATGTATACAGTCAAATAGGATTCTTGATGCTAATAGGCTTGATTGCAAAAAACGGAATTCTTGTAGTAGAGTTTGCAAATCAACTAAGACGGGAAGGCCTAGCGATTGAAGAGGCAATTGTACAATCTTCAATGATAAGACTAAGACCGGTTATGATGACAACTATATCTACATTATTAGGAGCAATACCTCTTGTTTTAAGTACTGGAGCCGGATCTGAGAGTAGATATTCAATGGCTATCGTTGTTCTGGGTGGGATAGCTATATCATCCTTAATAACGCTATACTTAGTGCCTGCATTATATAGACTTATTGAGAAATAATTATCATTTTAGTGGTGGAATCTTTAGGCCTTGCTGCATAGAGAAATATTGCGACAAGTCAGCTATGTCTTGATCAGATAAACCAGCAGCGAAACCTTTCATTACAACATTGTCCCGGATACCAGATCTATATTCATTCAGAGCATGAATAAGATAATTCTTATGTTGACCAGCTAATATTGGATACATCTTGATTTGAGAGATTCCATCTGCACCATGGCAGGCAGCACAGACTTGAGACTTTTCCTTTCCAGCTTGATAACTGCCGGCATGTACTTGATAAGTAAAAGTGAGTATTAATATAATAATAGAAGTATTAGCAATTTTTATCATTTTAAAGACTCAAAGTATTCAGCAATGTCTTTCATATCCTCCTCTGTCAAACCCATTGCATTGGCATGCATAGTCTGATGCTTCCTTTCTTTAGTTTGGTAAGCTTTTAGTGCACTGATGATATAGTCTGCATGTTGACCAGCTAATTTAGGTACTTTATATGTGGGATATACGTTATTGTATCCAGGGATCGCGTGGCAACCCAGACATGTCTCTGATTTTGTTTTTCCTGCTGAAAAATCATCAGCCAAACTTAGGCAAGATATTGATAAAAATGCTAAAATTGTAGAAAATTTTATTGTTGATTTCATAACCTATTTACGAGAGGATTATACACTAAATTTGATAGAGATAAAACTTCATTTTTTTTGTATGATATACTCTGAGAAAGATGCCAATATACGAATATAAATGCAATGAATGTAACGGGACTTTTGAGTGCTTTCAGAGTATAACAGAGGGCGCGTTAAATACCTGTGCATTATGTGGAAAACAAAACTGTGTAATAAAAATAATATCAACATCAGGGTTCCGTTTGAAAGGTTCTGGATGGTATGAAACTGACTTTAAAAACAAAGTAAGTAAAAAGAATATCAAAGATAATAATGAGAGCTAAACCTCTTGTCTAAACAAATTTTATGAAATCATTATACGAATATCAAATTGACCAAGACAGTATCGGTAAAAACGTAACTATTGCTGGCTGGGTGAATAAACGCAGAGATCATGGAGGGGTAATCTTTATAGATCTGCGTGTCTCTAATAACATAATCCAGATAGTTTTTAATCCAGAAAATAAAGATTCATTTATTATTGCAGAAAGACTTAGAAGTGAGTATGTAGTTGAAGTATCTGGCGTAGTCCGCGAACGTTCAAAAGAAAATATTAATGAAAAACTGATCTCTGGTAATGTTGAGTTAGTCGTGGATAAAATAAAATTATTAAATGAATCTAAAACACCACCATTCTCAATTAATGATCTGTCTGTAAATGAGGACCAAAGGCTCAAATATAGATATATAGATATGAGAGGTGAGCAACTTCAAAAAAACATTCATTTAAGATCAAAACTTATTGAGTCGATAAGAAACTTCTTTTACTCACATGATTTCATTGATATTGAGACTCCCATTTTGACTAAAACTACCCCAGAAGGTGCAAGAGATTATCTAGTACCAAGCAGGATGCACCCTGGAGATTTTTTTGCTTTACCTCAATCACCGCAAATTTTTAAACAAACTTTAATGATAGGGGGAATAAATAAGTATTTTCAAATCGCGAGGTGTTTTAGAGATGAGGATTTGAGGGCAGATAGACAACCGGAGTTTACTCAGCTTGATGTAGAATTAGCCTTTGCTGACGAAAATATTATTGCTGAATTGATTGAGAAACTTTTTAAAAAAGTATTTAAGGACATCTTAAATGAAGATATTGGTATTTTCGAAAAAATATCATATTCCGATGCACTCGAGAAATACGGATGTGACAAACCTGATTTAAGAAATCCACTAACTTTGTTAGATATAAAAGAACTAGTTAATAAAGTTGAATTTAAAGTTTTTTCAGATCATGTAAATAAAGAAGATTCTAGAATTGTGGCTCTTAAAGCACCTGGTGGTGGCAAACTTTCAAGAAAGGAAATTGATGAATTAACACAACTTGTAATTAGTTGTGGTGCAAAAGGTTTAGCATATTTGAAATGTGATTCTATTTCAGATTATGATAATGGAATTACATCACCAATAAAAAAATTTCTCGGTCCTGATGTTGTGAACAATATAATCAAATTAACTAACTCGAAAGATGGCGACATCATCTTCTTTTCAGCAGATAAAGTAAATATTGTTAATACGTCTATGTCTACACTCATTAAAAAACTTGGGGAAAACTTAGATCTCATTAAACCTGACTGGAAGTTCCTATGGGTAACAGATTATCCATTATTTGAAAAAATTGATGGGTCTAACAGTCTCACATCCTTACATCATCCATTTACATCTCCTGCTCATGATGAAGATCTCAACTTAGATGACGTCCTTAATATTAAATCTAGAGCCTATGACTTAGTTCTTAATGGAAATGAGATAGGTGGCGGGTCAATCAGGATTCACAATCCATCAATTCAGAAGAAAGTTTTTGAACTTCTTAAATTATCACAAGATGAGATCGAGTCTAAATTCGGTTTCTTTATTGAAGCCCTATCTTATGGGTGTCCTCCTCATGGTGGAATAGCATTCGGTATCGACAGATTGGCCATGTTACTACTTGAGGCAAACAGTATAAGGGATGTAATTGCTTTTCCTAAAACTCAGTCTTCTTCATGTTTGTTGACTAATGCACCCTCATCAATAAGCGATTTACAATTAGATGAACTATCACTTAAAATAGAGAGTACAGACGAATGAAGAGCTACGAACAATACTTATATGAGATTAAGAATCTCCTAAGAGAACATGATGCTAAGTTAATTGCACATTATTATGTAGATCAGTCTGTTCAAAAAATGGCAGAAGACACAGGTGGCTTAGTGAGCGATAGCCTAGAGATGGCTCGATTTGGTCAAAAGCAACCTGAGTCGTCACTGGTTGTAGCTGGAGTGAAATTCATGGGAGAAACAGCAAAAATATTGAGCCCTGAGAAAAATATTTATGTTTTAGATCCAACTGCAACATGTTCATTAGATGTTGGTTGTGACTTTGATGAATTTAAATATTTTTGTTCAAAGCATCCAGATAGAGAAGTGGTCGTTTATGCAAATACAAGTGCTAAAGTTAAATCTATTGCAGATTGGGTAGTAACATCAAGTATAGCAGTTTCACTTATAGAATATTTAACTTCACTTGGAAAAAAACTAATATGGGCTCCTGACAAGTATCTAGGACAATACATAATTGATAGAACTGGAGCAGACATGATTCTATGGAATGGTTCATGTATTGTACACGAAGAATATAAATCCTCAGAATTAAAAAAGATGATTCATGAATATCCAGATTGTGATGTTCTTGTTCATCCTGAATCACCAAGAAGTATTATAAGCCTTGCTGATGTCGTTGGTTCTACATCTAGACTAATTCAAGCTTCAAAAGATAGTAAAAAGAAATACATAATTGTTGCTACGGAAAAAGGAATTTTTTATCAAATGAAGAAGTTATCTCCGAATAAAATATTTATAGAAGCACCTACTGCAGGTGAGGGAGCATCATGTAAGAGTTGCGGCAGGTGTCCCTGGATGAAACTTAATTCACTAGATAAAATATTGTCAGTTCTGACTAACGATGAGAATGAGATACACATACCTAAACATATTATCAATAGTGCTCAAAAATCAATATCTCGCATGGTGAGTTTTAGAGAAAAAATGTTAATAACAAAGGCATCATAATGGCCGGTCATAGTAAATGGGCAAATATTCAACACCGCAAAAAAGCTCAGGATAACAAAAGAGGTAAAATATTTACAAAAATTATCAGAGAAGTGAGCGTTGCTGCAAGACTTGGTGGCGCTGACGCATCATCTAATTCAAGATTACGACTAGCAATTTCAAAAGCAAACTCTGCAAATGTCCCTAAAGATACGTTAGAGAGGGCTATTAAGAAGGCATCAGGTCAGGATAATCAGAATTTCGAGGAAATTGTTTACGAAGGTTATGGGCCGAAGGGTATTGCTCTTATAGTTAATTGTTTGACTGACAATAAAAATAGAACAGTATCTGAGGTTAGAAATGTACTTTCAAAAAATGGAGGAAGCTTAGGTACAAAAGGTTCTGTTGCACATATGTTCAAAAGGATGGGTCTGTTAAGAATAACAAATCTAACTGAAGATGTATTATTTGAACATATTGATAATATAAATCTAATCGACTATGAGTGTCATTCTGATAACTGTATAGTTTTTACAGAACCTAAGCAGCTCTTTGAGGTAAAAAAGTACTTTGAAGATAGAGACATGATGACTCACGATGAGGAAATAGTGATGGAAGCTTCCAGTTTCATTGATGTTGACAAAGATGAGTATGAGAAGGCAATGAATCTTCTTAACAAGCTGGAAGAATTAGATGATGTTCAGAATGTTTATATGAATATCTCAAACGGCTGAAATGATAAAGATCTTAGGAATAGACCCAGGCACAAATATTACAGGATTTGGCATAATATCTTTAACAGGCTCAAAACTAAAGTATTTACACCACTCAATTATTAAAACTGGGCTAAAAAATAAATATACCGTAAAATTGGCAAAAATAAATTATGAGACTGAGAGAATAATCCGAGAATTTAAACCTAATCATGTTGCTATTGAATCGGTTTTTTTTAGTGTTAATGCTGCAACAGCAATTAAACTTGGACAATCACGAGGTGCTGCGGTGTGTGCTTGTAGTAGAGCTGATTTAGAAATTTTTGAATATTCTCCTAGACGTGTAAAAATGTTAGTGACTGATAACGGAGCCTCTGATAAGGAGGTTGTGAGGGATAGAGTAAAAAAAATCCTAAAGGTAAAATATGAGTTAGAGATAGACGCATCCGATGCACTGGCAGTAGCAATAAGTCATGGTAGGACGATCCTTGATAATGAAAGAGATATTGAAAGTGTCTAAAACAAATACTCTATTAATTAATGAGATATTTTACTCTATACAAGGCGAGAGTCTTACTGCAGGTGAACCTACTATTTTTATAAGATTGGCAGGATGCCCATTAAGGTGTTCATATTGTGACACAAGCTACGCATTTAAAGATGGAAAAGTAATCTCATTCGAAAATATAATATCGAAGATTTCCGATTATAACACCTCATTTGTAACAGTAACTGGAGGTGAACCATTAGCGCAGAAAAATTGTTATACTTTTTTAGATTTATTACAAAATAAATTTTGTGTTTCCCTTGAGACTAGCAATGCATTCCCGATACAAGATATTAATAAAAATGTAACGATAATTCTTGATGTAAAAACTCCAAGATCAAATGAATCTGAAAGTAATATCGAGGCAAATTATAATCACCTGAAAAATAATGATCAAATTAAATTTGTTATTTGTGATAAAACAGACTACGACTGGTCTGTTGATTATGTTAAAAAGCATAGACTATCTGAGAAATGTAAAATACTTTTTAGTCCTAGCTATGATGAGATGTCTCCAACTGAACTTGCTGATTTGATATTATCAGATGGTCTTCAAGTGCGACTGCAAATTCAACTACATAAAGTACTTTGGGGTAATGAACGTGGAAAATAAAAAATATGCAATAGTTTTATTCTCTGGCGGCCTAGATTCTACTACAACCCTCGTAATTGCAAAATCTTTGAATTTCGATATTATAGCACTCACGATAAATTATAAACAAAGACATATTTCTGAAGTAGATGCCAGTAAATATATCTTAAATGATTATCCTGATGTAAAGCATATTATTTTCGATGTTGATTTGAACAAAATAGGTGGCTCTGCTCTTACAGATTCTACTATTGATGTTCCTAATGAGCCATCTGATGATATCCCAGTTACTTATGTTCCAGCACGAAATACAATTTTTTTATCAATCGCAGCTGCTTATGCAGAGCGTTTTGATATTGCTGATATTTTCATAGGTGTTAATGCTATAGATTATTCTGGATATCCAGACTGTAGACCTGAATTTATAAAATCTTTTGAGAATATGATTAACTTGGGGACGAAATCTGGTGTTACTGGAAAAAAGATTACTGTACATGCACCTTTAGTGAAGATGAAGAAACATGAAATTATTGAGTCTGGAATAAAACACGGGGTTGACTATTCTAAAACATTATCATGTTATAACCCTAGTAATGATGGTCTTGCATGTAATGCTTGCGATGCATGTCATTATAGAAAAGAGGGCTTTCGTATAGCCGGTATAGACGATCCAACGAGATATAAAAAATAAGAAAAAATACATGCTTATATTATTAATTACTAATATAATCATATAATTCACATAGAGGTAAGAAAGATGGAATATAGCTCAATTAATTTAATGTTTTATGTATTTATTTTAGGATTAGTTCTAGGTTTTGTAGTAAATAAGACTAATTTCTGTACCATGGGCGCTGTGTCTGACTGGGTCAATATAGGTGATACAGCAAGATTTAAATCTTGGATGCTAGCAGCATCAATAGCAATACTTGGTGTAACTTTTTTAGAATATTTCAGTTTTTTTAATACCTCAGATTCAAGAATACCATATAGAGATTCTGTTTTCTTTTGGCCGAGATACATTATTGGTGGTTTACTTTTTGGAATAGGAATGACTTTTGCAAGTGGATGTGGTAACAAGGTCTTAATAAGAATAGGTGGCGGTAACATAAAGTCTATAATTGTTTTATTAATCGCTGGTATTATGGCCTATCTAATGACTAGAACTGATTTTTATGGACTTGCCTTTCATAGTTGGATGAGACCGATTAGCCCTGATCTCGCAAGTTATGGTGTAAATGATCAATCTTTGCCGACAATCTTAATGTCACTATTTTCTCTAGCTGAAAGTGATAATATTAGATTTTTTTCAGGCATCTTCATAGCATTTCTTATGATGTATTTCATTTTTAGATCAGGTAATTTTAAGAATTTTGATAATATATTATCTGGGTTAACTGTTGGGTTAGTAGTAGTATTCGCATGGTTACTTACGGGCGGTGATATTGGTCAAGAGTGGATTGAGGCAAATAACTTTATGGATACCCCTCAACCGGGTGTGGGAGTCCAATCATTCACATTTATAAATCCAATGAGTGAAACACTAGTTTTTGTAAGTAATTCTCTAGATAAATTTTACATTACCTTTGGTGTCTCCGCGTTGCTATCTGTTATTCTAGGTTCTTTTTTATACTCTGTAATATCAAATAATTTTAGAGTAGAGTGGTTTGCTTCAAAGCAAGATTTTATTAGACATCTAGTTGGTGGTGCTCTAATTGGTATTGGTGGAGTACTATCGTTGGGTTGCACTATCGGGCAAGGTGTAACAGGAGTTTCTACACTCGCAATAGGGTCATTTCTAACACTAATATCTATTATAATCGGTGCTTCCATAACGATGAAAATAGAGTATTATAAAGCTGTTTATGATGAGTCATCTTTTATTGATCAACTATGC
>MDTD01163171.1_pt1 | contig 10059 bp, 11 predicted proteins | sample 811221 | NCBI WGS metagenome assembly MDTD01 (sample SAMN05326646, study PRJNA326480) | marine metagenome | isolation source: seawater | place: Pacific Ocean: South West | collected 2011
ATGTTGTAAAAGAAGGTGATGAAGTAAAAGTCAAAGTAATTGGTTTTGATAGAGGAAAAGTGAAACTGTCTATGAAACAAGCAACCGAATAAATTTATAATATTTTGTTATGAAAAAAAAAATAAGGTATCTGGCTTTTTTTTTACTGATTTCATTTTTTAATTCCTCATTTTCTTATGCTGAATTAAAATGGAAAAGAATTGGAGCAAATATTGATGGAGACGTTTATTATATTGATGAATTTTCAATTAAAAGAGTTGGAAACAAAGTCTATTACTTTACATTATCGGATTATGTAAGACCATCTGATACTGGTGGAGACTTATCCGCTAAAATTTACCAAGAGGTTAATTGTTCAGATTTAAGTTTTAGATATTTAAAAGACTTCTATTATCTTGAACCTATGGGAAATGGTGAACCTTCAACAATTTATGATAAAGTAGGTGAATGGACAGATAATGTTAAAGGGTCAATTGGAGAGGCAGTAGCTCTTTACGCATGTAATTACAAATAGAGCTTGATTATTTTAAGATATATTTTTTGGATCTGGCATACCAACCTTGTTATATCCAGCATCTACATAGTGAATTTCACCTGTAACCCCGTTTGCAAGCTCACTTAAAAGATATAAAGCTGAATTCCCAACATCGTGAATATCTACATTTCTTTTTAAAAAAGAATGATCTTCATTCCATTTATAAAGGAATTTGGCATCTCCAATAGCAGAAGCCGCCAGAGTTTTAATTGGACCTGCGCTAATTGCATTTACCCTCATTCCTTTTCCACCTAAGTCTCTAGCTAAATATTTTACACTTGCCTCCAAGGCTGATTTACAGACACCCATTACATTATAATTTGGAATAGCTTTAGTAGATTCATAAGTCAAAGTAAGCATACTTCCTCCTTTTTTCATTACTTTAGAAGCTTCTTTAGCAACCTCAGTAAATGAAAAGCATGAGATAAGCATACTTCTTAAAAAATTTTCTCTAGTAGTATTTAAATATTCACCTGATAATTCTGATTTATCTGAGAAGGCAACAGCATGAACTACAAAATCTATTTCTCCCCACCGAGATTTTATATCTTTAAAAAGTTTTACAACTTCTTCTCTTTTTTCCACATCACAACTGAATGTTGTTTTTGAATTTAATTTTTCAGCTAAAGGTATAACTCTTTTTTTCAAAGCATCACCTAAATAAGTAAAAGCGAGTTCAGCGCCAGCTTCAGATAATTTTTGTGAAATACCCCATGCTATAGATCTTTCATTAGCAACGCCCATGATCAATCCTTTTTTACCTTTCATTAAACTCATTATTAAACCTTTTCAAAAATTAAAGCTGCGTTAGTGCCACCAAAACCAAAACTATTAGACATTACAGTATTTAAAGTTACCTTAGTTTCTGTTTTAGAAATTATGGGAAATTTTTTAGCTTCTTCGTCCATTTCGTTAATATTTGCTGATCCAGCAATAAAATTATTTTTCATCATTATTAAACAATAGATTGCCTCATGAACAGAGGCTGCCCCTAATGGATGGCCTGAAAGAGATTTAGTTGAACTAATTTTTGGAATATTATCTCCAAAAGTATCTTTAACAGCATTTAATTCTGTTATATCTCCAACTGGAGTTGATGTACCATGAGTATTTATGTAATCAATTTTATTTTTTGAGGTCGCTATAGCCATTTTCATACACCTTACAGCCCCCTCTCCTGATGGTGCAACCATGTCATAACCATCTGAAGTCGCTCCATAACCAGTTAATTCTGCATATATTTTTGCACCTCTAGCCTTGGCATGCTCATATTCCTCAAGCACCAAAACACCACCACCACCTGCAATTACAAAACCATCTCTAGTTTTATCATAAGCTCTTGAAGCTGTCTTTGGTTTATCATTATATTTTGATGACAAAGCAGTCATAGCGTCAAACATTGCAGTCATTGCCCAGTGAATTTCCTCACTACCGCCTGCAAAAACAATATCTTGTTTTCCCATTTGAATTAATTCCATGGAATTTCCAATACAATGACCACTAGTTGCACAAGCAGAACTCATTGTGTAGTTTGTCCCTTTTATTTTAAAAGGAACCGCGAGAGTTGCTGAGGCTGTGCTTGCCATTGTTCTTGGAACAATAAAAGGCCCCATAAGCTTGGGGGTCTTAGCTCTGGTTTTATCTGCAGCTAAAATAACATTTTCAATAGAGGGCCCTCCTGATCCCATCACTATTCCAGTTTTAAAGTCGCTTATTTCTTTTTCCTCTAAACCAGAGTCTTGGATAGCTTCTTTCATTGCTATATAATTATAGGCTGAACCAGATCCCATAAATCTTATTGTTTTTCTATCTATATAATCGTCAAGTTTTATATTGGGTTTTCCATGAACATGGCTTTTTAAGTTATGCTCCTTATATTCTTCACAAAATGATATTCCTGATTTTGAATTTAAAAGTGAATGATGAACCTCCTCTTGATTATTGCCTAAACAAGAAACTATTCCTAAGCCTGTAACTACTACTCTTCTCATTATTTAAATAATCCTACTTTTAAACTATCAGCTGAATAAATTTTTTTACCATCTGCAAGAACAATTCCATTAGCCAGACCCACTGTCGTTCCACCAGGCGACATAATTTTTTTCATATTTATGTTGTATTCAACTAATTTAACATTTTGTATAACCTCACCAGTAAATTTTACAGTTCCAACTCCCAAAGCCCTTCCTTTTCCTGGGTTTCCAATCCAACCTAAATAAAATCCAACTAATTGCCACATTGCATCAAGCCCTAAGCAACCTGGCATCACAGGATCTTCTTTAAAATGGCAATCAAAAAACCACAAATTATCTTTTATATCTAATTCCGCTTTTAAAGATCCTTTTTTAAAAGTTCCAGTATTATCATTAATTTCAGTAATTCTGTCAAACATGAGCATAGGAGGAAGAGGTAATTTAGCGTTACCAGGACCAAATAGTTGACCATTACCACAGCTTATTAGTTCATCATAGGTATAAGAATTTTTTTTCATAAAACTGAATACTCTTATTACTTGATTTTATAGGTTTATAATATACTTTTTACAGTTGTTTAGAGCAATTATAACTTATATTATGTACTTGTCGTGAAATATATAGAAAAACTTAGAAATTCTGGATTAAGACCAACCAAACAAAGACTTAAAATATGCGAAGTTCTGTTTGATACTGAAAAAACATTTCACTTTACAATAAATGATTTAGTAAAAAAAATTAAAAAACAAACTAATGAAGAGATATCGTTAGCAACAGTATATAATACGGTTCATTCTTTTGAAAAAAAAGGTTATTTGAAACAAATTCCTATAAATTCAAATCAAACATATTTCGACACTAATGTGTCTGATCATCATCACTTTTATGATTTAAGAGAAGAGAGGTTAATTGATTTAGAAAACTCTGATGTTGGACCAATTAATATTAAAAAAAAGATTAATGGAAAAAAAATTAAATCTGTAGAAGTTCTAGTTAAACTTGAAGATTAGATTTTAAATTTTTAATTCTATAAACCAATTGACACCTTTTTAGAATCATTATAAACTAGCATAAAGGAGACAACTATGAGCACTGAAGATTATAAAAACAAATCATTTAAATCTGAACAATTAAGCAAATGCCCTGTAACAGGCGCTGGTACCGATGCAAAGTTCACTGCTGGTAGAGGACAAACTAATAGAGATTTTTGGCCTAATAGCTTAAATCTTAAAATTTTAAGTCAACATTCGGAATTATCTAATCCTTTAGGTAAAAAATTTAATTATTCAAAAGAATTTAAAAAACTTAACTTTAAGGCACTTAAAAAAGATTTAAAAAAATTAATGACCAATTCTCAGGAATGGTGGCCAGCAGACTATGGTCATTATGGTCCATTGTTTATCAGACTTGCTTGGCATGCCGCTGGCACTTATAGGACTGGCGATGGCAGAGGAGGTGCTGGAACTGGCAACCAAAGATTTGCCCCCCTGAATGCTTGGCCGGATAATGTAAATTTAGATAAAGCAAGATTACTGCTGTGGCCAATTAAAAAGAAGTATGGAAAGAAAATTTCTTGGGCTGACTTGTTTATTTTAGTTGGAAATGTTGCTTTAGAGTCAATGGGTTTTAAAACTTTTGGTTTTGGTGCTGGTAGAAAAGACATTTGGGAACCAGAAGATGATATTTATTGGGGCTCTGAAAAAGAAATGCTTGGAGTTAACAGATATAGTGGAAAAAGAGACCTGGAACAACCATTGGGCGCATCACACATGGGTTTAATTTATGTAAACCCACAAGGCCCTGATGCGAATCCAGATCCTTTACTTGCAGCACATGATATTAGAGAGACTTTTGGTAGAATGGCTATGAACGATTACGAAACAGCTGCATTAGTTGCAGGTGGTCATACTTTTGGAAAATCTCACGGAGCTGCTCCTGAATCACATAAAGGTCCAGATCCTGAGGCATCTAGAATTCAAGATCAATCCACTGGTTGGAACAGTAATTATAAATCTGGAAAAGGTGTCGATACTATAAGTAGTGGAATAGAGGGAGCATGGACTCAAAATCCAATCAAATGGGACATGGGTTATTTGGATTGTTTATACGGTCATGAATGGGAACTTACCAAAAGTCCTGCTGGCGCACATCAATGGACACCTAAAAAAAATGGACAAGAAATTAAAATGGTTCCAGACGCTCACGAAAAAAATGTTTTGCATCCACCTATGATGCAAACAACAGATATTTCTCTAAAAGTTGATCCTAGCTATGGTCCAATAACAAAACATTTTCATGAAAATCCAAAAGAATTTCATGATGCATTTGCTAGAGCTTGGTTTAAATTAACTCATAGGGATATGGGTCCAAGAGCTTGTTATTTGGGAAATGAAGTTCCAAAAGAAGAATTAATTTGGCAGGATCCAATAGATAGACCAAAATATAAAATTAAAACTAGTGATATCAAAGAGCTAAAATCTAAAATTTCTAAATCAAAAATATCTATTTCAGATCTTGTCTCTACAGCTTGGGCATCTGCATCAACTTTTAGAGGATCTGACAAAAGAGGTGGAGCTAATGGTGCAAGGATAATGTTAGAACCTCAAAAGAACTGGAAAGTAAATAATCCAAAAAGACTATCTCAAGTAATTAAATCTTTAAAAAAAATTAAGAATAAATTTGATACTCAAAAGAAAAATGTATCCATGGCTGATTTAATTGTTCTTGCAGGTAACGTGGCAATAGAAATGGCTGCTAAAAAAGCAGGTCATAAAATTAATGTGCCATTTTCTCCAGGTAGAGGAGATGCAAGACAAGACCAGACTGATATACACTCGTTTGGGTTATTGGAGCCCCAGGCAGATGGTTTCAGAAATTATATGAATAGTGTATCTCATAGTGTATCGGCTGAGGAAAAACTAATTGATAAAGCTCAGTTAATGGGTCTAACAGCCCCAGAAATGACTGTTCTGATTGGTGGTATGCGTGTTTTAGAAACTAATTATGATAACTCAAAATTAGGAGTTTTTACGAGCAGACCAGGCACACTTTCAAATGATTTTTTTATTAATCTTCTAGACATGAGGACTACATGGAAAGAAATTGACGATCATGAGCAAATATTTGTGGGAACAGATAGAAAAACAAAAAAAGATAAATGGAAAGGTTCAAGAGTCGATCTCATCCTAGGTTCTAATTCACAACTAAGAGCTTTAGCTGAAGTTTATGCATGTGAGGATTCGCAAACAAAATTTATTCAAGATTTTGTATCAGCATGGGTAAAAGTAATGAATGCAGACAGATTTGATTTAAAGCTTAATTAACCTAAAGATAAAAAAAAGAAGAATGAATATATGGCTACAGTAAGTTTTGAAGATTTTTATGAAGTGCCCCAAATTAATTTTGATATATCTAGATTAAGAAAAGATTTAAATAGAATACTCAAAAGTAAAAAATTTAATTCTCCTGGCGTAACACATTTTGGTGCGATACCAATAAATCAAATTCCTAATAATAAAAATTCAATTTTGGGAAACAATATCAGAGGAAAATATTGGACCATAGCTGATGAATCTGGCAAAGAAGTCTCAAGAGATATTGATATTGACGAGTCAAAATATACTCAGTTAGTGCCAGAATTTGAAAATACATATTTTAAAGAAGTTTATGAAACATTAAGAAAAAAATTTAAATTAGGCAGAGTTAGATTACTTCTCAAAGAACCTAGATCTACTTTGAGTTGGCATAAAGATCCTGAGTGCAGACTCCATATTCCTATTATTACTAACAAGGGGTGTTCTATGGTAATTGAAAATGTTGCAAAACACCTTCCCGCCGATGGTAAAGTATGGATAACTAATAATACTAAATATCACAATTTTTTTAATGGCGGAGAACAATCTAGAATTCATTTGGTTGCTTGTGTTTTAGATAGCCCTTTTAAAAAATAAATTTTAGGAGTTTAATTAATAGAACCCCAAATCTTATCAATTTTAATCCATCCTTTAAACTTTTCTGATTTTACTTTACACCAGTGTTTATTACATCTTTGAACAATCAAAACTCTACCTTTTTTAATTTTTGCTAAAGGTTTGGAAAAATTTGATGGTTTTTTAAATAATATTTTGTCCTCAAGAGGAATTAATGAATTTACTTTTTTTAATTGAGATATGTGTATCCAACCACTATTATTTTTTAGATCAATTATTCTTCTAAAATTTTCTTTTTTATCTATTTGTTTTATAGGAAGATTAATTTTTTTATAAATATATTTTACAGGAGATTCAAAACTTGGACCATATCTTACATTTACTTTATTTTTTTTCAAAGATAAAAAAATTTCATCAGCACAACTTGAGGAAAAAGAAATTAAAAAACAAAAGACAAGAATTAAATTTTTTAACATACACATTTATCTCTTTTATTAAGTTTTACTTTTCTAAAGTTTAAATTGAGTAAATCCAATATCAAAATAAAGCCACTTAATCCTTTTCCTATATTTAGAATTTTTTTAAGTATTTCATTTGCTTGAATTGTTGCTATTACTCCAGCAATTGGGCCTAAAATTCCTTCATATTCACAATTTAATATATCATCTGATATTTCTACCTCTTGAAAAAAACATCTCAGACAGGGATTTTTTTTTTCCTTAAAATTAAAACTGAACACATGTCCATCAAATTTACTAATTGCCCCTGCTATAAGAATTTTTTTGGATTTCACACAATGATCATTAATTAAAAATTTTGTTTTGAAATTATCGGATCCGTCTACAATAATATCATAATCTTTAATTATTTTTTTGAAATTATCTTTATTAAGTCTAATTTTGTAAGCATTTATTTTAGTCTTTGAATTAATTTTATTTAATTTTCTTTTAGCAACTTTTACCTTAGATTTATTTATATCATTATAATTATATAAACTCTGACGATGTAAGTTTGATAAGTCAACTTTATCAGAGTCTATAATTCCTAAATTACCAACACCAGCTCTTGTCAAAAATTCTGCAATTGGACAACCAAGCCCCCCCATACCAATAACTAGTACTCTTGCTTGAATAATTTTTTTTTGACCACCTATTCCGATATTTTTTAAAATTATTTGTCTTGAAAATCTTTCAATTTCTTTTTTATCTAAATTCCTATTCATTTTCCTGTTGATCCAAATCCACCATCCCCCCTGATTGTTTCAGGTAAATTATTGGTTTCTTCTAATTCCATTTTAACAATAGGAACCAATATCATTTGAGCAATTCTATCGCCATTATTAACAATAAAGTCATTATCACCATGGTTAAAAAGAATAACTTTTATTTCCCCTCTGTAGTCACTATCGATTGTTCCTGGTGTATTCAAAACACTTATATTATTTTTTAAAGCTAGACCAGATCTAGGTCTAATTTGAATCTCATAATTTTTTGCAAAAGCAACGGAAAAACCAGTTGGAACTAATGCAGAAGTTTTTGGATAGATACGTATAGATTCTTTAATAAATGCCATCAGATCCACTCCAGAAGACCCTTCGGTTTTATATATAGGTAATTTTACAGCTGGATCTAATTTTTTTATTAGTACTTTGGCCATTAATTAATTCGATTAACAATTCTATCGACAATTTCTTCAGATATTTCAGATTTACTTTTAATCGTGAGTTTCTCTTTTTTATTTTCAGGTCGTTTGTAATGTATTGTTACTTCATTAAAGTCTGAATAAAAACCAATATCTTTTCTTGAAACATCATTTGCAATAATCCAATCACAATTTTTATCTTTTAGTTTAACTATTGCATTTTTATTCAATTCATTTGTTTCTGCAGCAAAACCAATTACTAATTTTGGTCTCATGGAGTTATGATTTGAAACATATTTTAAAATATCTACATTTTTTCTCATGATGATACTTAAGCTATCAGATTTTTTTAACTTTTCTTGATTGACTTTTTCAATTTTGAAATCAGCTACGGCTGCTGCAAAAATAGCTATATCTGTTGGTAAATTTTTTTGAGTAGCTTTAAACATTTCTTCAGCTGTTTCTACTTTGATTAAATTAATACTTTGATCAATTTTTATATTTGTTGGCCCGCTTATTAATGTTGTGTCAAAACCTCTGTTACTCAAGCTTTTTGCTATTTCATACCCTTGTTTACCACTTGATTTATTTGTTATAAACCTTACAGGATCTAAGTATTCATTTGTAGGTCCTGCAGTAACAAGTGCTTTAATTTTTTTATTTTTTATTTTGTCAGATAGATAGCTTTTAATTATTCTAAAAATTTCTAAAGGTTCTGACATTTTACCTTCTCCATATTCACCACAGGCCATATCTCCGGTTATTGGACCAATTAATTTATAGCCATAACTTTTTAAAACTTTTAAATTATTTTTAGTTGATTTATGTTCCCACATTCTTACGTTCATCGCCGGAGCTAAGAATATCTGTTTATTTGAGGCAAGAACAACTGTTGAAGCTAAATCCTCTGACGACCCTCTGCTTAATTTTTCAATAGTATTAGCAGTAGTTGGTGCAATAACAATCACATCAGCCCATCTTGATAAAGATATATGATCCATTTCAGTTTCATTTTCCAAACTAAAAAGATCTTCATAAACTTTACCTTGTGACAATGCTGTAACAGATAAAGGTGTTATAAATTTCTTTGCACTTTGAGTGATAATGGTCTTGATCACAGCATTATTTTTTCTAAATAATCTAATAGTTTCTAATGTTTTGTATGCAGATATTCCACCTGAGATAATAAATAAAATTTTTTTATTTGTTAAATCTTTCATTGGCTGAATTAAAATACCAATAGACCAAAAATTACAAGTGCTAATAATCCAATAATAGATTGATTTCTAAAAGAAATCATTTCATTTTTTTTTGTATTTAAAGCTGTATAAGAGTTTGAGTTTTGAGGTATTTGCCCACTAGCCAAGTAAGTTAGAGCTTGATTTGCTTTATCCATTATTTGAGGAAATTCAGGTAATCGTTTTATTACTTCCGAAGTATTTTTAAGAGTTTCATTTATGGTTGTCATAGGATCTTTTGTTTCCTTCAACCAGTTTTCAAGAACAGGCTTTGAAGTAGTCCAAATATTTGTATTTGGATTTAATTTTCTTGCTACGCCCTCAACGACAACCATAGTTTTTTGAAGCATAAGAAGCTGTGGTTGAGTTTGCATGTTAAATTTTTCAGTTACATCAAATAACTGTTTTAATAATTTACCACCAGAAATATCTTTAACAGCTTGCCCAAAAATTGGTTCACCAATGGATCTTAGAGCTTGCGCAAGGTCATCAATAGGAACATTCTTAGGAACTAAGCCTGCAATTAAATGTACTTCTGCAACTTTCCTATAATCCCTTTGAATAAATCCAAACAATATTTCAGCTAGAAATCTTTTACTCATTTTATCAAGCCTACCCATTATTCCAAAATCAATAGGGACTATATGACCATTATTATCAATAAATATATTTCCTTGATGCATATCAGCATGAAAAAAACCATCCCTTACCGCGTGTCTTAGAAAATTTTGAATTATATTTTC
>MDTD01166400.1_pt1 | contig 10057 bp, 12 predicted proteins | sample 811221 | NCBI WGS metagenome assembly MDTD01 (sample SAMN05326646, study PRJNA326480) | marine metagenome | isolation source: seawater | place: Pacific Ocean: South West | collected 2011
TTTATAGGTAATTTTTTTATTTTTTGATTATCATTGATTTGAATAAAAATATCACAACCCTTAATTACAGTTTTAGGCATCCATAATGAAATTTTTAAAATATTGAATGAATTAAAGTAAATATTTCTTTAGACTTTTTGAATTAGATTTTATGGAAGATCTTGTATAAATTTCCATTTGAAGACATTACTAAATTTATTAAATCGAAAAAAAATGAAGCAATTAAAATGGTTAAAAAGTTTCTGATAATTTATTTTTCTATCATCCTTTACTTTATCAAAAATAGGCAAATAAATCGAAACCACATATTTTCCTTAGAAAATTTATCCTATTAATTTACTATAATTTTCTTTAATAATGTAAACTTCATTTTTGTTATCCCCACTTTGCTGACTCATTGTTTAAAAAAGTAATTACCCTTTGTTTAAATTTTGCTTTTTCAGTTTCATCGACTATCATTTTATCAATCTCGGAGTCTAGATTAGCTAATATTTTATTCTTTGAATTCCACTTAGCTTTTTCGTCCTCATTAAATCTTTCAGAAATTTCTAATTCATAATTTCTTTTCTCTTGTATTGGTAGGGTTTGAGGGGCTATTTCGTACAATATTCTTAATGCTAGCTCCTTGTATCTATCATCCTCAAATTGTTTTGATATCTCAAATTTTTTGATATTGGGAGCAGTATGAAAGTCTATCATGACTTTTTTATCACGGTTTGATGGAAATTTTTCAAAAATTCTGTCTTCTACATTGAATGGATCTGGCCATTCCTTTTGATTACTCAAATGAAGTTGGATTAATCTAGAGCAGAATTCTTCATTACTTTTAATGAAATTAGCTCTTGATCTCAATTTATCTATTCCAATTTCTGCAAATTTTGTATCTTTAAAACAATAGCTCTCGCTAAGCAATATTTTTGATTTTGATCCGTCAAAGACCTCACAAATTCTTTTTGGACCATCGTTCATTTTCTTTAGCAAGTCTTCATCCTCTAAATTTATTAATTCTTTTGGATCAAATATAAGATTGTAAACAAGGTAATGATGATTTTTACCTGGAATTCCTCCAATTAATGATTGTGCTTTGATAGTGGGCCTTCTACCCCAAAATGTTGTATTAGTAAAAACTAAATTATCAAGCATGAATTTTTTTGGTGTTTCTCTCAATCGAAAATCGTAAGCAGACTTCCATATTTGTGGACATCTAATTGATAAAATTTTATTTAATTCAAGTGTAATCAAGCTATCAAAAACAGCATCGTGTGGACCAGCTTCATAACTTATTGAAATATCATTTTTTTTAAAAATTTCTTCTAATTTTAATATAGGATATCCTTGATCATCTGAATTGAACTTAATGTTTTCAGGGCTGAAAACAGAAACTAATCTAAGAATTTCGAAAACATCCATCCGATTATTGTTATTTGTCACAGTCATATATATTTCTGGCATTAAATTTTGGTAAAAGGCTTGTCTTAGAAAAGGTTCATCAAAATTAATATTATTGAACCCGATAAATATAGTTGGTAATAAGGACCACTGTTGAAAGGTTTCATATAACTGAGCAATTGCTTCGTAGTAAGATGGATAATTATTATGAAAAAGATTTATTGGGTCAACCCCAGTAGTGATTAATGCGCCTGGCTCAAACCATTTTCCCTCTCTAAGTTTAGAGTGTATTTCTATTTTGTCTATTACTTCAAAATTTTGATTAGTGAGAATAGCTCCAACCTGAGTAATTTGATTAAACTTATCATTTCTACCTGTTGTCTCTAAATCCCAAAAAATATATTGTTCCTTCATTTATCAAATTAATATAACTGCATAAATAAAATACAAATATGAAAAAAATAATATAAAAAACTAGCCCCGGAGGAATATAAGTAAGGATAGGAATAGATTGGAGCTAGTTTATTGAATTGATGTTTTATACTAATTTTTTCATATAAGTCAAATTGTGAATAAAGTTCATCAGCTGTGCAAAATCGACATGGCTAAAAGCATTAATTTTAGGGATTTTTAAACAATTTTTTTATTTTTTCGTAATATTGAGTAGCACATTTTGCACAGCAAAAAAAAATTTTTTTAGAAATATCATAAAATTTAGGATCAACCCAGTACAGAGGATCCTTTATCTTTTTTTTGCAAATTTCACATTCCACATAGATAATAATAGTATATTAGCTTTAGAAAGCTAGTTCAACGACTCTACTTTCTTCGATAGGCTCGGGGTCAAAATAAGCCAAAGAGGAAAAAAGCCTGTTATTAAGGTTTAATATTTCATCATAATATTTTGTCATGATTTTATTCGGGCTAGCATGAGGCGCTATCTCTTTTAGCTTTTCAATATTAATTTCAATATTATCAGGGTCAAATTTAGCCGCCACACCAAGTGAGGTGGCCGTAGAGCGACTTATGCCCATATGGCAATGTATAAGGATAGGCTTGGAAGTATCCCAATCATTGGTGAAATCTAATAATTCTTGTGCATGATGTTTTTCTGGCAAAATGAATCCATCACGAGGTTCAGAAATATCGTCAATTAACATCTTCAAATGTCTATTGTTATCAATTCCTTTAGGAGTATCAGGTGAAAAATTTTTATTTATTATTGTTAACATCATGTCAGGTTTATATTTATCAACACAATTTTGTATATCAGCTAAGCCACAAATAATTATTTTTTTTTGCATGAAATATTTAATTAATATATAGATAAAGTAAAATTAAAAAAGTTTAATTATTTTCATGGGAAGTCAATTAGAAAACTTAAAAAAATATTCATCTGTTGTAGCTGATACTGGAGATATAGATAGTATCAAAAAGTTTAGTCCAGATGATTGCACTACCAATCCTTCTTTAATCTTTAAAGCAGCAAAATCAGGAAAATATAAAAAATTAATAAATGATGTAATTTCTAACTCAAAAAGTAGAAAATTTAAAAAAGCAAAAGAGCAAATCGATTATATATCTGATCAATTATCAATTGCTTTTGGAATAGAGTTAACAAAAATAGTTCCTGGATATGTTTCAACAGAAGTTGATGCAGATTTGTCTTTTGACACAAACGCTACTGTCGAAAAAGCCGTTCAAATTATTAATAGCTACGAGCAATCTGGAGTAGCGAAAAATAGAATTTTAATTAAAGTTGCCGGTACCTGGGAAGGCATACAGGCAGTTAAAAGACTTGAGTCTATGGGAATCTCATGTAATTGCACACTTATATTCTCTCTGACCCAAGCGGTGGCTTGCGCAGAGGCTGGAGCATTTTTAATATCTCCTTTTGTTGGAAGAATCCTAGATTGGTTTAAATTAAATACTAATAACGAGTATAATAGTTCAAATGATCCTGGCGTTGATAGTGTAAAAAAAATATATGATTATTTTAAGAAATATAATTTTAATACTATAGTTATGGCTGCATCATTTAGAAATAAAGATGAAATTATAAATTTAGCTGGTTGTGATAAATTAACTATTAGCCCCACTTTACTTGAGGAACTTGATAATTCTGAGGGTGAAATCACTCAAATGCTCTCATCTGAGACTGCAAATAGAGCTGAATTACCAAGAATTAATGTCAATGAAAGCTCATTTAGATGGCATTTAAATGAAAACCAGATGGCATCATTCAAGTTGGCAGAGGGTATCCGTTTATTTAACAAGGATATGATTAAATTAAAGGAATTAATAAAAGATCAATTATAATTATTGCCAAGCTTCAACCAAAATTATAATAATTAATTATGAAATTCAGAGATAACACTTCTATATTAGATCAATACTCCGCAGGAAGTATTTCAAAAATAGCATTTTTTCTTCTAGGTATAATTCTACTATCTATATCCAGTAAAGTTTCAATACCTTTCTTTCCTGTTCCAATGACACTTCAGACATTTGTTGTGTACTTTATTGCCGCCTCAATGGGAATGATTGGATTTTATTCAACGCTTTCTTACGTAGTTCTTGGTCTACTAGGTTTACCTATATTTGCGGCAGGCGGTGGTATTGGGTATATCATGTCCCCAACATTCGGATTTTTGTATGGAATGGTTTTTTCATCTTTGGCTATAGCCTATTTATCAAAAAACCTCTTCAACAAAAAAATTTTTAAATTAATCTCTGCAATCATCGTTGGTGCTTTAATTACTTTTGTATGTGGATTAGTTCATTTATCAGGATTTATTGGTATTGAAAAAGCACTTAAAGCTGGATTGTATCCCTTTATCTATAGTGAAATATTAAAAATCGCTTTAGCAATCTCAATTTTATATCTTTTGATCAAAAAAAATTAATTTGGAATAAAATTTAAAGCTACCCCATTATTGCAATATCTAAGACCAGTGGGCTCAGGCCCATCTTTGAAAACATGACCATGGTGACCTCCGCACCGAGCACAATGATACTCTTTTCGTGGAAATACTAATTTATAATCTGTTTGAAATCCTAGGGCGTTTGGTAGGTAGTCAAAAAAAGAAGGCCAGCCTGTTCCGCTATCAAATTTCATATTTGATGTAAATAAGGGTAATTCGCATCCAGCGCATTGATACATTCCTTTTCTTTTTTCATCATTCAGAATACTACTTCCAGGTCTTTCTGTGCCATGTTTTCTCAAAACATAATATTCGAGCTCATTAAGCCTAGATTGCCATTCAGTATCTGTTAACTCTAATTTTTCAATTGCCATTAAATTTTTTACCCCAAAGAGCGCATTACCAACAGAAAATATTATAAATGCTCTTCTGTTCAATTTAACCATATTAGAGAAAGTATAAAAAAAGTAATGAAAAATCTACTAGCCTTATTAATTAAATAATATTTTTCTCTTTTTCTTATTTTGTTGGAACGAACTTGTTGAGCCAGTCCATCAAATGACACAATTACTGCTTACAGTAATTTTAAAAATCTTAAATTAGCTCTGAATATAAAGCAAAAGTTTAGGGTGGTATATGGTTAAGATATTGAAATGCGCTGGTTTTTATAGTTAATTTTATTATATTATTACCAGAAATTGGGTTAAGAGCAGTTTATTTCTTTTTAGCTCTTCTTTTGGCGCGACGTTTACGTGAACCAATTTTTCTTCGTCCACGGTGTTTTTTTGGATAGCCCATAGCGAGGCACTATAGAGATTTTACTACAAAAAATAAACATATTTTTTTTGATTCTTTAATATAGTTTTAATTTTATGAAATCATTTTTTCTTATTCTTGTTGCCGGTCTTATTTTATCAGTGGGTAATGGATTTAGAATGTCACTCGGCATATATGTACCTGATTTACTTGCATCCACTGCATTTGGTGCGTCTTTGATAGGCTTAACTTATGGAATATTTAATCTTCTTTGGGGTGCCATGTCTCCATTTGCTGGTGCTTTTGCAGAACAAAAGGGTTATGTGAAAACATTGTCAGTTGGATTCATAGGAGTCTCTTTAAGTTTTTATGTAACTTCATCAGCTATCGATCCTTTTCACTTTCTTTTGGGTTTAGGTGTAATTGGAGGATTATCAGCAGGAATTATTTCTGTTCCAGTAATAATTGGTGGAGTTTCAAAATATTTTGACGACGATAAAACAAGAAACACTGTTACAGGAATATTAATGTCATTAGCCGCTACAGGTATGTTTATATTTACTCCTATTAACCAATTTTTAGTAACTACTTTTCAGTGGAGTACTTCATTTCAAATTACATCAATCTTTTTTTTACTTTTAGTTCCAATATCTCTGATATTTTTAATGCCAAAACCAAGTAAGAAAAATAATCAAAATCTTACTCAAAGAAAAATAAGCGATGTAATAAGAAAAGCCTTTCATGACAAAAGCTATAGATTTTTAATTCTAGGTTTTTTTGTATGTGGTCTTCATGTTGCTTTAATTTCAAATTATCTTCCTACTTTTGCCAAAATTAAAGGATTAGATACTGCTATAGCAGCCACAGGTCTAACTTTAGTTGGAATTTTTAATATGATTGGAACACTTATATCTGGAAAAGTATCTGGCATAATTAAAATGAAATATGTTTTATCTTTTATTTATTTTACGAGAAGCATTGCAATATTTTGCCTTTTAGTACTACCAACAAATTCCTTTACCATAATAGCTTTTAGCTGTGTTATTGGATTACTGTGGCTTTCAACAGTTCCTCCAACCTCAGGAATAGTAGCAAATAGATTTGGGACTCGATATCTATCCACTTTGTTTGGGATTGTAATGGTATCCCATCAGGCTGGCGCCTTTATGGGATCTTTTGTTGGTGGATTAGTAATTGATATTTATGGCTCGCTAAATATAGCCTGGATTATGGCCATCATTATTTCTTTATTTTCTGCATTTATTCATTTCCCAATTATAGAAAAAGAAAAATCAGAAGAAGTTTTTGCTTAATTTGAAAATAAGTCCTTTTACTATTTTAGTATTAGGTGCAATAAGCATTGCTTTTTCTCCAATTTTTGTTCGTTTTTCAGATGTTGATCCTATAATGACAGCATTTTATAGAATTTTTCTAAGTCTTCCTTTTTTTTTAATTTTTTCATCATTTGATTTCATAGAAAAAATTAGATTTCCTCAATTTAAAAATCATTACACCTTTTTTTTATTAGCAGGAATATTTTTTGCACTTGATTTAATTTGTTGGCATTGGTCTATAAAGTTAACAACTGTTTCAAAAGCGACATTTTTATCAAATCTAGCTCCTGTTGTAGTAATAATTTTTGCCTTTTTCTTTTTAAAAGAAAAACTTTCAAAACCTTTTTATATTGCTTTAATCTTATCAATGAGCGGTATGATATTATTATTGGGAGAAAGTTTTAAATTTAATAAACAGCAATTTTTTGGAGATTTATTAGGAGTTTTAACTGCGCTTTGGTATGGTTGTTATATAGTCACAATTAGTCATCTTAGAAAAAAATTTAATACAACTTCTATAATGTTCATTTCAGGAATAATTACATCTATTATATTAATTATAGTAGCTTTAATTTTTGAACAGCGTTTAATCCCAAATACAATAAGCTGTATCATAGTTTTATTTTTATTAGGTTTTATTTGTCAATTTATTGGTCAGGCATTTATCACCCATGCACTTGCATTTCTACCTGCCTCAACATCATCATTGACCTTACTTATTCAACCAATAGCAGCAACCGGACTTGGCTTTTTATTTTTCCAAGAGAAATTAAATTTAGTGCAGTTTTTGGGAAGCCTTTTAATTCTTTTTGGTATCTACATAGCCAGAGCAAAATATGAAAAATAAATTGATCAAAGTTGTAGTCGGAATAATTTTTAATGATAATAAAATTTTAATTTGTAAAAGAAAAAAAGACAGTGATCATTCTTTAAAATGGGAGTTCCCAGGAGGTAAAATGAAATCAGATGAGGAGCCAATTTTTGCATTAACTAGAGAATTAAAAGAAGAGCTAACAATAGATATTTCTGAGCCAATTTTTTTGACAGATTACTTTTTTGAATATTTTGAATTGAAAAAAAAAATTCATTTATTTTTCTATGCTATTTTGAAATATAACAATCAAATACAAAATATTTTACACAAAGATTTGAAATGGATTGAAATTCAAGAATTATCCAATTATGATTTTCTAGAGGGCGATCAATTAATCATACAAAAATTAATTAACAATGAGTTTAAACTTTACTGAATTAAATCATAAAGAATACGAAAAAATTTTGATAGCTGAAGAGAAGTCCTCAAATTTTTATTGTGTTGTTGCTATTCATAATACAAATCGCGGACCAGCATTAGGAGGTTGTCGATATTTTCCATATAAAAAAAATGATGAACAACTTAAAGATGTGTTGAAGTTATCTAAAGCAATGACTTATAAAAACTCTTTGGCTAATTTGAACTTCGGAGGAGGAAAAGCAACAATTAATTCGAAAGTATCTAAAGTAAAAATGTATAAACTTTTCTCTGAAGTATTAAATCATCTTGATGGCACTTATATTACTGCTGGCGACATTGGTATGGTCGATAATGACTTAGCTGTATTAAAAAATTTTTCCAGTCATGTATGTAGTATCAAAGGAAGCGACTCTGGTTTAAGTACTGCCTACGGGGTCTTTAATAGTATGAAAGGCTACTTGGAGTTTTCTCAAAAGACAAGCTCTTTAACTAATAAAAAAATTCTTATTAAGGGGTACGGTAAAGTTGGTTCACGACTAGCAAATTTTTGTAAAAAAGAAGGAGCCATAGTTGAGGTAGTTGATTTTGATATTAATAAAAATCTGATTGAAAAAGATGGCTTTAAATTCTTAAATAAATATCAGGATACTACTTTTAATAAGATAGATATTTTTTCTCCTTGCGCTACTGGCGGAGACTTAAATCAAGAATTTATAAATTTTCACAATTCAAAAAATGTTAAATGTGTTTTAGGTGCAGCAAATAATCAACTAGCTGATAATGAAATTGAAAAAAAACTATTTGAATTAGGTATCATCTATTGTCCTGACTACTGTGTAAATGCTGGGGGTGTGATAATCTTAGCGCTCCGCTCAAGTTTAAAAGAAGATATGGAATATGATGAACCTCAGGCAGACAAACAATTAACAGGAATAAAAGATCAATTAAAAAAAATTTTAGAATTATCAAAAGCTAAAAATCAATTATCGACCACATCATCTAATGAATTAGCAGAGAAAGGCTTCTTGAATTGAATTATTTTCAATTATTTACAAGACCTGATCAAGTAGAGAGAATGACTTTTTTAGGATACTGGATGCTATCTTTAATAATTTGGTCATTCTTGATGAACATTAGTCTTATCATTGTGATTATTTTCAGTGTGTTAGGCTATCATCTTATATGTAAACCTATGGCCTTTTTGTTATATAGAGTAAAAAAATTAATCATCTCACACATCTTTAACGGTTTTAATATTTTTACAGCGTATTATGCAGGTTTTGAATTCGGTAGGATAGTTAGAATATCTCTCAAATTAATTTTTTTTATATTAACTCTTTTGATAGCAAAAATATTTATGCAAGGCTACCTAGCTTTTATTTAGGTGCAGAGTTTTTATATTTTTTATAAAAAATTAATATTCGTGCAATTGCTGTAATTAAACAAAGAACACCAAAAACTAATCCAAAAAAAATAAATGCATCAGGCACAATAAGGGTAATAATCATAAATATTATTGTCTCTGTACCTTCAATTAAGCCAGAAGCATAAATAAATCCTTTTGAAATTTCTGTTCTATCATCCTCAGAGTAATTATCGATTTGAGGTTGTAAAATTGCTTGAGCAAGAAAAGTAGTACCAGTACATATATAGCTAAAAAGTAAAAACATACTAACTATTAAGTTTGATTGATCATGAAGTCCAAAAGCTAAAACAAAACTTGCATAAATTATAAAATCAAATGTGATATCTAGATAGGCTCCTAAAGGCGAGGGAGCTGTCATTCTCGCCATAACCCCATCTAAGCCATCACATAGCCTATTTATTACTAGAAACAATAGAGCATATAAATAAAGTTCAAAAAAAATACTTATACTCATTAAAATTCCTATAAAAAAACCAAAAAAAGTTATTTGGTTTGCAGAGAAAAATTTAACAAATAATTTCCCAATGTAAGATAGCGGTTTTTGAGTAAGTTTTTGTAAGGTTTGATCAAACATCTGTGTTAGTTTTATTTAAGTAATATAATATATAAATTAATGACCCAAAATGTTCCACTTACAATTGCTTTTTTAGCAGGAATTTTTAGTTTTTTATCTCCGTGTGTTTTGCCAATAGTACCAGGTTTCATCTCATATATTTTAGGAAAGTCCTTTTCTGATATCCAGGACTCATCTGTCATAAATAAACTAAAATTATTACCTCTGATCTTATTGTTTATCTCAGGTTTCTCAGTTGTATTTATTTTAATGGGTGCTTCTATTGATATTTTTAGTGATATTTTTTTCGATTTTAAAAAACAACTCAATTTTATTTCAGGGTTATTAATAATTTTATTAGGTTTATTTTTTATTGGTTTGATTAAAATCTCATTTTTGAATGTTGAAAAGAAGTTCAATTTCGAAAAATTTCAAAATAAA
>MDTD01198525.1_pt1 | contig 10057 bp, 11 predicted proteins | sample 811221 | NCBI WGS metagenome assembly MDTD01 (sample SAMN05326646, study PRJNA326480) | marine metagenome | isolation source: seawater | place: Pacific Ocean: South West | collected 2011
ACAATGATGACTGCGGCATTTGCTCTATTTTCGTTATTAATTTTTTTAATGAAATATAATACAGAACTGATAAAGATTAAAAATAAAGGTCTAGATAGATTATGATTGAAAAATTTTTATTAATGAATGGATATGGCTTCTATGTATGGTTAGCTTTTTCTTTTACACTGCTGAGTTTTTTATCGCTTTATTTAATAACAAAAACTCAATACATAAAGGAAAAGAATAAGTTTATCTCAAAATTCGGGACTCTTAACCCAGAAAGAGCGGCTTCTGCAAAATCTCAAAATATTAATAAAGAAATTTTATCTAACTCTTCAATTATATAATTTTTAAACCATGTATGGTCGCAAGGTTAAATTAAGATTTATTTTCATACTATTAACTTTTATTGCTCTAATATTAACTGTTTTACTTATTTTAAAGTCTCTTGATGAAAACGTTTTGTATTTTCAATCACCATCAGAAATTAAAATTTTGTCAGAGCTAGAAAAAAAAAAAATACGAATTGGAGGTATGGTTAAAGATAATTCAATTTTAATCCAAGCAAAAGAATTAAAATTTATAATTACTGATTATAAAAGTGAAATAAATGTAATTTATGCAGGAGTAGTTCCAAATCTATTTGCAGAAGGAAAGGGCGTTGTTGCTGAAGGATATTTAAAAGATAAAAATTTTTTTCTTGCAACTAAAATTTTAGCTAAACATGATGAAAATTATATGCCCCCTGAGGTTAAAGAAGCTTTAAAGGAGAAGTAAATTTTGGCTAGTCTTATTGGATCTTACTCTCTAATTATTGGACTATGTTGTTCAATAATAATAGTTTTTTTTTCAATTCAAAATTTTTATAGACCGAAAAGAATAGACAATAAAATTATTTTTTTGACATTCTTTCAATTTTTCTTTGTTTTAATAAGTTTTTTAGGATTAATTATATCTTTTGTAAATTCAGATTTTAGCAATGAGTTAGTTTATAATCACTCCCATACCACGAAGCCACTTTTTTATAAAATTTCTGGCACTTGGGGAAATCATGAAGGCAGTTTATTACTTTGGTTGTTAGTTTTAACTCTATTTATTTATATTTTTTTGTTAAAATCTAAAAATGAAAAAAAAGAATACAAAATATTAACCTTACTTTTTCAAGAAATAATTATAATAGGATTTTTTATCTTTTTAATAAAAACTTCAAATCCATTTAATTATATATTTCCAATACCAAAAGAGGGCTTAGGACTTAATCCTATTTTACAAGATCCTGCTTTAGCAGTTCATCCACCAATTTTATATTTAGGATATGTTGGTTCATCAATAATTTTTTCATCAGTTTTAGCTGCAACTTGCTTGGGTTATATCTCTAAAGAGTGGGCTAGACATATTAAACAATGGATTTTAGTATCCTGGGTTTTTTTGACACTTGGTATTTTATTAGGATCTATATGGGCTTACTATGAATTAGGTTGGGGCGGGTTTTGGTTTTGGGACCCTGTCGAAAATATTTCTTTAATGCCGTGGTTAGCATTAACTACTCTTCTACACTGTATTTTAGTTCTAGAGAGAAAATTAATTTTTACATCCTGGGTTGTTGTCTTATCAATTTCAACGTTCACATTGAGTATGTGTGGCACCTTTTTAGTTAGATCTGGAATTTTAAACTCAGTTCATACTTTTGCAAATGATCCCGACCGAGGATTATTCATATTAATATTTTTATTTTCGTTAATTTTTTTATCACTTTTTATTTTTTTCTTTTTTCATAAAACAGAAAATAAAAATATAAATAATTTTTTTGGTTAAGTAAAGAGACCTCGATCTTAATTAATAATTGGTTTATGATGTATTTTTTAACAGTTGTCTTAATAGGTACAATTTATCCTATATTTCTTGAAGTGATTTCATCAGAAAAGATTTCTGTAGGCCCTCCTTTCTATAACAAATTGATAATACCATTTTTAGTTCCTTTTTTATTTTCCATGGCTATAGGACCTAAACTAAAATGGACAAAATCAGTTATAAAAAATAAGACATATCTAATTTTTTTCTTAATTATTTCGTTCTTACTATCAATATTGATAATTTTAAACTTAAGTTTAAGTTTTTTGATAAACTCTATTTTGGTTACATCTGCGTTTTATTTGTTTTTCATTTCAACACGAGATTTTTTCAAAGATAAGATAAATAATTTTTCACAAAATTTAGCTCATTTTGGTTTTAGTTTGTTAATTCTAAGTATTTTGTTCAATAATATATTTTCAATGGAAGTAATTACCAATCTAAAAATCGGTGAAACTTTCCAGTCAGAAAAAATTAAAATAAATTTTGAGAGTATTAATCAAAAAAATGAAAAAAATTTCAAAGCGATTATTGGAAAGTTCAAAGTTGAAAACAATAGAGGTGTAGTTGAAATTTTAAATCCTGAATTAAGAATTTATAATCAACCCAATATTGTTACAAGTGAAGCAGATATCAAAACAAATTTTTTAAATGATCGTTTTATTACAATGAATTTAGTTCAAAATCAGGAATACTTTAATATTAGATATCAAGTAAAACCTTTTATGATATGGATCTGGCTTTCTGTATTATTAATTAGCTTTGGTGGTTTAACAAGTTTATTAAGAAAATTATGAAAATTAAAATTTTTTACGTGTTATGTTTTGTTACTCTTTTTTTTCTAGTTTTTTTAATTTTTTTTAAAGGGCTTCAAACTTCAAGCGTATACACACCCACTTTAGATAATGAGAAAAGTATTCCATTTTTTAAGGCTAATATTTTTAATACAAATAATGAAATAAGTTCAGAAAAAATTTTTAATAATGACAAATTTTACATTTTGAATATTTGGGCATCATGGTGTGTACCTTGTAGGGATGAGCACAATTTTTTAATGAGTTTAAAAAGAAACGATAATCTGGAAATCATAGGATTAAATTATAAAGATAATTTAAAAAATGCTGAAAATTTTTTAAATCAATTAGGTAATCCTTATCAAAAGATTTTAATTGACAAAGATGGAACCATAGCGATTGAATGGGGAGCATATGGCGTTCCAGAGACGTTTTTAATCTATAAAAAAAAAATTATAAAAAAGATCATTGGACCTGTAAACGAAAATTCTTTTCAGGAATTAATAAAATTAATTAAATGAAAGTCTTAAAGTTATTTATTATTTATATTTTTATAATTTCCTCGCAATCACTTATTGCAGAGGAAAAGAATTTACAAACAAAAATTACCAAGAATATTCGATGTTTAATTTGTCAAGGTCAATCAGTTTATGACTCAGACTCAGAGTTTGCCAATAGTCTCAAAATTTTAGTGGACAAAAAATTGAACGAAGGATTAAATGAAAAACAAATCTATGAATTTTTGAAAGATAAATATGGTGAATGGATATTATATGAACCAGAATTTAATAAAAATACCTATTTTCTTTGGTTGTTTCCGTTATTGATATTTTTTCTAGGTGGTGTGATAATAGCAAAATTATTTATTTTCAAAAAAAATTAAGTATATTGAAATATGAATTTAAAAAAAATTGTTTTTATATTTGCAACTCTACTATTTAGCTTTTCTACATTAGCTGAGGAAGTAAAAAAAAATTTTAATAATACTGAATTTAATATTTATACCGGTATGTTTGACTTTAGTGATGATGGAAAAAGATCATCATTGATTGGCTTTCAACATCAAAATGAAAATTTAAATCGTGACACATTTTTAGGAAATTTATCACCAATTACTGGAGCTATGATTACTGCTGATAATGCAGCATATTTTTACACTGGAGTGCAGGCTAATTATAAGTTAGGGGCATTAAATTTTACTCCAAGTTTTACACCAGGACTTTATGAAAAAGGGAATGGTAAAGATCTTGGTCATGCCCTAGAGTTTAAAAGTGAGTTACAACTATCTTTAGAATTACCAAAAGAAAGTCAGTTTGGATTTTCATATAATCATTTATCTAATGCTAGTTTAGGAGACAAAAATCCTGGGGCAAATAGTTATATGTTCAATTTCCTTAAAAAATTTTAAGATTTTAGAATGAAACTTAAAGATTGTCACAATTTTAGTGATTTTAGAAAATTAGCAAAAAAAAAATTACCCTCACCTATATTTCATTATATTGATGGGGCTGCTGATGATGAAATTACTTATAATAGAAATACAACAGCCTTTAATGATGTTGATCTTGTTCCAAATGTTTTAAGAGGCGTCGAGAATGTTGATTTATCAACAACAATTTTTGGAAAAAAAATTGATTTACCGTTTTATTGTTCACCGACAGCTTTGCAAAGACTTTTTCATTATGATGGTGAGAGAGCAGTAGGAAAAGCAGCTCAAAAGTTTAATACAATGTTTGGTGTCTCTGCATTAGCCACAGTTAGCGTGGAGGAAATATCTTCAATGATTGATACGCCAAAAATGTTTCAGTTTTATTTTCATAAAGACAGGGGTTTAAATGACTCTTGTTTAGAAAGAGCAAAAGCAGCAAAGTTTGATGTAATGGCTTTGACTGTAGATACTATAACTGGTGGAAATAGGGAAAGAGATTTAAGAACTGGATTCACATCACCACCTAAACTTACACTTTCAAGTTTGTTTAGCTTTGCCACGAAACCTATGTGGGGAATAAATTACCTGACCAAAGGTAAGTTTGAATTACCTCACTTACAAGATTATGTAAAAGAGGGCACGAGCACCAATACTTCGATTGGTAATTATTTTTCTACGATGCTAGATCAATCTATGAGTTGGAAAGATGCAGAAAAATTATGTTCACAATGGGGAGGTCATTTCGCTTTAAAAGGAGTAATGAGTGTTGAAGATGCAAAAAAAGCTGTAGATATTGGATGTACTGGCATAATGGTTTCAAATCATGGAGGCCGTCAACTTGATGGATCGCGATCACCATTTGATCAACTAGCAGAGATTGTAGATGCTGTTGGTGATAAATTAGACGTTGTTTGTGAAGGAGGATTCCAAAGAGGAACTCATATGCTTAAAGCATTGTCTCTTGGAGCTAAAGCTTGTGCAGGAGGGAGATTGTATCTTTATGCACTAGCTGCAGCAGGACAGGCTGGTGTTGAGAGAGCATTGGGTCAATATAAAGCCGAATTACAAAGAGACATGAAATTAATGGGTTGCACAAAAATTTCTGATTTAAATAGAAATAATCTTAGATTTAGAAAAATTTAGGTTTTTTTAATGAGTTTAAAAGATTGTTATAACTTTGATGATTTTAGAAAATTAGCAAAAAAAAAATTACCCTCACCAATTTTTCACTATATTGATGGTGGTGCTGATGACGAAACAACACTTAGGCGCAATACTAATTCTTTCAACGACTGTGATTTAATTCCAAATATCCTTGCGAGTGTTGGAAAGCCGGATTTATCCACAACGATTTTTGGAAAGAAAATTGACATGCCAATTTTTTTATCACCTTGTGCAATGCAAAGACTTTATCACCATGATGGAGATAAAGCCTCAGCTAAAGCAGCTAATAAATTTGGAACATTTTACAGCATGTCGACAATGGCCAATAACACTATTGAGGAAATTTCAAATATTTCTGGAGGCCCAAAATTATTTCAACTTTATGTTCATAAAGACCAATCAATAACAGATGATTTAATTGATAGATGCAAAAGATCAGGATTTGATGGTATGTGTCTAACAGTAGATACTCTTGTTGCTGGAAATAGGGAGAGAGATCATAGAACTGGTTTTACTACACCTCCAAAATTAACTTTACAAAGTTTAATAAGTTTTGCTTTGCATCCAAATTGGGTTTTTAATTATTTAGCTCATGGAAAATTTAAGCTGGCGAATGTTGCTTCCAAAACAGACAAAGGGACAAATATAGCTAAATCAGTTATAGAATATATTAACGAACAATATGACCCTGCTATGAATTGGAAAGATGCAGAATATTGTGTGAAAAAATGGAATGGACCTTTTGCATTAAAAGGGGTTATGTCCGTGGATGATGCTAGAAGGGCAATTGATATTGGATGTACAGCAATAATGATTTCTAATCATGGAGGCCGTCAACTTGATGGATCACGATCACCATTTGATCAAGTAAAAGCAATTTCTGACGCTGTAGGTGATAAGATAGAAATTATTTTAGATGGAGGAGTAAGAAGAGGTACTCATGTATTGAAAGCTATTGCAGCTGGAGCAAAGGCTTGTAGCTTTGGTAAGATTTTTTTGTTCTCTTTGGCCGCAGGTGGCCAACAAGGAGTTGAACGTTTGCTCAAGAATATGCATGATGAGATTAATAGAAATATGGTTTTAATGGGTTGTAAAAATTTAAAAGAGTTGAATAGTTCAAAATTAATTTATAGAAACAACAATAAATATTAAAAAGGAATAGAATTATGCAATTGGCAAAAAGTTTAGATAGGCTAGGAACAGAAACAGCTTTTTCAGTTCTAGCTGAGGCAAAAAAATTAGAAGCTCAAGGAAAACCAATGATACATTTAGGCTTAGGTCAACCAGATTTCAAAACTCCAAAACATGTTGTTGAAGCTGCAAAGAAAGCTTTAGACGATGGTCATCACGGGTATGTAATGTCTAATGGAATACCAGAGTGCAGACAGGCTGTAACCAGGTGGATAAAAAAACGTTATAGTGTTGATATAGATTTTGAGAGAATTTTAATTATGCCTGGTGGGAAACCAACAATGAGTTACGCTATACAATGTTTTGGTGAACCAGGTGCAGAAATAATACATCCTACACCAGCTTTCCCAATATATGAGTCGATGATAAATTATACAGGTTCAACTGCTGTACCCTATGATTTAACTGAAGACAAAGATTTAAAATTTAATCCAGAGAAAATATTGTCATTAATAACCGATAAAACGAGATTATTAATATTAATAAATCCAAACAATCCTACAGGAAGTTTTGTAGATAAAGCTGACATAGACGTATTAGCAGAAGGATTAAAAAAACATCCTAATGTTACAATATTAAGTGATGAAATTTATAGTAGACAGATATTTGATGGTAAAGAAATGCCATCATTTTTTAATTACCCTGAACTTAGAGAAAGGTTAATTGTACTTGAAGGTTGGAGCAAGGCTTATTCAATGACTGGGTGGAGACTAGGCTGGAGCTTTTGGCCAAAAAATTTAGTGGAACACGTAAACAAACTATTAATCAACAGTGTTTCATGCGTTAATGCAGCTGCACAGTTTGCAGGAATTGCTGCATTAGATGGTCCAGATGATTCAATTGATGAGATGATGGTAAAGTTTACAGAGAGAAGAAACCTAATTCACAAAGGATTAAATGAACTTCCAGGTGTAGAATGCAGTTTGCCTGGAGGAGCTTTTTATGCTTTCCCAAAAGTAATTGGAACAGGAATGAATGGAGCTGAGTTTTGTAAAAAAGCAATGCATGAAGCCGGTGTCGCAATTGTACCAGGTACTGCTTTTGGAAAAACTTGTAATGATTACGTAAGATTTAGTTTTGCTGCTTCTCAAGATAATATCTCACAAGCGCTTGAGAATATCAAAAAAATGCTAGGTTAATTTCAGTATATTTTTTTTATCAGTTTTATATTATAAAAATATATGAATGAACAAATTCAGGCCGAATTTAAAAATTTTTTAAATAATAGATTTTCTACATCTAAGTCTACTCGTGCAAATTATGCAAGAGGAGAAGACACCTATGATCCAATATTATCTAAAGCAGTTGTTTTTCCTGAAACTAACGAAGAAGTTTCAAAAATTTTAAGTTTATGTAATAAACATAAAATCCCAGTAGTACCATTTGGAACTGGAACATCATTAGAAGGAAATGTTGTTGGTAATGATAAAGGAATAACTATCTGCTTAGAAAAAATGAATAAAATTTTAAGTGTTAACGTTGAAGATTTTGATTGTAGAGTCCAAGCTTGTGTAACTAAGGAGCAATTAAATGATTATTTAAGAGAGGATGGTGTTTTTTTCCCGATTGATCCTGGTGCAAATGCTGCAATAGGTGGAATGGCGTCAACTTCAGCTTCTGGAACAATGGCTGTTAAGTATGGAACAATGAAGTCTGTAATAACGGGTCTAACAGTGGTTTTACCAAACGGTGATATTATTAAAACAGGAGGCAGAACAAAAAAAACCTCCGCAGGATATAATTTAACAAATCTCTTTGTTGGATCTGAAGGGACTTTGGGTGTTATTACTGAAATTCAATTAAGATTGTCTCCAATACCAGAAAGCATTATGAGCGCGGTATGTCATTTTAAAACCTTAGAAAGCGCAGTTCAAACGGCTCAACAAGTAATTCAGTATGGTGTTCCAATAGCAAGAATTGAAATGTTAAATAAAGATCAAATGGAAATTAGTATAAATTATTCCAAATTAAAAGATATTGAGGCTGTTCCGACCTTATTTTTTGAATTTCATGGATCTGAAGCGTCCAATCAAGAAAATATAAAAATTGTTGAGGAAATTTCAAAAGAAAATAATGGTAGTTCATTCAAATGGGCAAGAGACTTACAGGAAAGAAATAGATTGTGGAAAGCTAGATGGGATGTTTATTACTCAGTAAAAGCTTTAATTAACAATGGGAGAGTATACTCAACTGATGTGTGTCTCCCTATTTCCAAAATAACAGAGTGTGTAAATTTTGCTGAGGAACAAACAAAAAAACTTGGTTTAAGAGCTCCAATGGTGGGCCATCTCGGAGATGGAAATTTTCACGTTTTATTACCATATGATCCTACTCAAAAAGAAACATATAATAAAATCAGAGAGTTTAGTGACTTGCTAATTCAAAAAACACTTGAACTAAGCGGAACAATAACAGGAGAACATGGCGTGGGACTACATAAAAAAACCTATTTGATAAAAGAGCACGGAGATAATATTCCATTAATGCAATCAATTAAAAAAACTATTGATCAAAATAATATAATGAATCCTGGTAAAATATTTGATTTAAATTAAATGAGCTAACATTTATGAAAAAAATTTTGATAACTAGAAAGTTAATTAAAGAAAGTGAAGATAAAGCCTCAAAAACTTTTGAGGCAAGATTTAATACTAATGACGAACTTTATTCACAATCAAAAGTAATTGAATTAAGTAAAGGTTTTGATGGCATCCTAACTTCTCTTACAGATAAAATGGACAAAGAAACCATTAATAAATTGCCAGATACAATAAAAATAATATCAAATTTTGCTGTAGGTTTTGGTAATATTGATCTAGTGGCAGCAAAAAAAAAGGGTATTGCTGTTACAAATACACCTGAAGTCTTGTCGGATGCAACTGCCGAAATAGGCATTCTTCTAATACTTGGTGCATGTAGAAGAGCAGCCGAAGGTATAGATTCAGCTAAAGAAGGTGGCTGGAAATGGTCTGCAGATTATTTGATTGGAAAACAATTAACAGGAACAAGGCTTGGTATTTTAGGAATGGGAAGAATTGGGCAAAAAATTGCAAATATCGCAAGATCATTAGGAATGATAATTCACTACCATAATAGGTCAAAATTAAGCCCTGAAAAGGAAAAAGGTTCTGTTTATCACGATAATATTAAAAGCCTATTCTCAGTCTCAGATGTTTTATCTATATGCTGTCCAGCAACTAAAGAGACTGAAAATATGATAAATAAAGAAACTGTTGAGTATTTTCCAACTGGAGCGGTAGTAACTAATGTTGCAAGAGGTGATATTGTTGATGATGAGGCTTTAATAGACGCTTTAAATAGAAGAAAAATTTACGCCGTAGGTTTGGATGTTTATAAAAATGAGCCAAATTTAAATCCAGGATATTTAAAAATTAAGTCAGCTTTTATTCTACCTCATCTTGGTAGCGCAACTAAAGACACAAGAATTGCAATGGCCAATCTTGCAATCGATAATATTGATGAGTTTTTTAAAACGGGAAATTGTAAAAATAAAGTTAACTAATTCTACCAGGGATTGTAAAAAATTTAACTTCTGCGACATCTACGTTTTTTTTTAGAAAGACTCTAATCTGATTCTATGCTTTAATTATTAGAGTTAATTAACTTTAATAGGAGTAATAATGAC
>MDTD01054826.1_pt1 | contig 10056 bp, 8 predicted proteins | sample 811221 | NCBI WGS metagenome assembly MDTD01 (sample SAMN05326646, study PRJNA326480) | marine metagenome | isolation source: seawater | place: Pacific Ocean: South West | collected 2011
ACAGCTTACTTCAGTCATGCCACCCCAAGTGATCTGGGGTCGTAATTGAAGAACGTGGCCTGCCTCATGGCAGAATCCCCAGCATGGGTCTCCCTTTATGACCACCTCCGGATTCGCCACCATGCGCATAGTGCCCTTATTCCCAAAATAGGCGACCCCGTCTCGATCCCTGAACATGTAGTAGTTGTAATTGACTCGGGCAAGAATGCGGTTGGGTGGAATCTTGTCGTATTTGACAAGGCCGAGGATCGTATAGTGATGGAGTAGCATTGTGTCATAATTCTGCAACAGTTCCACTCCCTTGCCCCGGGTGTGAATGTTAAACCACTCTACAGGGTAGGCGACTTGGATGTGCTTGCCACGGGCATCAAGAATTGGGGCTGCCGCATTATCCAGAAGCCTGTTCCAATCCTTATTAGTGTGCCGTCTGCTATCGAAATATCCGTTAACCTTACCCGTCAGGAAATGAACCAGAATTAAAGGAGCCTCCTCAGGATTCTCTTCGTAGTAGTTAATGTAGACCAATCCGGGCTTTTTGACTTCGATAATATTGAGCCCGGACTCGATGCCGATTTCCTGTCGTTTCAGGCCCCAGCCAGCAGGGTCCTTTGATGGCTCGATTCCCGGAGGAGGCTTCCGCATCCATTCAGGAATTAGAAGAGAAATCTTTCGGTCATCCGTGTCTCCAACAAGCACGACGTGGCGGCCGGCTTCGAGGTAGATTCCGGTGATGTTCTCGTATCGGCTGAATCCATCACCAAGCTTGATCATGCGCTGAAGTGCAGAGGGGGAGGGATAGGCCTCGTAAGAAGCAGCCCGATGCCGTATGTCGTAGGTTCCCGCAATCAGTTGTCGAGCTACGCTCTGGAGCAGAGTGCTTTTGAAGCGATTAAGATCCTTCTCCTGCACTTCAGGGTTGAGCGCAACACAGGTCGAATCTTTAAAAAAAGCGAGGTCGCTTTTTAGATCTGCTATTTCGGGGATGGCTGCCAGCGCGAGCGAACCGGTACCAAGGCAGGTTCCTAGGCAAAGGGCGGCAATGGGAAGGAATCGAGGCATGGCTGTAATTTGGAGTATCACCGAGGTGGCGGATGGTTAGTATAAACTGCTTTCTTGGCCTGATCAGTTAGACTGAAGAATAATGTCGTCGAGATAAAAGCCTGCAAAGCTCGCTGGGTTAGAGTCATTGCTGACAAATCGGAATTCAAAACGGATAAGTTTGCCGCCTGCTGAATCTGGGAGAGTCACGGGTTGGGGGCTTTCCCAAGCCGTATCATTCCATTCAATATTACCGACAATTTCCTCGAGGAGACGATTGTTGTTCCCGGCATCAAGGATTCTGATGGCGCCCGCATCGCCATCACCCTCTGTATCGAGCCATTGCCGGTATGTCAGAGTCGCTCCAGATGCCGGGATCCGGATTGCCGGGCTAATGAGAGAAACGTCCTGAGATGCCGTATAGTCTCCAGAGAGATTTGTGCCTGCGCAATGAGGAGCGCTGTGGGCAGTTACCGGCCCAAAGAGAGTCTCGCCAGGGGTGCCGATTTCCCATGCGGTTGAGTCAGATCCGATAGTTTCCCACCCCGGGGGTAGTCCCTCTGCGTTGTCAAAATTCTCGTTAAGCAAGGTGCCGAGATCTTCTTCTACAATGGCGAAAAATCGTTTTTCACCTGTCAGATAAACTCCGCGAAGGGTGTTCACTCCTGTTCCGGTATCGGGAATGTTGGCGAAGACAGTTTCTCCATCATCGTATGGCTGCCAGTTTGCGGGAGGAGTTCTGAGACTCGAACTACTAACCAGATCGTATTGCTTTCCGCTTTCGCCATTCCACGAAAAATTAAGAAGCTCCCCCGTACGTTGTATTGCGAGGGCAAGGTCTTTTCCCGACCTTCCGTTTCCGGGTCCGGGAAGATAACCATACGCGGTGACTTGCGATTGGGAGCCATCCACGGTCGTATTGTGATAGGTGGACCAGCCAAGAGAGTTATCAGTCGGTGGGTTGGTACTTTCGATGACAAAGGTGCCGCAGAGTCCCGAAAATGGATAAAGGACGCTATTATTAACTAGGGGAGCGTAGTGGTTCTTTTCGAACTTCCAGACCTGAGTACCATCAGAGAGGGTCAGCGAGTCATCGATGCGGGAGGGGGGGCCCCAATAAAAAGCAGAGGGTTGACCGCTGAAAAATCCAGGTGCCGCATAGTCATTCGGTTCGTGGAACTGGTTGACGAGGGGGTCTGGATGACTCGTCGTCAAATTCCATGAGTTCCCAATCCCGTGAGAAGGGCTATTTTGAAAATCGCGGTGTCCACCCCATACGTCTAGGCCAGACGAGGCCATGGGCACACCCCACCAATGCTCTAACACGTATTCGGCACCAGTCTCGGTATAATTGGTATCACTGAGATTGGTGATTGTATCAGCGTTACTGATCCAAAATACGACATCTCTGGTCCATGCCCGGTAGCCGCTGACAATGTCGTACCAATACTGGTAGTCTCCATCCTCAGCTATTGTATGTCCGAGATACTCCAAGCGAGCCACGGATTCATGGTTGGGATTATCAGCGTTGAATTTAAAGGCGTTTCCCGATGAAAAGCCCATCACCTCGTCAAGAGGTGGCAATGCTTTCAGCTCCGCGGTGTGGATAATACAAGAGAAAGCGATCGCTAGGGTGAGAAATAGGGAGTCGCGGTGATCGAGCATGAACCTAAAGTGTAGAGATCGCCAAGGATGCCTCAACCTGAACGAGGAAAAAATGACAGATGTAGTTTAAGGTGAAGCGTTTCTATTCCTCGAGTAGATTTATGAGAATCTCGGAGGCAACCTGTAGGCTGATATCAAGGCTCTGCGTTGAGATGAGTTTAAGATTGTCAGCTTCAGTATGCCACCAGCCGAATTGAGAGAAGTCGCCAATAATATCCAAAGTTGGAATACCGGCATTATTGAGTGGGACGTGGTCGTCAAGGATCGGGTTGAGGGCCTTCTTGAATCTATGTTCGGCACCAGCATTGCGTGCTGCTTTCAGTAGCTCCTGTTCAAGGAAAGCTGGTGTGTCGGAGGGGTATCGAATAGTGAGATTCCGGTGACCTACCATATCTAGAATGATGCCGGCAGCGGGCTTCTCGGCAGACTTTCGCCAGCAGTTTTCGGCGTAATACTTGCTTCCGTAAAGTCCATCATTGGGGCTGATATTTTTGCCAAAGGCCTCTTCACCATCGAAGAAGACCAGCTCTACTCTTGCGGCTTTCTCGGGGTCGCTACTGAGACGTCGCGCAATTTCCAGGATCAGGCCCACAGCAGATGCTGCATCGTCAGCCCCCAGGAAGCGGCGATCCGGATAGTATTTAGAGTCAATGTGGGCACCAAGCAGGACCTTGATCTGCGAATGCGAAGATCCTCCATGACGAGCTATCAGGTTCGTGAACTTCACTTGCTTCCCGAGCGCGGCGACTGGCTTGGTGAAAGGTTGGAGAAACGTCTCCCATTCGGACTTTTCCAGTTCTGAGGCAATGTAATTCCGAGTTTTTTGCAGTGCTGCTGATCCAGGTGGCCGCGGGCCAAGCGATACGATCGCTCGCGTGTGCGCGTAGGCAGCACGGCCGCCGGTTCGTTCTCTCTCAGGAGGAAGGTCGGTTGATTCTTTGGAGCAGCCCTGAAGCAGCAGGAAGAGCGAAATTCCGACATAGGGAATCTGCTTCACCGTCCATCTGCTGTTCAAGTTGCCACACACGAAGAGGTCAACGAGCTGAGTTACAGCCCTTCGGAGGGGACTCCAAGCAGTTCGAGAAGTCTGCCGAGATCATCGTTCCCATAATACTCGAGCTCTATACGCCCCTTTTTAGGCGAGTGGGAGATAGAGACATGCGTGGTAAAATGAGCTCTCAGCCGAGAGGTCAATGAGCGGAGCATGGCCTCTGTTTCGGGATCTGACTCCCGTCCCTTATGGGCACTAGAATTCGAGACCTCACCAGCTTGGAGTTTTTGGACAAGTTTTTCGGTCGCCCGGACGGTGAGTCGTTGACGCATTACTTGGTCCACAACTGTTCGCTGGTCGCGTTTTACCTTGATGCCGAGAATCGCTTTTGCATGCCCAACAGTGATGAGTCCGTCCGCTACAAACTTCTGAACGTCCTTCTGAAGATCGAGTAGTCGCATGGAGTTTGCTACCGTCGCACGTGACTTCCCGACACGCTTTGCGATTTCATCCTGCTTCATGTCGAACTCCTTCGCCAGTTTGACGTAGCCATTGGCTTCTTCGATGGCATTGAGATCCTGGCGCTGAAGATTCTCCACGAGAGCCATCTCGAGGACTTCCCGGTCCGTGGCCTTCCGCTGGATTACGGGAACGGTTGCAAGGCCCAGTTTCTGAGAGGCCCGCCAGCGTCGCTCTCCTGCAATGAGCTCGTATTTTCCACTGACTTTTCGGGTAATCAGGGGCTGAATCACACCATGAGCCCGGATCGATTCGACGAGCTCCTCGAGGTTGGTCTCTGGAATTTCACCCCTCGGCTGAAGAGGGCTGGTAACGACTTCCTCGATTGGGACTTCAGCGACCTCTGATTCAGAGCTTTTAGTATCCTTGGATTTGGCGCGCTTTTTGCTGGCGGAAGCAGCCTGTTTTTTCTTTGCAGCCGGCGCTTTTTTCTTCGCGGACGGTTTTTTGATGAGAGCTCCTAATCCCTTTCCAAGCGCCTGTTTCGCCATGTCGTTCACTATTAGGACAGACAAGATCGTAAGATCAAATATCATTTCGTTATTTAACGAGACCGGAGTTCCTTACTGGTCAGGCGCGTCAAGCAGTGGAGAAGGAGTTGGGAAGTTGGGATTGACAGATTAGCCGTGCTTGACGAGCAGTCCCGCTTGCCCCAGAACGCCCTCCGTGAGTCGGACGCTTTTGATGCTGCTGGGTGTAGCGTTGCTGGGAGGGAGAGGCTTCGGAGCCGACCCTCAGAACACTGAAACGGTGCCTAAAGAGGTTCTCGATCAGGCGGTGGCCGCCACCCGTGAAATGGGTCAGCAGGTTCTCAGGGGCGACTACGGTGTTGCTCTTGATCGCATGTATCCTCGCTGGAAAAACAGGGCAGCTAAGAGACTTGCGGGGGGGCAGACGGAGCTGGCAAGGCGTTTGGCGGAGATTCCTTCGCAGATGGCAAAACAGGGGATTTCGATGCTGAAGTATGAGGTCGGCGAACCAACCGGCGCTCACGAGGTGGTCCTGTTGCGGACCAAGGACGAAAGTGGAAATGATGTTAAAATGTATTTGGAATGGTTAGTGTTTGTCCCAACCAGAGCCGAATACCGTATCATTGACCCTCAAACTCGACTAGCTCGCCGGATCGAAACGAAGGGGTTCCAAGTGGCAGTGAACAAGAAGGGAACTGCTGACTGGTATTTTATCGATGGGCGTAACTGTAGTATTACAGATCTTCGGAGCTTTTTCCCGGGACTTCCAGAGGATCTTGGCCTCCTTGGGATTCCCAAGGTAGGAGGAGCTGAACTCGGTGGAGGGCGATGAATGGTCGGATCGATTTAATTTGGGAGGCTGCAAAGCGGCCAAGAGCTCATGGGTAAATCAGTAAGTAAAAGAGACGGTGGGAAAAAGGGGGGAGAGAGCCTCAAGGAGAAAGCGCGTAAGAGGCGCCAGCTGGAGCAGTTGAAGGAACGTGCAAAAAGTGAATACTGCGAGGCTCGGTCTTCCGAAATTCACGGTACGGGGGTGTATGCGATAAAGGATATCCCGGTTGGGAAGAAGATCATTGAATACCTTGGCGAGCGGATCGATAAGGAAGAGAGCGAAAGGCGTGCAAACGCGCAAATGGAGCACGCCGAAAAGACGGGGGATGCGGCGGTATACATCTTCAGCCTCAACAAGAAATGGGATATCGATGGAAACACGCCGTGGAATACAGCTCGTCTCCTGAATCATTCATGCGATCCGAATTGTGAGGCTTGGATCGAGGAAAAGCAGATTTTTCTCTATTCACTACGGGATATAGCTGATGGCGAAGAGCTGACGTTTGATTACGGATTTGATATTGAAAACTACGAGGATCATCCCTGTTTATGTGGGAGTGACAAATGTGTGGGCTATATTGTTGGAAGGGATTTCTGGGAGGAGCTGGCGGAACGTCTGGCCAAAAAAAAGCCTGAGTAGGACTTAGAAAGGCTGGCTTCCCTGGGAAGAGAATGCCCTTGGTTCCAAAAACCTTGCCTCCAGCATGAACGGTTTTGAGAGCTGGCACAATTGCCCGTTGGCAGATCATTCTCACTAGCTATTATGGTTTCGTGATGCGTTTGATCCTGCTGCTTCAACTTCTTGTTATAACTAGTGCGTCTTCGGTCGCAGGAGGAACGCCCGAGGGGGCGTTGCGAATTCGATCTGCTTACGAAAAGGCTCTTGAGGAATGGGCAGGCAAGCTTGCTGTTGCAGCGCCTGAGGAGCAATTGAACGTGTGGGCGAATCGTCCTGTCTCATCACATCATGCGGGTCTCATGTGGAATGAGATAAAAGGCGACCTAGATAAAGAGTGGGCCATAGACCATTGTGTCTGGTTGCTTGAGCGAGCCCCAGTCTACTCCGTCGGGCGTGAGGAGGGAAGTGAGGTCTCCAGAGCGGCTCGTATTGTCGAGGCTCTGCGCACGGTGCATTATCGGAATGAAAAAGTAGGGATGCTCTGCCTCGCCCTGACAAGTCAGTCAGACCCTGCGATCATGAAGGTTGTGGAAAAGGTGGAGGCTCAAAATCCCAGTGGACAGGTTCAGGGGCAGGCTTCCCTTGCAATTGCAATGATGCTGAAGGGGCTGGGTGATGACCCTGAAGTTATGGAGAAGAGAATTTCTCACCTCCGGAGTGCAATCATCAAGGCTCATGAAGTTGAGGTTGGAGATACCACGGTATCCAAGCTCGCAATGGATGAAATTTTTATCATTCAGAATTTGACCAAGGGGAGGACTGCGCCGGATGCGATCGGGAGAGATTCGTCAGGAGAGCCATTCAAGCTAAGTATGATGAAAGGAAAGGTGACCGTACTGGCTTTCTGGCATACTAGAATGAGAGAGGCGGAGCGTGGTCTCAGTTTGTTGCGCAAGCTCCACGAACAGTATGGTCAGCGCGGCGTAGATCTCATCGGAGTCACTTCTGATTCGCGGGCTGTTCTCCGCGGTCTAAGGGCGAATAACACCATCCCGTGGCGAAATCTTAGTGATGAGGACGGTCGAATTCATTCGCAGTTCCGGGTCAGAGATCTTCCTATCGTCTACGTTTTAGACGCGCAGAGAAAGATAAGATATATTGGCGGACCGGGATCATTTGTTGACCTTACTGTCGAGGGGATGCTTGCGCAGTGAGAAGCCGGTGATCGCGGCAGGAGATCAAAGAGAGCTTCCAGAAGCTTCATCCGCCTCACTCTTCGGTGACCCCGTCGTTCTCTTTTTGTGCAGCTGATCAAGGACTCCATTGACGAAGCCGGGAGACTCGGTTGTGCCGAAGGACCGGGCTAGTTCAATTGCCTCATTTATAGCCACAGCGCTTGGGACGTCAGAATCGAAGAGGAGTTCATAGCCTCCGAGGCGAAGGACCGCTCTGTCCACTCGATCAAGGCGGTCGGGCGAGTAGTTTTCGATGATGCCAGCCAATTCTCTGTCGACTTCTTCGAGGTGGCACCGGAGCCGCCCGTAATATGTCTCAATCGAGCTTGAGGCGGCGGCGATTTCCTTCTCCGCCTTTGTGACGGCCTTTAGTTCTGGTAAGTCTTTCTTCCCGCTGCCAACACAGAGAGAAAGTCTATGGGCTAGAGGGGTCATTCTCCTCTTCAATTCAACGGCCAGCTGCTGTACTTCTATCAGTGCAGGTAGCGTTGGGGCGCATGACTCGGCGGCATCTGCTGCTATGATCGAGGCACGGTTGCTTTGGTTGGCTCCCATCATGCTTGCGCGTAACCGTGACGGCTCCTTGTTCCCATTGAGCTCACGGCGAATGTTTTCGAGATTTTCCTGAAGGAGTTCTTCTTGCTCCTTCCATTCTCTGAGGTGTTGGCCGATTTCGTCGGAGGAATCTGAGGTCCCAAGAAGGTTCAGAGGGCTCAGGATATCATGAAGGGACTCAAGAAGACTTTCCCTTCCCTGCTGAAGGTGCAACGTAGCCTTGGCGCGCGCTTTGGTAGACCTGTCTCGCAATGATTCGAGCAGCAGGTGGAGAATTGACGGATCGAGGCACTCTGGAAGAGGATCAGACGGTTGCAACGCATACAGAAACTGTACCACTGCCTCCCGCATGCGGCGACGTGAGGAATCAGGCATTCTGAGTTTTGAATCGAAGACTGCCCTTGCTGTCGAGTTCTGAGAAGACGTCCACCATCGCTACTGCAGTACGAGCAGCCTCTGTTCCGCGGTTAATCTTATCTCCAATGCAGCGCATGTGGGCCTGAGCCTCGTCTTCGACAAGAAGAACCTCGTGGATAACGGGGGTTCGGTATTCAAGCGCTAGCCGTTGAAGTGCTTCGGTCACGTTGCGGGCAACGAGATCTGCATGTGAGGTCTCGCCCTTGATGATCACGCCGAGGGCAATCACGCAGATCGGCTTTTCGAGCTCCAGAAGCGCCTTGATTGTGACCGGGATTTCGAAGGCGCCCGGGACTCGAACAAGGTCTACTCGTGTTTCTGGAAGATATTCGCCGAGTTCACTAATGACATTTTCAACCAAGCTGTCGCTGTATGTTTCGTTGTATTTCGAGGCTACAATGGCGAGTTTTCCCGTCTTGGTCTGAAGGATGCGGGGCTTTCGTGGAAGCGCTTGGGACATGGTGGTAGATGGGAGAGGCTTTCGACTGAGGGATTCTTAAGCCCAACGAGCACCTTTTCTAAAGGTCATGTCCAAGCTTGTCACGCTTGGTGTCCAGATAGCGCTTATTATGGGGATTTGCCTCGGACCGGATAGGGATTTGATCAACAATCTCAAGGCCGTATCCATCAAGTCCCACGACTTTTTTGGGGTTGTTGGTGAGCAGGCGGATCTTGCGGACCCCAAGGTGATGGAGGATTTGTGCGCCCACGCCATAGTGGCGGAGATCCGAAGCAAAGCCCAGCTTTTCGTTTGCCTCGACGGTATCGAAACCTTGCTCCTGGAGCTTGTAGGCGTGGATTTTTGCGGCAAGCCCTATCCCTCGCCCCTCCTGGCGCAGGTAAAGCAAGACGCCTCCCTCTTTTGCGATATGAGCCAGAGCAGTATGAAGTTGGCTGCCACAGTCACAGCGACGCGAAGTGAAAACATCGCCAGTGAGACACTCAGAGTGCACTCGTACTAACAGCGATTTGCTGGGGTCAATCCCTCCGCGGGTAAGTGCCACATGATGAGATCCGTCGGTGAGAACACGATAGAGGTGACAGGAAAAATCGCCGTAATCGGTCGGGAGGTCGATCGTTTCCTCAAACTCAACAAGGCGCTCGGTGCGGCGGCGATACTCGATGATCTGGGCGATGGTGCACGCTTTGAGGTTGTGCTTTTCCTGATATGCTCCAAGGTCGCCGACCCGGGCCATGGTGCCATCCTCATGCATTATCTCGCAGAGGACTCCGGCAGGTGGAAGACCTGCCATCCGCGCAAGATCAACGGCGGCCTCGGTGTGGCCGGCCCGCCGAAGAACACCGTCATCTGCCGCCTGCAGCGGGAAGACGTGACCAGGCTGAACGAGGGTCTCTGAGGATGCTCCTTCGTCCGCAAGAAGTGATATGGTCCTCGATCTGTCGGCGGCGGATATTCCAGTGGTGATTCCTTTTGCAGCATCTACCGATACCGTGAAAGCAGTCCGGTGCTCTTCACGGTTCCTTCGCGACATCGGGGGGAGCGTGAGATTTTCTACTCGCTCACGAGTGAGAGGAGCGCAGATTAGCCCCCGCCCATGTGTTGCCATGAAGGCAATGGTTTCAGGTGTAGAGAGGGAGGCAGCGCTAATCAGGTCAGCCTCATTTTCCCGCCCCGGATCATCGGAGACAATCACGAGACGGCCGAGGGCGATATCGGCCACAATTTCCTCGACGGTGCTAAATTTGAGTGCGGAC
>MDTD01201222.1_pt1 | contig 10056 bp, 10 predicted proteins | sample 811221 | NCBI WGS metagenome assembly MDTD01 (sample SAMN05326646, study PRJNA326480) | marine metagenome | isolation source: seawater | place: Pacific Ocean: South West | collected 2011
GGATGATACGGTCATGGTCCCCTCCTTTATGCAACGAAGTGCATTGCCCCGGCGTTCATCTGCTCACGGGTCAGCGTATTTATATTTGTCGTTGTGTCCTCATCAAGACGGCCAGCAGATCTTCCCTGTTGGCCGGATTTTTTCTTTCCGGACTGGCCGCTCTGTCCCCGGGCATCTGCCATGGACTGGCGGAAGTCACCGCTCATATCCACATCAAACTTTTCAAGGCTGATGCCGGAAGAAGACAGAATGGTTTTAATTTCGTTAACATTGGCTGCCAGAATATCCTTGGCCGACTGATTCTCAGTGATGATGCTTACCTTCATGCTGTCGCCGGTGTTGTCGATGGTCATGAAGACCCGTCCCAGTTCCGCCGGCTTCAACTGAAGATGAAGGGTGTTTTCCCCCAGATTAATGGCCTTAACAATATTTTTACCCACCTGGTTGGTCACATGGGCCGGCAGGCTGTTGAAGGTCTGCCTGGCTCGTGCCGCAGCCTGTGCCCCATTATCAAGGTTGGTCAAAGGCCCTGTTTTCTCTGCCCCCTGTCCCAATTGACTGATGTCAGCATAAGAAGTTTTTTCCTCGGCGGCTTTCCCAAGTATTGCAGACTTCTCACTGAGCGAGGCTGCCAGATCGCCAATCCCGGTTTGTGAGTTCCCCTCCGGGGTTACCTGTGCGGCGAGTGCTGCCGGATTAATTTTGTTGGCAATCGTCTTGTTTGACTCTTCAGCACCGGCCATCATTTCCTTTACCGGATTCATCAGATCGTTTTTGATCTGATCACGGATTTGCCCTGTCACCATATCGGTGGGTGCTGCGGCCTGTGCAGTTTCAGCAGAAGACGACGTTTCAAGCCCGTTGAACAACTGGGCAAATAATTCCTGGTGCGCAGCAGATGTGCTTGCCTCCTGAGTGCCGGCCTGGGTGAATAAAGACACTTGCGCCCCCCCGTGAATCGGATGGTCAGATGCAAACATATTTTCAACGGATTTCACCATACCGCCGTCTGCCATTGCAGCCGCAGATATATTCCTATTGACCATTCCAGAGATGGCAGTCGCAGACAAATTTCCACTGGTCATTCCGGAGATGCCAGAAGCCTCAGCAGATAGTTCTGACTGTTTTTGCTCCATTACACCTATCAGGTTTGCCAGTGTCAACTCGGGGGTTGCCGTTTCTTTTGAAAATCCGCTTGGAGGCAGTGTCAGACCAAGGGCATCAAACACCTTCACAAAAGAGTCATCCCCAGTCTCAGTTTTATAGGTGGTGCCTGAAGAAAATGCATTGGTCTCAAACTGACGCAGCATGTCAATGGCGGTATCAAGGCTGAAGCCCTGACTTCCCCTGGAGGATTCAGCCATAATCTCGGAGATCTTATCATCCGGGAGCCCCAGCATATTCAACATGGTGCGCATATAGGGACTATCGGAAGTAGCCAGAAGCACCTCGGTTTCAACAACTTCAGTGCTGTCGATCTCCTCTTCTTTCGGTAGTTCAAAGAGGTTATCCATGAAGTCAGAGACAGTGACCTGCTCACCGTTTTCAAGAGAAATATGAAGATCCTCGGTGAGCGCCTCAATGGCAGAGGCATCAAATCCGGCCTTTGCCAGAAGCTGCTCTAACGCCTCAAGTCCCTCGCCGTTGATGGACAGATTATCCAGGTCCCCGTCGGACAATGCCAGAAATAAGGATTTAAGCTGGATTAAAAATGAAATGCCCTCTTCTTCTCCCATGGATTCCCCCAAAAGTTCCGGCACGCCAGGGTCACTTGATGTATCGGCCATGCTTCCAGCGCCTTCCCTGGGTTGATGCTGCTGAACGATCCGATTAAGTTGATTGAGAAATTGTTTAGGGTCAAGATCGGTTGTTCCCCTGGGCATTCCCTGAAGCCCCCCGGTTTGCCCCTCAAACATGCTCATCATCGCACCGTTCATGTCAAAAATTGAGAAATCCATGTATCACCTCTGAATAATTTTCTTTGCCTGAAAAAAAGCAACCATCATGCCAGCAATCGATATCGAAAAAAACACGCCTGTCATTTCAAGACCTTACAAAACACGACACCAAAACAAGGAGGCCTGACGCCCCTGCATATCGGGCAGTAATTTCCCCTTTAAAGAACCGGGCAGAGGAAGAAATTACCCAGCCGAAAATGACCGCTGTTGCATGAAAATATCGGGGGCTTGTGGTCCTGGCTTTCCACGGGATTTCCAAAGAAGGGCAATACAAAAAAGCCGGTAAAACCGGCTTTTTGAATCAAGACTGGAGAGATTTTTTTGGGGGTTGGGATTACCCCGGGAAAATGCCGAAGAGATCCGGCATCCGGAAAAAGGGACTAATTCTTTTTGAATGCCAGGCGTTCACTGATCTTGGCGGCTTTTTCAGAACTGACAAAGGAAAGGATCTGGGAAGCAGACGCTTCCCGCATACGAAGGAATATTGCCTGGGCCACTGAAAGCTCCATCTGATCGACGATCTGAGCCGCAGCCTTGGGTTTCATTCCTGCATACATTTTGACCAGGCGATTCATTTTGGCCTCGAATGCCGCCTCTTTTTCAAGCTCTCCCTGGGTTTTCTTTTGTTCCAGGCGGGCCATGTCATCGCTAATCTGTTTTTTCAACGCAGCCAGGGACTCCAGTTTTTCATCGATCTGGGAGGCATAGGTTTCCAATTCCTTGCGCTCCTGGGCCAGGGCTTCACCAGCGGCTTCTATATCCTGCTTTTTTTCTTCAAGCCCCCGGAGGACGACCTTTGCAGGATCCGGGCATTCCGGGCACTCAGGACAGGGGATTTCGCCCTGGGCAGCACCCTCGCTTGCCCCTTCCGCGGTGCCCTCTTCCTGGGCATAAACAAGCGTGTCAAACACCGAAGAGATATTACCGGTACCCAAGCTTGCGGCCAGGGTCAGCATCACTGCAATCACAATAATATAAGCCGGATATTTAACGTTGCCCATTGGTTATCTCCCTTGCGGTTTTCAGCGCTGCAATTTCATCCAGCCCCTTTTGTTCTTCTCTGAGCATCTCCTTCATGAATTCATCTGCCCGCCTTTCTCGTAGCCGCTCCATGGCCTTCTTGTCAATGGTTCTTTGCTTGAGCAGCAGCCTTTTTTCGTCAAGCACCTTATCAAGGGAGACCTTTTTTTGCCACTCCTCGGTGATACTCTGCTCCAAGGCTTGGACAAACCCGTGGTACATATTGAACGCCCGGGCATTCACGCCTTCTTCCACAAGTTTTTCAATGTTTGTCACGGCGTTTTCTCTTTCTTCTCCCAGCTCACGAATCCGCTGCTCACAGGCATTCACGTCGGAAGCGGCCCTGGCCATCTCCAGACGGGCCATCTCTTCAAGATGTTTCTTATAGTTGAGCAGGGACTGGAGTTTAAACTCAAACCGCTTCATGATTATTTCTTACGCCCTTTTCCCTTGACTTCAACGGCGGATTTCAAAGCCTCAATACTGGACTTGTGATCCATCCTGGCGTCTATTGGCTGCCGCAAAAACTGGTTGATTCTGGGCATCAGCTTTTTGGCCTCGTCCACATTGGGGTCTGAACCGTCCACGTAAGCACCGATGGAGATCATATCCTCGGCCCCTTTGTAGGACGCCATCACATTCACTGCCTTTTCACGCACCGCCATGTGATCCGGCTGACTTACGTCCCGCATGACCCTGGACACACTTGCCATCACGTCGATGGCCGGATAATGCCCCCTGTTGGCAAGATCCCTGGACAGCACAATATGGCCGTCTACAATGGAGCGGACCGTATCCCCGACAGGATCATTCATGTCATCCCCTTCCACCAGCACCGTATAAATTCCGGTGATGGATCCCCCGCTTTCCAGGCACCCCGCCCGTTCCAGCAAAATCGGAATCTGAACAAAAAAGGAAGGGGTATAGCCCCGGGTTGTCGGGGGTTCACCCGCGGCCAGGCCCACATCCCGGGATGACATGGCAAACCGGGTGATGGAATCCACCATGAGCAACACATTTTTTCCCTGGTCCCTGAAATATTCTGCAATGGTGGTGGCCAGATAGGCCCCCCGCATACGGGTCAGGGGCGGGGAATCAGATGTGGCAGCCACCACCACAGCCCTTTTGAGACCTTCCGGCCCTAGTGTATCCTCTACAAAATCTTTCACCTCACGGCCGCGTTCACCGATTAACCCGATCACCACCACGTCAGCATTGGTATGCTTGGTCATCATTCCCATCAGCACACTTTTTCCCACACCCGAACCGGCCATGATGGCCACCCGCTGCCCCCGGCCCAGGGTAATCATCGAGTTTATGGCACCGATCCCCACATCCAGGGGTTCCCTGATAGACTTGCGTTCAAGCGGTCCCAGGGGCTTACCGTAAAGATAGTAGGAACAGGTGCTTGGAATCGGTCCTTTCCCGTCAATGGGATTGCCCATGCCGTCCACCACACGGCCCAAAAGGTCGTCGGACATGCCCACCATGGGAGAGGAAGAAACCGGTAAAATACGGCTGCCCAGGCTGATCCCCCGGATATCCCCATAGGGCATGAACAATGCTTTTTCTTCTTTGAATCCCACAACTTCAGCACGGATCTCCAATCCCTGGTCGTTGATCATGCTGCAGATACCGCCCACACCAAGTCCGAGACTGTCCCCTTCGGCAATCAGACCGATCACCTGTGAGACCCGCCCCTCCGGCACAACGGTTTTGGCGGCATCCACGGCCCGTGAGTATGGGGTGAAATCAATCCGGTCTAACAACTCATCGTGTTTCATCGTCCTGCCCTTGCAATGGCGTCATATACAGCGGCCAGTTTTGATTCAGGATCAGTGGTAATGGTTGCCGCCGCAGTTTCAATCCGGCACCCGCCTTTGGGTATCATGGGATCCGAAGCCACAGCCACATGCTTCAGGGAACGGACTGCTGCAAAAAACTCCTCTTTCACCATTTCCACGTATTCGTAATCTTCATTGGAAACACTCAGGGTAATCTCCTCGGGGGCCACAAGATGCTGAAGCGCATCCAGGATAGTCTCTCTGATAACCTCGTCATCCGTATCGATTTTTGCACCCACGGCCTTTTCCGCAATTTTAAACACCAGATCCAGTATCTGTCCTTCATAGCGGCGGATCAAACGTTCCAGAAGCGTATCTGCGGTTTCAAGGCTCTCTTGGAGCGGCTCTATAATCTGGGCAGCAGCCTCGCGAACTTCAGCTTCAGCCTGCTCACGCCCCTGGGTTGCGCCCGCTTCCAGGCCTTCGGCCTCCCCCTTGGCAAACCCTTCGGCTTCCCCTTTTTTAAATCCTTCGGCCTCGCCTTTGGCGTGCCCTTCTTCAAATCCTTTGGCGTGACCCTCGGCCATGCCTGTGGCCCTTCCCTCTTCAAGCCCTTGTTGAAACCCCTGCTCAAACCCGAGTTCCTCAGGAGAAGGCTCAGGCGGTTCATCTTGAACCTCAGCGTCATCCGGTTGATCGATATCGTCCGTGTCAACACCTGTATCGGGTTTAACGTCATCCGTTCCTTCAATGAGAGGTTTAAAAGGCTCTTCCTCTTTTTGCTTCTCGATTGAAAACAACGCCTTGAAAGAGACTTCCTCCTGCTCAAAATCCTTAGGATCAAAAAGCATCTTGAACCGGTCCAGGTCAGGTTGCGCACCATCCGATTTCTGAAACTGCTCATCATCAAAGCTGTCCAGTGCATTTACATCAATCTGCTGGAAATCGTCATTTTGATCAGACAAGGACATCATCCTTTCCTTTACCTAAGGTTATGGTGCCATCGGCTTCCAGTTCCTTGGCTGCCCGGACCACTGCCTGCTGGGCTTCTTCAACTTCGGCCAGACGAACAGGCCCCATGGCTTCCAGATCATCTTTGAGCATCTCACCCGCCCGCTGGGACAGGTTGGAGAATATCTTGTCCTTCATCTCTTCTGTGGCGGTTTTCAATGCATAGGTCAACTGCTGGCCTTCCACCTTCTTGAGAATTTCGCGCATGGCCGTGTCATCAATATTGGTGAGATCTTCAAATACAAACATGAGGTTCCGGATTTCATTGGCCATTTCAGCATCATCTTCTTCGACGTATTCCATGACCGAATCTTCCGTGGATTTATCCACACCATTGATAATATCCACCAGCACCTGAAGACCGCCGGCTTTGCCTCCGGGGCCGACAGCACCGCTGAGTTCCATCTTCAGCGCCCTGTCCACATCCCGTACCACGTCTTCTGAGATCTGTCCCAAACGGGCAATTCTCAAGGCGATGTCCCCTTTTTGCTCGTCCGGCAGACTCATGAGAATCTCCGAGGAAATTTCCCCGGGCATATGGGCAAGGATCATGGCAATGGTCTGGGGATGCTCCCCTTCCACATACCCCGCCAGTGTACCGACATTGACATTCCGGCTCCAGATAAAAGGTTTGTCCTGTTTCTTTTTCTCCAGATCCTCAAGAATGGCCCTTGCATTTTCCTCCTTCAGCGTCTTTTGAACAACGTTCTTGATAAAGGAATCTCCCTCCACGATCATCTTGGCTTCACCCTCAAACCGCTCCACAAAGTCAATGGATACCGCCTTGAGCATCTCAGGGGTTATGTGGTCGATCTTTGTCATCTCAAAGGCAATCTCCGAGATCTCCTGCTCGTTCATCTTTGAGAAAACCTCGGTGGCATACTCCTCGCCCATGGCCATGAGAAAAACAGCCGCTTTTTGACAGCCCGTCAGGTTATTCGGATCCAATACGTCTACCATGGTTTACTCCTCGGCATCCTCATCATCCTCGCTGATCCAGCCCTTGATGATATTTACGGTTTTAATCAGGTCTTTATTCGCGTAATACCTGGCCTTTTCATTGGCTGACAGGTTGGCCAGGTAAGCCGCCTTTTCACTGGCAGTCATCTTCCGGATGAATTCCTCTTTCTGCTCTTCGGTCATCATTTCAAGGAATTCGCGCTGCTGGTCCGCATCCATTTCAACAAATGTCGGCTCTTTGTCGTCTTCTTCAAGCAGTGCCAGTTCTTCGGGTGACGGCAGGGCTTCTTGTTCCACCGTGACCTTGATATCTCTGACGGTTTTGATGATCGGACGGATCACGAAGAGAAAGAGTACCAGTACCAGCAGAAGGTTGGCAATCAGGCGGCCGTACTCCTGCTGAACCATCTTCCATCCCGTCAGCTTGGACTCTCCGGTTTCCAGATCACCGATGGAGGCAAAGGGAAAGCTTTCCATGGAAATCTGATCGTTCCTGTCCTCATTGTATCCCATGGCCTTGATAACGATATTTTCGAACTGCTTCATCTCTTCCGGCGACCGCGGCACATACACCCGTTTCCGGTTTCCGTCTTCATCGGTCTGGAATTCATAAGAACCGTCAATGACGGCTGCCACGGACAACCTGCTCAATGTGGCCATGGGCTTTTGTGTTTCTCTGATCCGGCGGCTGATTTCATAGTTGACGGTATCATCGCTTTTGCTGATCCGCTCGTTGGTCTGCTCCCCGGTCTGGTCCTCGTCGGTGATGGGGTTGACGCTGGAGGGAATGCCGATGTCTTCGGTGGTCTGAACCACACGCTCGGCTTTATTTTTCCGGCTGCGGACAAACTCGCCCCCCCGTTCAAAGGGATCATAGATCTCTTCATTGACGTTGTTCTTGGAGAAATCCATCTCCGATGTCACCCGGACAATGGCCTTGTCTTTGCCCACAATACGCTCCAGCATGGTCTGGATTCTCCGGGTCAGGTTTTCTTCGTACCGGACCTTGTACTGGTATTGGGCATCGGCCAGGTTTTCCGCATCAATCCTAGCCTGCTCCTCTTCGGACTTGCCTTCAAAAAGAATCCGCCCTGCCGTATCAACGATGGTCACAAGTTTCGGGGTAAGATCCTGAACCGACGACGCCACCAGGTGGGCAATGGAGGCCACCTTTTCCTTATCCAGGTCTGAGAGGAGTTCCAGCAGGATCGATGCAGAGGGTTGCTTGGTTTCCTCCACAAAAACAGACTCTTTGGGCAAAACGATCATGACCCTGGCATTTTTAACCTCGTCAAATGCCTTGATGGTCCTGGCCAGTTCCCCCTGGAGCGCCCGCTTTTTGTTAATCTTTTGAACAAACTCCGTTGTGCCGAATTCGGTTTTATCAAAAATCTCGTAACCGACCCCTTCTCCCTTGGGAATCCCTTCCTTGGCCATGGTCAGCCGGACATCATAGACCATCTTTTCCGGCACCATGATGGTCGTCCCGTCACCGGTCAGCCGATAGGGGATATTCGAGGATTTGAGCACCTCCACCACGGCAGAGGCATCTTCCTGGTTCAGCCCTGTATACGCCGCCCGGAACGTGGTCTTGTTTGTCCAGATAAACATCGTGGTAAACCCGGCAATCAATACCAGGGTAAACACACCCAGGGCAATCTTCCTGGGAAGGGACATCTCTTTAAAGGTCGTGATAATTCTTTCAACAACGGGATTCATTTAAACGGCTCCTGAGCGTTAAATTATACCTGCATCCGCATAATTTCACTATAGGCCGTCATGGCCTTGTTTCTTACCTGGGCCAGCACTTTCAGGGAGGTGCTGGCCTTGCCGAGGGCCTGCATGCCCTCATGGATACCCAAACGTCCCTGAATAACCGCCTCGATGGCGTCATCTGCCTTGTGCTGGTTATTGTTGACTTCCAGAACCGCCGATTCAAGGCGTTCCATAAATTCAGGGTTGCGTTTTTCAAGCGTTGCCGGTACGGACTCCCTGTAGAGGGATGTTTTTCCGGGTGTGATCTCATTTATTGCCGCCATGGGATTCTCCTAAGCTTATTTACCGATTTCAAGGGCTTTGGTCACCATACTTTTGGTGTTTGAAAGAGCTGTGACACTGGCCTCATAGCTGCGTCTGGCCACCATCATATCTGCGATTTCGGTCAGATGATCCACATTGGGCATTTTCACGTAACCGGTCTCAGGGTCCGCATCCGGATGGGCAGGGTTGTAAACCAGGTGGAAATCCTCCTGGGATCGGACAATCTCATCCACCACCACCCCGTTTCCGTTTTCCGGAGGCGGTCCTTCTCCCACCTCAATGGGATCTAACTCAATGCGGCCGATTTCCTTTCTCCGCATGTTTTTTTCAACGATGCTTTCAAAGGAGTCAATGTCTTTGCCCTTAAACACCACCATTTTTCTCCGGTAGGGTCCCCCCTCTTCGGTACGGGTGGTATCCACGTTGGCAAGATTTTCCGCAATTACGTTGAGTTTATGGCGGTGGGCTGCCAGGGCGGTACCGCTGATTCTTGATGCGCTCATTAAATCCATGGATTATTTCCCTCCTTCATCGATGGCGTAGTTGAGGATGGTCATCTTCCTCAACAGCATCTCAATGGTAGATCTGTACTTCACGTTATTCTCCATCAGGTGCATCATCTCCGTATCGATATTCACGGAGTCCAGATGGTGGATATCCACATCTTCACTTTCTTCTCCCTTTACCTCATAAGGCCCCACACCGTAGTTGGGAGACAGGTGTTTTTCATGGGTCTTGTCCACGTAATCCGGTTCCGGTCCTTCCATGGCCCGGGATAATGCGGCCTGGAAATCAATATCCTTAGGCGTGTACCCGATGGTATCCATATTGGCGATGTTGCCTGCAATCAGATTATGGCGTTTGGCTGAGATATCCAGGGTTTTGGATATCATTTGACTTGTCCGGCCGTAAATCCGTGAATCAATCATCTTTCTGCATCTCCCTTTGGGTTGTCTCTAAGCGCTCTATCACCCGTGTAAGCTTCATACCCGGGCCAACAGTTGACACCAGTTGGAAAATCAATCAGAAAGAGGTAATGCAATTCACATGCCGGATTTTAATTCAGGTCTGTTCTTTGTACTCGTTGAGCTTGTTGCGGAGGGTTCTGACACTGATCCCCAGAATCTTTGCCGCATGGGTCCGATTGCCCTCGGTCTGATTCAGGGTTTTAAAAATCATCTTCTGCTCCATCTCTTTTAAAGAGCCGGAAGCCACGTCAATAGAAGTATCCGGCGTTTCTGCATCCATGGGAAGCGCCGGGGTGCCCGTGGTGTCCATCAGCA
>MDTD01071576.1_pt1 | contig 10055 bp, 8 predicted proteins | sample 811221 | NCBI WGS metagenome assembly MDTD01 (sample SAMN05326646, study PRJNA326480) | marine metagenome | isolation source: seawater | place: Pacific Ocean: South West | collected 2011
ATTTTTTTTGATCTCTCATCAAAACTACCTGAACAACCAATCCAAAAAAGAACATCAACATTAATACCCCTTGATTTAAATTCCTTGAGAGTTAGAACTTTAGAATCACTCATAGTATTTATCTATTCATTACCATCATCAAAAACCTGAATCGTTCTTTCTTTATCTACTAAATCGGTGAACTTGCCGTTGTACTTTGTGGCTTTTACCAAATGATTATCAATCCAATGATAATTTCCTCCTCTAGGTTTACCCATGAGTAAGCTATGATACTTAAAACCGTGTTTTTTTAACCATTTTTCAGTTACGTCTCTATGACTTTCTAAACGAGACGTAAAAAAACAAATTAAATGTCCTTCATCAAACCATTTATTACAAGTGTCTAGAGCATCAGGAAACACTTTTGCTTTAGACATTCTTTCAGGTTCTTCATTAGGAATATCATCACAAATGGTGCCATCAATGTCAATTAAGTAGTTTTTTATTCCCTCTGGTAATACAGGGCTAACTTCTTCCCCATTCTCGACCTTTTGATGTAAATAGTTTTCCGCTTCTTCTTTATGCATTATTTAAATATTAAATTTCGTTCAACCAAGATAATCTATCTTGTTGATTAAATGGCCATGGAGCTCCATTATTTTCAATATTATTCATCATATTATTTAACTCATTTGGAGCTGTTGATTTTTCCAAAACTAAATATTGCCTCATGCTAATTATAATAGATAAAGGATCAATGTCAATAGGGCATACTTCAACACAAGCATTACATGAAGTGCAAGCCCATAACTCTTCTGGTTTAATGTAATCATTAAGTAATTGCTTTCCATCATCAACAAATTTACCATTTTTGCGAATATTTTTTCCTATCTCATTTAGTCTATCTCTTGTATCCATCATAATTTTCCTAGGCGACAAAATTTTTCCAGTTTGATTGGCTGGACATTCATCAGTACATCTTCCGCATTCAGTACATGTGTAAGCATTTAATAATTGAATCTGTGTCAAGTCTGTAACATCAGATGCACCAAATTTTACTGGAGGTTGATTTTGATCGTAATTTATAATTTCACTTGAACTTAAAATTGTTTTAATTTCATCTAAAACCTCAAATTTACCAAGTTTATTTAAATTTGAATAAAATGTATTTGGGAAAGCAAGTAAAATGTGTAAATGCTTTGAATAATAAAGATAATTTGCAAATAACAATATTCCTACAATATGCATCCACCAAAAAATTCTTTCAAGAATCACTAAAGTATCGTAAGAGAAATTTATTAAATAATATGATAAATATTTACTAACAGGAAAAAGTCCTGCATTTATGTAATAATTATCCTCAGGGAAATTTTGTTGTATTGAATAATCCGCAGCATTCATTAATAAAAATAGTGACATTAAAATAACCTCAAAAAATAATATCAAATTAGCATCAGTGTTAGGCCAACCTTTTAGGTCATTACTCATAAACCTTTTAATTTTGTGTAAATTTCTTCTTGTCCAAAATATAAAAACAGATATTAGTACCAATAATGCTAAAATTTCAAAAGATGCAATTAAAAAATTATAGAATGAACCCATATACGGGGCAAATACTCTATGTGTCCCAAAAAAGCCATCGATTATAATTTCAATTAATTCAATATTGATAATTACAAAACCTAAATAAACAATCAAATGCAAAAAAGCTGATAATGGTTTATTAAACATTTTTGACTGACCAAAAGCCAAAAGAATCATTTTTTTAAATCTTATATACTTATTATCTATTCTATTTACTTTTTTTCCAAGGCTTATATTATAAAAAACTCCTTTTAAATTTTTTAAAAAATTCCACGTTAGTGTAAGAAAAACTATTGCAAATATTATGTTAGGAAGTAATTTAATCATCTAATACTTTAAAAATTAAAAAGATTAAAAATATTTTTTAAAATTAAAATATATTATCAAATTTAAACAAAAAAATGACACGGTGTCATTTTTCACTAAATTGTTTATTCTTCTTTCCAAATATTGAAAAATGAACGTATCTTTTAGGATTAGTCCTAAAATCAATAATTAATTTATTCAATTCAACCAAAGTTGTATCAAGGTTATTATATAGCTTGTCATCATTTATCATTTTGCCAATATCTCCTTGACTATTATTAATTTTTTCTAGAACATTACTTAATTTCAATGAAACAATATTTATTTCATTTAGTGATTTTTTGAAATCATTATAATTAATAGAGTCTGAAAAAACTTTCATATTAGATGAAAAGTCATTGAAATTAGTCAAAGTATTTTTAACGTTGTTTAATTCACTTTTTAAAATTTTGTCAAGATTAAAAGATATAGAATTCACTTTTACTAAAGTTGAATTTAAACTAGATATTATTGATTTTAAATCATTTTTAGCATTTGAATCTAGAACATCATTTATATCCATGAAAAGTGAATCTGCATTTGTTAAAACGCTTTCAATTTTTGATTCAAGAGGAACAATTCTATCACTAATTGTTTGGGTTAAACCAGGCTTGATTCTTGATTTCAGAGTATCACCAGACTTAAAATTAATATTAGTGTCAAATTTTGGAATAATAGCTATAGATTTTCCTCCAATTAGTCCTGATTCGTAAAGTTCAGCGATACTGTTTTTAGAAAATTTCAAATCATTTCTAACATTGAAAGTGACTATAACAGAAGTGTCTTTATGTAAGTCAATTGAGGTAACTTTGCCAATATTCAAACCATTAAGATTTACGCTTGTGCCGTTTTGAAGTCCTTCAACATTTTTAAAAATAGCAAAAAGTTTAATTTGATTAGAAAAGAACGAAGCACCTTTTAAAAAATTAAATCCCAGTATAAAAACAATAACACCAGATATTACCAAGATTAGAGATTTTATTTCTTTTGACATTTAATTGAATTTAAAATTAAAATTAATGATTATTTAATGAAAATTAGTATTAAATCAGTCATTATAAATTATTTAACTTTAAGTCCATTTTTAAATGAAACTATAAATGCTGAATTATAACCTTTTTTTTTAGCAATTTTCATTAATTTTTTTGCTTCATTAAAACTAGTAGTACTTCCGTAAAAATATTTAAATAATCCGTTTTCTTTTACTTTTGATAGGTCACTTAACCCATTAAAATTATACTTTTTTAATGGTAAATTGTTTTTACTTGAAGCAATTTGAATTTTGTAAGTCAATTTAAGAATATCAACAGGGTTTTTATCAGCAAAAATTTCAGCTGAATTAACCCTTAATTGTATTTGATTTTTATAATTAATAATTGCCTTTGAAATAGCATTAGCCATTTCATTTTGACCCTTTTTAGAATTCAAATAATTTCCCTCTCTTTTATTAGTAAGAAATCCTGCTTCAACAAGAACACTAGGCATGTAAGTATATTTTAATACAATAAAACCTGCTTGTTTAACCTTTCTGTCTTTGCGATTTAAATTACTAACAAAACTCTTTTGAATTTCACTTGCTGCAGATATACTTTGATCTAGATAAGTCTCTTGCATTAATGTTAAACCTATCACAGATTCTGGACTTTGTGGATCAAATCCATCGTAAATTTCTTCAAAATTTTCTTCATAAAAAATTACACTATTTTCTTTTTTTGCAATTTCAAAATTTCTCTGATTAGCATGTAATCCAAGAACAAAAGTTCCAGCACCGAATGCACTTGATGAATGAGCATCACAATGAATAGAAATAAAAAGATCGGCATTTGCATCATTAGCAATTTGCGCTCTTTTGATTAAGCTAACAAAAACATCTTTTTTTCTTGTATAAATTACTTGTATATCATCAAACTTCTCTAAAATTGAACCAATACCCAAGGCAATTTTTAGTGCTATTTTTTTTTCATAATGACCATTGCCTCTGTTTCCAGAATCCTTTCCTCCATGACCAGCATCAAGAACAACAACAAATTTATCTTTTTTATTTTGAGAATAATTATTTCCCAGACAGAGAATCAACAATAAAGAAATAGTAATAAAATATTTGAATCTTTTAGTCATTAATTAACAAATAATTAAATATTATTAGAATAAAAATATATGTAATTTTACAAATCACAAATTTAGGCCTAACCACTTTGCTAAAAAAAACTCTTTTTTTATTAACAAGTTTTATTTTTTTGAGTCCTCTGACTCTATTTTCACAGGAAAATATTAATGTTGATAATAATTCACCTGAAGAATTTAAAATAAATGATACCATTCAAAACAATAAACCATTTATTTTAGATAAAATTGAATACAATGCACAAGATTCAGTAAAAATCGATCAAAAACTAAGTAGAATTTATTTGTATAATAAAGCAAATATAAAATATCAGGACATGGAATTAAAAGCTGGTTACATAGTACTTGATTATGAAAAAAGCGAGGTTTATGCCGGAAGAATAAGGGATAGCATCGGAAACTATTCTCAAAAACCATTTTTTAGACAGGCAAATAATGAGGTTAATCCTGATTCAATTAGATTTAATTTTGATACAAAAAGGGCAATTATTTGGAATTCAAAATCAAGCCAAAGTGGAATGAATGTTTTTTCAGGTTTTACAAAAAAAGAAAATGATTCTGTTTATTTTTTAAAAAATGCAAAAATGACAACCTCTCAAAATGAAAAAAATCCCGACTACTATATTAGAATAAGCAAAGGGAAAATGGTTCCTGGTAAAAAAATTGTTGCTGGATTTACAAATCTATATATAGCTGATATTCCTACACCTGTTGCATTACCATTTGCCTATTTTCCTACAACTCAAAATAGGCAGTCTGGCTTTATTTTCCCTACAATTGGTGAGAGTAATGAAAGAGGGTATTATCTTCAATCATTAGGCTATTACCTTCCGCTGTCTAAATATTTTGATTTAAATATTTTAAGTGACTATTACACAAATGGAAGTTACGGTCTTAGATTTGACACACAATATAAAGTAAGATACAAATATAGAGGAACTTTTAGTTACAGGTATGAAAAGTTAATTCAAGGCGAAAAAGGATTTCCAGACTATAGTCAAAGCACTGTATATAACATAAGATGGTCTCATAGTAAAGATTCTAAATCAAACCCAAATTCTACATTTTCCGCATCAGTTAATTTGGGTAGTAGTACATATTTTCAAGAATCAGTTAACCAACTAAATTCAAGTAACTTTTTAAATAATACACTTAGTTCCTCAATTTCATATTCAAAAACATTTCCAGAATACCCTAGAATTAATTTTGCTCTAACATCTTCTTTATCTCAAAATACAAATACACGCATAGCTAATTTAACTTTACCTACTTTCAATGCAAATCTTGAAAGAATTTACCCATTTAGTAAAAAAGGAACTATTAAAAAGGGTATTATTAAAAATATAAACTTTCAAGTTGCTACAAGAGCTGAGAGTAGAATTGTTACTGCTGAAGAAAATCTTTTCAAAAAAGAGATGTTTGATGACGCTAGATCTGGAATGAGATTTGATATTCCGATAAGTACCAATTTTAAATTATTTAAACATTTCAGTTTAAGCGCCTCTGGTAATTATAACACTATTCTTAGTCCAAAAATAATAAGATATTCGAATTTTAATGAAAATAATTTAATCTTAAAGGATACAATTAGTAGATTTTCTTCTTTTAGTCAATACAATTACAGTGCTAGTGTTGGAACAACAATATATGGAACTTTTAATTTTGGCTATGGAAAAAAGATACAATCTATAAGACATACCATTCGTCCGTCCATAAGTTACAGTATCCAACCAAGTTTTGAAAAATATTATGATACTTATATAATTGATGCAGAGGGTAATACTGCAGAATATACAAGATTCGAAAATTCAATATACGGAATCCCTAGCAAATCGTTTTCTAATTCTGTTGGAATTAGTATAAATAATAATTTTGAGGCAAAAGTAAGAAGTGATGACACATTATCTGCTGAACCCAAAAAAGTAACTATATTGAATAATTTAGGAGTAACAACAAGCTATAACATTGCTGCTGATTCTTTAAATTGGTCACCTGTTAGATTGTCAACTGGTGCAAGTATTTTTAAAAACAAAATTAATCTTAATCTAGCAGCTACCTTAGACCCTTATAGTTTAAATGAAAATAACTTAAGGACTGCCAAATATAATATTTCTGATGGTGGTGGATTATTTAGATTAACAAGTGCGAACATGAATATGAATTTTGGAATTTCCAGTAAGGATTTTGACAAATCAAAAAAAGATAAATCCGACGATTTATCTGATCAAGATGACGAGGAACTTACATTCAGTGAAATGGAAAGTTTAACTGGAGGAGGCAGAGAAGACGATTTGTTTGGTGTTGCTAACGACTATACAAATAGAAATGCGAGAGAATTTAATTCATCAGATAATGACGAGGATGAATTATATAGAACTAAAATTCCATGGGATCTAAAATTTGCTTATAGTCTAACATATGCTAATAATAGAAGGCAAAATGACTTTTCTAATAATTCTTTAATGGTTACAGGTAATATTGATATAACACCAAAATGGAAGGTTGGAATGTCATCAGGATATGATTTTAAAGGAAAGGGTGTCACTTACACTCAATTTAGATTTGATAGAGATTTAGATAGTTGGATACTAAATTTTACTTGGGTTCCATTCGGAAAAAGAGCATCATGGGATTTTTTTATTGGAATAAAATCTGGCTTATTGAGTGATTTAAAATATGATAAAAAAAGAGAGCCAGATAGAAGAAGATAGAATCTATGGAAAAGTTTGATCCAGGTTTGATTTATGAAATGCAACTAACCCATCTATAGGTCTTTTGATAACTTTACCTAATCTTAAATCGTATTCTTTAAATACTTCCTCTAATTCCTCTCTCAAAAAGTATGATATTGATCCAACAAAATGTATAGGGATTTTTTTTGCATTTTCAAACTGTAAAATTTGATGATTTATAAATCTTCTCATTCCATTAAAAATAATCTCCCTTAAAAATGGATCCAATTTGTATTCAATTAAAAATTTAGCGAACTTTGCTAAATATGAATTTGGATTTTCGTTTCTATAAATTTTGTCCTTTATAGTATCAGGAGACAAATCATATTGTTTTTTAAATTTACTAGCAATTTTTTTTGGTAATAAATTAAAATAGTATGATCTAATTAATTGCTTTCCATAAAAATTTCCACTTGCTTCATCCATTAAAATGTAACCAAGTGAAACAACTTTTTGATGAATTTTATTTCCATCAAAATAAGAGCAGTTGGAACCTGTGCCCATAATACATACAATTGACTCCTGACCTAATTCTACTGTTGAATATACAGCAGCATAAGTATCTTCCTTAATGTCAAAATCAGAATTAACAAAAATTCTTTTGAAAACTTTTTTTATACGTTCTTGAGATGAAAAAATACCACAGCCAGCTCCATAAAAAAAGATTTTTTTCACACTATTTCTATTCTTAAATAAAGTGAAGTTATTTATTATTCTTTCATTCAAAATTGAAGACGATAATACGTGGGGATTTAATCCTAAAGTTTGAGTAGAAAATAAAACATGGCCTGAGTCGTCGATTGAATACCAATCACTTTTTGTGGAGCCACTATCAACAATAAGATACATATTTTATATATTATTAATGTAAACAGCAAGATCAATCAACTTGTTTGAATAACCATATTCATTATCATACCATGAAATTATCTTATAAAAATTTTCATTTAATTCAATTCCAGCAGAGGCATCAAAAATAGAAGTTCTAGAATCTCCAATAAAGTCTTGCGATACAACAGGTTTATCAGTATAACCAAGAATTCCTTTTAAATTTGATTCAGATGCTTTTTTCATTGAATTTTTAATTTCGTTGTAAGACGTTTTTTTAGCTAATCTAACAGTTAAATCAACAACTGAAACGTTGGCTGTTGGAACTCTAAATGCCATTCCAGTTAGTTTACCCACTAATGAAGGTATGACTTTTGTAACAGCTTTAGCTGCTCCAGTTGAAGCAGGAATTATGTTTAACAAAGTACTTCTACCACTTCTAAAATCTTTTTTTGATGGGCTATCTACAGTAAATTGTGTTGCAGTGGCTGCATGAACTGTAGTCATTAATGCTTCTTCAATGATATAATTGTCATTTAATACTTTGGCTATTGGAGCAAGACAATTAGTTGTACAAGATGCATTCGAAACAATATTATGATTTGAATTTATCTCGTTGTGATTAACTCCCATAACAAACATTGGAGCATCAGGAGATGGAGCTGAAATAACCACTTTTTTACAACCACCATTAATATGTTTATTTGCCATATCTAAAGAAGTGAAAATTCCTGTACATTCAGCAACAACATCAGTCTCTAAACCACCCCAATTAATTTTTTCAGGATCTCTTTCTGAAAATATTTTTATTTTTTTTCCATTAACAATTAAATAATCTTCGGCCACATCAATTGAACCGTCAAATAATCCATGAACTGAATCATATTTAAGTAAATATGCAAGATGATCAATTTCTAAAAGATCATTAATTGCAACTATTTCAATATCTGGTCGATTCATAGCTGATCTGAAAACTAATCTTCCTATTCTACCAAAACCGTTAATTCCTATTTTTAATGACATAATAATTATATTTTTTTAGTGTTAAATTAAATTGACAAGATATCTGAAACTTTAATTAGATTTTTGTCAATTTTTGAATTTTTCTTAATTGCATTTTTTAAAGGTGTCAACATCATTTTCTCATCAATTACACCAACCATTGCATTTGAATTTCCAGAAATAAGTTTTTCAACAGCATAAACTCCCATTCTTGATGCAAGTACTCTATCAAAACAAGTAGGGGTCCCCCCTCTTTGCATATGTCCTAAAACAGAAACTCTAACTTCATAGTAAGGTAGATTTTTCTCAACATATGCTGCTATTTCATAAACATTTTTTCCAGATTTCTCTCCCTCAGCAACCACAACAATACTTGATGATTTACCTGATTTCTCGCTCCTTTTTAATGATTCTAATAATCTATCTAAACCTAAATTCTCTTCAGGTATTAAAATTTCCTCAGCACCTGCTCCAATACCAGCATTTAAAGCAATATGACCAGCATCCCTGCCCATAACCTCAACGAAAAACAATCTATTATGAGAACTTGCCGTGTCTCTAATTTTATCAATTGCATCAATAACAGTATTAATGGCAGTATCATATCCAATTGTATAATTAGTTCCATAAATATCGTTATCAATTGTCCCAGGAATACCTATAATAGGTATTTTAAACTCATCTTCAAAAATCATAGCACCTGTAAAGGATCCATCCCCACCAATTACTATCAAGGAATCAATTTTACTTTTAATTAAATTTTCAAATGCCTTTTTTCTGCCTGCTTTAGTTCTAAATTCAAGAGAACGGGCTGATTTTAAAATTGTACCACCCTTATTAATAATATTATTAACTGATCTTGCGTTCATCTTATTCATCTCGTTATTTATTAATCCTTGATAACCTTGATGAATACCAAAACAATCAACTTTATAATATGAGCAAGATCTAACTACAGATCTAATAGCAGCATTCATGCCGGGAGAATCACCACCAGAAGTTAAAAAGCCTATTTTTTTAATTTTATTTTTTTTCATAATTAAAAGTCAAAAATAACTATTTCATTCATGAAGAAGTAAATATTTAATTTTTATTTTTTTTTACAGAGAGTTTTTTTAATAAATTTTTAAAATTATTAAAATTAACGTCGTAAGAAATACCAATTCCTTGGGTATATCCAGTTTCGTCTCCAATGTAATTAAATTCATTCTCTTTATTAAAAACTTTTGCTTTTAGAGAACCCTCATCATTTAAAATAAAATCAATTTGTACATCACCAACAATTGATGTCTCCTCTACTCCATCAACTGGAACACCAATTTTACCATTTATTAAAATTTTATCACTTATTTTAGTTGTTAAAGTTAGACCAATTCTGTCTTCAGTTCTTATATAATTCTCAGGACTTCTATCACCTTTTAAGTAATTTAAACCAACATTTAATTTATTTTCATCATTGGA
>MDTD01083822.1_pt1 | contig 10055 bp, 5 predicted proteins | sample 811221 | NCBI WGS metagenome assembly MDTD01 (sample SAMN05326646, study PRJNA326480) | marine metagenome | isolation source: seawater | place: Pacific Ocean: South West | collected 2011
GCGAGCGCATCATCGGGATGGGGGATGAACAGGCGCTGCGCCGGTATCGTTTCATCAGCTGGATTCGAAGGACTGAACGTCCTTTATTCCTGTTGTTGGGTGGTGCGACAGGAACTGGAAAGTCGACCCTGGCCACCGAGCTGGCAGTTCGCCTTGGTATTCGGTATGTGACAAGTACCGATATGATTCGGGAAACGATGCGCACTGTGTTGAGCGCAGAAGTCGTGCCGGGTCTGCATGACCATTCATTCCGTGGAATGTTGCAGGGTGGTAGAGCTCTGAGCAAGCCCCGAGAACGCGTTTTGGCTGGGTATCGGCAGCAGTGTGATCAGGTTGCCGTGGGCGTGCGAGCGGTGATTCGTCGCGCCATTCGTGAACGCTCCCACATGATTCTTGAGGGGACACATCTGATCCCTCCATTCCATCGCTACGTGTCACCAAGTTCCGATGCCATAGCAGCCGGATTGGTTTTGGCAGTATTGGACGAAGACAAACACAAATCGCGTTTTCCAAGGCGAGCCAAACGGCAAACAGATCGCAGCCCAGACACGTATTTGGAAGCCTTCCAATCCGTGCGTTGGATTCATGATGATTTGCTGAGTGCTGCGGAAGACAGCAACGCGGTGGTGGTTGCGAGTGAAGATATCGACGTCACCGTTCGAGGAGTGGTCGATTATTTGAGCCGTGCGATTGATTTTGAATCGCTGACGGACAACCAAGGGTTGATTGAGGTTCAAAAACCGAACCAACAAAACCCTGTTGGTCCGAAGACATTGTTTTTGATTGTCGATGGAATGGGAGACGAACCCAATCCAGCACTGGGGGGTCGGACGCCACTTTCGGCAGCGGATACTCCCACGTTGCAGGCGTTGGCGGGCAGGGGTGGGCAGGGTCAAATTTTAACCACCCACAACCCGGGCAAAGCAGCATCAACAAACGAAGGTATTCTTGCACTTCTGGGTCAGCCCGATTCCAAGGACAAGCTTGGCCGCGGACTGTTGGAGGCATTGGGTAATGGCGTGCCTCTGTTGCCGGGTGCAGTATTGTTTAGGGGCAACCTTGCGACCGTCGCGGAAGATGGGACATTGGTCGATCGCCGCGCAGGCCGTATCCGTGCAGGTGTAGAAGATTTGATCGTCGAATTAGAATCGGTACCATTACCGGGTGGGATCGTTGGTCGTGTTTTTGCGGGTCATGAGCATCGTCTTACCGTCATGCTCCAAGGAGCCAAACTTTCCAGTGCTGTAGGAAATACCGACCCGGGCAGTGATTCAGTGGTGCAGCGCGTCATGGATGCCGAAGCATTGGATGATTCGCCAGAAGCTGCCAGAACGGTCGCCGCTTTAAAAGCCCTGTTGCGCAAAGCTTCCGAAGTATTGGCCAAACACCCGTTGAATCAGGAGCGAATCGGTCGTGGCTTGTACCCAGCCAACTGTATCATCACCCGTGGAACTGCGCAGGTGACGGACTTACCTCCACCGCGGCATAGTCCACAGCATGCAGCATTGGTCTCAGCGTGTCCGACGGCTTTGGGTATTGCACGTACATTGGGAATGGAGGCCGCGACCAACTCAGAGATGACCGGAAACTTAGACACAAACCTGGATTCTAAGTTTCAAGCTGCTGCTCAACTGTTTAGCGGTCGGCACTTTGTGGCGATTCACTTTAAAGGTACCGATATTGCCGCCCATGACCGCCGCCCGCTGGAGAAACGGGACTTTATCTCCGCGATTGATGCGGCATTGGGACGTTTTTTGTGGAAAAATCCACTGGTTACCGAAGGTCTACGTGTAGTCGTGTCGGCAGATCATGGAACCAGCAGCATCACAGGAAACCTTATTTCAGACCCCGTACCTCTTTTGGTCGCGAACTGGTCGGAGGAAGGTGAGCCTGAGCACTTTGATGAAGAAAGCGCCTCCAATGGAGCCATTGGTTTGATTCGCCCCGGAGAACTGTCGGCCTTGCTGTTTCCGAAAGATGGTGTCTACGATGCAGCTGACTGAAATCTACATACCGCGCCCGTAAAAGACGTATACAGCACCAGCATCCCCCGCTCCCAAACCGTTCTGACCGGGAGCGGCGATGGCGAGATCGGTCACTCCATCATCGGTCCAATCGTGCCCCCCGAGCAAGGTTTGACCGGCGAAGTCGCGGATCCCAAGCCCCACAAATGCACCATCTTCATCTGTCGGCTCGTCGCTCAAGAATCCATCGGTGAGTTCGGTTAGAGGTCCGTAGAACAGGAAGGACTTCCCACGGCTTGCGTGACCTTCGTATCTGACGTTGGCCCCGCCGATGATCATGTCGAGGACGGAATCGTTGTCCAAATCAATGTTGCCAGCCAACGAATCACCAATGAAATTTTCTGGCTTGTCGCCGTAGTATCGGACATCTGCCGTGCTCACCAAGTCGTGTGCCCCACCGCTAACTGGTGGGTCCAACATCACGTAGACGGCACCCCCATTGGGCGCCTGCGCATCATTGTTGGGCGCCCCGATGGCAAACTCTGTGTAGCCATCGTCATCGACATCCCCCAGTCCCGTGATGGCTGTTCCCGCTTCGTCCCGCTCGGCCTCTCCGTCATACCAAGCATCCATCGATGTGTGCAACATTGCAGTACCCGAACTGAAGTTGGTCGCGTGTCCCAGCATCAGATAAGCAGCGCCCGTCTTCTGACCGCGAGCACGCGCGCCCGGAGCTCCGATAAGCAAGTCATCTCGACCGTCTCCATTGGCATCGCCAATGAAGGTCAGGTTCGTCCCAAAATGCATGGATGGAGATGTCGAATAGACCTTCGCATCTCTATCGTCTGCGGACACAATCGACCCATCCAGGCCACTGTCGCCGTTGAAAACATAGATTGCGCCAGCGGTACCTGCATGCTCCGACAGCTTCGGGGCAGCCAAAACGACATCCGGTATCCCATCACCGTCCAAGTCTCCCCCTCCCGCCAATCCCGCTCCAAGCAGACCGCCGACACTGGTGCCTTCGAATGTGACATCGGCCTCGGCGGTATCAGCATCGCTGTCGATTGGGCCGTAGAACAGGCTGACGATTCCAGCCTCCGCACCGACACCACTCAAATTGACTTCGGGCGATGCGATGAGCAGGTCATCACAATCATCGGAGTTGACATCCGATACAGCGATGGCGTCGCCTGTAAAATCACCAGATTCCTCTCCGGATATGGTGATACTCGCTGTCGAGGACATGCTGCTTGCCGATTCGATAAGCGGCCCCGAAATAATGTAGACGGCACCGGTGAGAGAATCACTCACGCTGGCATTGCGTGCCCCGACGATCAAATCTTGTACGCCATCACCGGTGAGGTCCCCCCCTGCGAGACTCGATGCGATGGAATCGTCGCTGCTGTCCCCGAAGACGGAAAATTCGGCTCGGTCGACGGGGATGTCGTCGGTCCATGCGCATACGCCTGAACCGCCATCACAATCGTTGTCAATACCATCACCACACACCTCAAACGCACCGGGATTGACATCGGGGTCGAGGTCGTTGCAGTCACCACCCTCCATTGCGGATCCTGCTTCACCATCACACCCCATGTATACAGACGAATCATCGCCGTACCCATCGCCATCCTCGTCGGCCCAAACCGTGACCAGCAGATCTTCGTCAACGATCCCATCACAGTTGTCATCGATACCGTTGCAGATTTCGGTTGCACCTGGATGAACGGCAGGGTTGTCATCATCGCAATCACCACCGATTTCCGCCAAGACGCCAGTGTCGCAAACCATGACGCGATCGGTACCTGCGCCGAATCCGTCGGTATCGCTGTCGATAAATCCGATCACTCCACCGGTGAGCTCAGGGTCATCCGCGTCGACGAGGTCGTCACAGTCATTGTCAACTTCATCACAGACTTCATCTGCCTCGGGATGAATGGATGCATCTTCGTCGTTGCAGTCATCTCCGCCCACTTCGACGGAATCGAATCCATCCTCGTCGGCATCGCGCAGGATGACATTGAACGTGACATCGGACGTGTGACTGCCGCCGAACGCATCAGACACGGAAACCGATACAGTGTGTTCCCCTTCCAGCAAGCCCTCGACCAAGAGATGCGCTGTGCCATCCATCCCTGGGTTGGTTGCCGCATCGGCTTGTGGAAGTCCGTCGACTGTCCACGCCAAAATCAGAGACTCGGGATCTTCCTCCGGATCGGATACTGAAATCCACACGGAAATTTCGGCCATTTCTCCGAATAGTTCCCCCTCGGTCGGGGTGGTAATGCTGACCGTAGGCGGCTGGTTTTCCATCACGACGAAGTCGACACTATCGCTGTTGCTCAGGCCCGCAAGATCGGTGACTTCCACGGTTACGGTATGTGCTCCGATCCCTAAATCGGAGAGCGTGAACGTGGCTTGCCCCAACTCATCAGGGTTGGCTGGCGCATCAATCTGCGGTGTGTCGTCTACTGACCAAGTCAAACGAAGGCTGGAGGCGTCCTCTTCGGGATCGCTTGCTCGGATTGACACGACGACTGTTTCGCCCTCTGCTACTTCATCAGCGGCCGATGGGGATTCAATGGCAACAATGGGTTCACCATTCTCGCGGACGAGTATATCGACGCTGTCTTCACTGCTCTGACCGTCCGGATCGGTTGCCGTCACGGTAACTGTGTGGCTTCCACGTTCGAGACTTGATGTCACAAAAGTCTGCGTCGAGCCGTCGAGTTCGGCCTCGCCATCGAGTGTGCCCTGGACATCCGATCGCCAAGCGACGGTGAGTGCATCGACGCCGTCGTCGTTGTCATCGAGTTGCACGCGAAAAGCGACTGGCGATCTCGCAACGAATCCATCGCCATCACCCGGTTCGATAATGGTGGCAGTCGGCGGGTCTTCATGAATTTTCAGGCCGTGGTCGGTGCAGGCTACATTGAAACTAACCGCGATGATCAGGGGGCTGAGTCGCATAGGTATTGTCCTCGCTGTCGATCGATACTCATCGGAGAGGTGATCGGATCCGCGCCCGTCCTTCGACAGCTTTTGATCCTAAATAATCGGGTCCATCAACCGAAGGACCATACCTTCGAATAACGGGGACGCAGTTTGAGGTCAGGAGTCTGCATAATTTGGGCCCCGACCACAGTAAAATCACGTGCGATTCACCGGATTTATTGACCCCCAGCACCATTTGTACAGGGCGGCGTTTTCAGCAACACACTGCTTGATGCGCCACCCGAAATCACGGGTGCCAAGACAGAAGCGATCGCCGCATAGCCAGCTTCGGATGGGTGCCATGTGTCTTCGAAGCCCCAGCAGCGCCGCTCTGTGAGTGCGTGTCCTGCCCAGCCGTTCAAATAATCCTTCATCGGATCAACCCACGGTGCCAAGTCCATTTGTGGCTGCTGGGCAGCCACCATGTCGTTTGGCCACAGGACCAACCAAACGCGGATTCCCCGGTTGTGTGCATCGCGAACGATGGTCAGGAGGTCTGCTTGTGTCATCGCCTGCTGGTCTGCGTCTTTCCCAGGCGCGAGAAGGTCGGGAAAGTGAGGACGAGTATATGGAATTAGCATCCATCGGATTCCCTGATACAAACGGAGCGAACCCGTGGGTAAGCCCCGTGTATTCATATACCAGGACCGTCGAGCAGCGGGTATATCGGGATCGGGAGCGTTGTGGGGTAGACCTACAATTAGGTCATCCACTACCAGTTTGTCTCTCAAGTAATGCCAGCGTCGCAACATATGGAAGGCATTGGCCCCAGGGATTCCGCCATTGACGATCTCGACGTCCTTCACGCCCAACATCTCGGGCAGCATTCGCTCGAGGTGGTCGGCCACAGTTCGACCTTGTCCAGCGCTGACACCAAACATCCAGCTGTCACCAATAGCCAGCATTTGGCGTTCCGCGATTCTCGTGCTCGGAATCTCTCGGTCTTCTCGAAGCCCCTCTCCGTTGGTTCGAACGCGCCAAGGATGTGCACCGTCATGTTGCACGGCATCGGTACCTGATCGGGTGATTAGCTCCCCCGTTCTCCAGCGCTTGCGCTGCACCGGATCGACGGGTCCACCGACATAGGTTCGACTCCGGTATAAGAGTATTCCATCCTCTTTTTCCCACGACATCTGCCATTTTGTTTCGGGCACAGTCAGGCGAAGGATGCCTTCTGTGACGCCGAACAACACTGTGGCGAACACAAGTCCGTAAAGCAGGCGGCGATGAATGGGGATGTTCATGGTGTTGGCCGACGGTGACTCAGCGATCCGTGTGTTGTTGGGCTTCTTGAAATCCAGCCCACAATGTTTCGAGAAGGTGGAGAACCTCCTCAAAGATTTCAGGATTGGTACCGACTTCATCTTCCAGTAGGCGAGCAAGCATGTGTCGATAGAGTTTGGATAGGTTGTCGCACAATTCGGGTGCGAGATTGTGGTCGAGACTGAGGTCGAGTCGCTGAATAATGGCTTGTAAGCGTTGTCCCTTCTCCTCTGCGTACTCGACTTGCCCCGCTTTCACGGCCTTGAGCCCTTGTTTCCCGATGCGCAACGACCCCAAATACATGGTTGAAATTCGCTCGAAAGGCGAAGCACCAACGGCAGAGACGCGTTGATACAGTTCAATTTCGTACTGATTGGGCCGAGCCATGCGCGACGTCCTTTCTCATTTCCGTACGTTCAGAGTAGCATTGCGGGTTGGCTTTTCGGTCAAGGCTCTTCAGAATTCCTCAGTCGGAGATCCCACTGGCGCGGAGAGGTTGCCGCGGTGTATGGTGTACCCGCCGCGGAGGTTTTGTGTTTCGATTTGCGTTGTTTTGTTGTTTCCCGTTGATTGGGTGTGGCAGTTCAATAGGCGGAGAATGGGAAGGAGAATGTGCCTACTCAGTCTCCGGTCAATTGTTCGCCTACAAAGTTTCCATTGAGGTGGAGGATGTCGTTAAAGGCGAAATCAATGGAACCGGCGAAGTGGTGGCCGATGAAATGGTATCGACTGGCGTGTTGGATGGGTCCCGAGATGGAAATGACATCACGCTCGAAATCACCTTCACGGACGGGGTAAACGAACAGGAAGTATTTGAGTTGGTTGGAGAGGTAGAGGGTCGAGAGATACTCGGTGACTTTACGCTCGGTGGACATACGGGCGATTGCGAACTGGAGCGCGACAACTGAGGGATATGCGGGGTGACGCTCAAAGTCTATTGAGCCGAAGATCAACTATGATAGAGCGCGAGGATTGAGAACGTGACGGATATCCCTGAACCACTTGCCAACGGTCGATACACGCTGTCCAATACGTTGGGTGAAGGTGGGATGGCGACCGTATACGGCGGCTTCGATACCATGCTCGAAGTGGACCGAGCGGTCAAAGTGCTCTCTCCGGCCCTGTGTCGCAGCGAAAAACTACGTAAACGCTTTCTGGCAGAGGCCCGAGCAATGGCCAAACTGCGTCATACCAATATTGTGACGGTATTCGACGTTGGCGTGGAGGGGGAAACGCCGTTCATCGTCATGGAAATGGTGAAAGGTGGCTCTCTGATAGATTTAATGGATCAGAGCGGCCCCCAGCCTGTATCCATCGCTGGACCGATCATGCTGGGTGCGCTTGCGGGTTTGCAGGCGAGTCACGACCGGGGTGTGATCCATCGCGATATCAAGCCGCACAATATGTTGATGACCCTCGATGGTGTTGTGAAAATTACGGACTTTGGTATTGCCAACATGCAGGAGGACGAGCGGTCATTCACCAAAACAGGTGCCGTGATGGGTACCCTTGCATACATGCCGCCCGAACAGCGCCAAAACGCAAAAGGCTTGGGGCCCACAGCCGATGTATTCGCTGCAGGTGCTTCATTGTTTGCGCTGTTGACTGGCCAGGAACCGTTTGATTTATACAACGAATCCCTCCATGAAAAACTCTTCGCGGGACTACCCAAACGGATCAGTGCTGTGGTGATCAAAGCCTGTGCTTACGACCCGGCAGATCGGTACCAGTCGGCCAGTAGCATGTCTGTAGACCTACAGCGTGTGTTGCGAGAGATGGATATCCCAATCGCCCCGGACAATCGTGTGTCTATTGGTGCCAAATCCGATGGGACTATCTTTTTTGACTCCGAGCAAGCGCTGGCCCAAGCCGTTGTGCCGTCACCCGTATCTCGCGTCGAAAATACGACCATCCATCCAAATGAAACCTTTTATGCATCGGATAATCCTGTACAAGCGGTCACAACTGCACGGCGCAAGATTCCCCTTCCGACAAAACTGAAGTGGGCCTCGATCGCGATTCGTTTGGCCATTGTTCTCTCGGTTGGGTGGGTTGTGTACTCCGTGGGACTATCTCCCGACCAAAGTACCGTTGATGACGTCTCCATCGTGCAAAAACAAATGCCTCCGGAATTGAAGGAGACGGCAGCGGAGCTCAAGAGTGCCCGGGATGCCGCGGAGGCGGAAGTAGCCGATACCACACCTGCGGCGACAGTTCAGCCAGCGGAACCTACTGAGACAGTTGAGCCAGCGGACGAAATCGTGCGCGATACGCCGAAAATATCCCCCCCCGCGAAACGCTCGGATGCAGGTCAAGCCGCAGCCACTGCAGCGCCGGCACCAGCAACTGCAAAAGTGGTTTCGCAACCCAAGCCCGTTGTGCAAACGCCGCCCCCGACAGGCCCGGCCATGTTGGGGGTTTGGAGTATTCCACCCGGTTTGTATTCTATCGATGGACGGGACCAAGGAAAGATGAAGCTGGGCCGCCGGGAGGTGACACCGGGTACACACACCCTCATTCTTCGAACCGCAGAGCGGGACGGACCGGTACGAACCAAAGAGATCAAAGTTTCGATCGCTGCGGGGCAAAAACAGGCCGTTTGTTGGAACTTTAATACCAACTCGAATTGTCCATAAATAGGGTCGCCAAAACAGGCTGATGGTGGTGGTTGGAACGTGCTACCATGCCGGTAATCGGAGCGACGCGTATTCATGACAGGGTTGTTGGCATTATGGGTCCAAGCGGTCGCTGCGTCACCCGTCGTCCTGCACCAAGGCGATGAGAACAGTGTCCGGAGTGCGGTAGCAGAGGCAGCAAACCTCCCTTCCGCAGAACTCAAGCTGACCAAATTCGATGTGTTTCGTACAACGACAGCACCCAAATGGTCGGGACAAATATCCATGAGAGCGTGTGCGGGAGACCCAATTCCCATGAAGGACATCGCGCTTGATGTGTCGATTGCTGAAAGCCGTCTCATGTACATGGAGTTGGATACAGCCAAGACAATCCTGAGAAAGGTACAAGACAACCTGGTGTGCGTGGATTCGTTGATTGATCGGCCCGTCGCGGCCCGTATCGGCTTTTTACAGGGTGTGATTTCGACGGCCGAAGACAAGGGCAATGATGCGTGGAAGAACTTCACCTTTGCTGCACGATTTGACCCAGCCATGCAGTGGGATGACCAATACCCCGAAGATGGCAAGGGTACGTGGCTTGGGGCGAGGAACGCGCTGGCCTCCACCGACCAAATTACGGTGGGGGTCGTCCCTTCATTCTCTTTCGATTCTGCGTCGCCCCGAGTGTTTGTCAATGCAGAACCGGTCACACAGGCCGGCGATAAATTTACAGCACCTCCCGGTACAAATCTGCTGCAAATCCAAACTGCCACCGGCGTATTGGGTTTCAACGTGGACGTAGAGTCGGAGACCGCGCCAACCGTGTTTATTCCCCACCTGTTGCCCGATGACGGTCTGGATCAGATGACGACCGAGGAGGGTCGCGAACGCTTCATGCACGTTGTTAACCAAGCGTACGATACCGGAACGCTTGTTTTTGTTGCCCATGAAAAGGGTATTTGGCGAACGGCGGCAGGGATGGACGGCTGGGACACGCTGGTTGCGTCCCCATCAAAAACGGCCGTTCGTGGTTCTGGCATCCCCGCCATGGCGTGGGTGGGTACGGGTTTGACGGCGAGTGCGCTGGGAGGAACCATTTTCGCACTTGTGAAAGCTTTACAGAATGCGAATACAAAGTATCCATCCGAAACGATGGCCAGCATGGCCTCCACTGGTGATAGCAGCGCTGCGAATGAAGAGCACCAGGAATGGCTAC
>MDTD01103536.1_pt1 | contig 10055 bp, 13 predicted proteins | sample 811221 | NCBI WGS metagenome assembly MDTD01 (sample SAMN05326646, study PRJNA326480) | marine metagenome | isolation source: seawater | place: Pacific Ocean: South West | collected 2011
AAAGAAAAACGTCAATTTCAAAAAAAAAGATGAGAAGATCTCATCATAAATTATCTTCTATAAATATAGTTGAAGATAAAAAAAGCGGAGAATATAAACTCTCTCATCATGTAGATCTTAAAACAGGTTATTACAACGGTAAAAAGATTCTAGATATTTAAATCAAAACCATGAATAAAATAATTACTATTGCAATCGATGCAATGGGTGGTGAAAACTCACCCGACAAAGTGATTGAAGGAGTAAAGTTTTTTCTAGAAAGAAACAAAAATAAAAGTGATTATTTATTAAATCTCTATGGTGATGAAAAAATAATTAAAGATAAACTAAATCTTTATAAAATTTCCTCAAAATTAATTAAAATTTCACATACTGACTCGAGCGTTTCAGATGAAGAAACTCCTTTAACTGCTATAAAAAATTCAAAAAATACCAGCATGTGGAACTGTATCAAATCTCAAATAGACGGAAATGCTGACATAAGTTTATCAGCAGGTAACACAGGAGTTTTATTAGTTATATCTCGTATGATTTTAAAAATGATGGATAAAGTGTCAAAACCTGCTTTAGCTGGATTATGGCCAAACAAAACAAGCCTAAATGTAGTTTTAGATTTAGGAGCAAATATTGAATGTGACGACAAAAATTTAGTTGATTTCGCTGAACTAGGATCTGCTTTATATAAATCATTATTTCCAAATGAAGTTTCAAAAGTTTCTTTATTAAATATTGGATCAGAAGAAATTAAAGGAACAGAAATATTAAAAAGTGCATATAAAAAACTGAGTGATTTAAGCGGTGAAAATAATTTTACTTTTAAAGGATACACTGAAGGTAATAATATAATGAGTGGAGAATCAAATATTATAGTTACAGATGGTTTCACCGGAAATGTGGCTTTAAAAACAGCGGAAGGCACTGCAAAATTTATAACTGACAATCTTAAGACACATTTAACAGAAAATTTATTCACAAAAATATCTTTAATCTTTTCATATTTTTCATTAAAAAAATTCAAGAATAAATTGGATCCCAGAAAATATAATGGAGCTATTTTTTTAGGTTTGAATGGACCTGTTGTTAAAAGCCACGGCGGAACAGACTCTCTTGGTTTTTATTATTCGATAGATTTATGTTATAGAATAATAAAAGGTAATTTAATGAAACAAATAAAAAATAATTTAAATCATTTAAAGAGTGAAAATTTATAATTTAACTAAAAAAGATATATCAATAAATATAAGTAAAAGAATTGGTTTATCATACAGTTTCTCATCTTTGATATTGGAAGATTTTATAGAAACTTTGATTCAAGAAATTTGTAACAACAAACTAATTTTAAAAAATATAGGTTCTTTTAAGATAATAAAAAAAAGATCAAGAATTGGAAGAAATCCAAAAACAAAACAAGAATATATGATTAATGAAAGGAATACGCTGTCATTTAAATCCTCTAATAAATTATTAGAAATTTTAAATTTAAATTAATGAATAAACTTTATAATATTTCTGAAACAGCTAAAATTCTAAATCTAATTAATCCTAAATCAAAAAAACCTTTAAACTATATATTAAGGTTTTGGGAAAAAGAATTTGAATTGATAAGACCAAAAAAAATTAATAAGAGAAGATACTATAATTCAAAACAATTAGAGACATTAAAAATGATTAAATTTCTTCTTAAAAACAAAGGAATGACAATATCTGGAGTAAAAAAAATATTTAAGTCGAACATAAATAAACTTGACGATAGTAAGACTAATAGTTTAAAAGCAGATTATTATAAAAGCTATCTTAAAATAAAAAGTAAAAAACTATTAGATAAAGTTAATAAAATAAAAAATTATGGCAAAAAAAACTCACCTTAAAGTGCGAATGGTTCCTGAGAGTAACCCGGATAGCAAGTTTATATATTATGCTAAAAAACCAACTAAGGGTGAGAAAGCGAAAGATAAGTTAAAACTAAAGAAATATAACCCAAATACGAGAAAACACGAATATTTTGTAGAAAAAAAATTGCCCCCACATAGCAAGTAATCATTTTTTATTTTTAAAATTTCTATATTCATAATCAATAAAAGCTTTAATCATAGATTTCCAAATTTTATTTGTGATTTTAGGGTCAATTTGTTTTGTTTTAGATTTTTTTGAAATATTTTTTAATATTATTGAAATCCTTTTTTTGTCTATTATGTCTTTCTTAAATCTTTTATTTTTAATTACTTGATTCACTAATATTGTTCTTTTTTTAATAATATTAAGTAAATTATCATCAAGTTTATCAAGTTTTTTTCTTATCTTAAGTATATTTTTATTGACCATAGCGACAATATAAAATTTTTGAATTATTAGATAAATATATATTATTAATAATGATTTTAAATGAAAAAAAAATTAATGAACTATTCAGTGGTTGGCTTTTAATATCATTAGTATTAGTTTTTTTAATAGTAATCGTTGGTGGATTAACTAGATTAACTAATTCAGGTTTATCAATTACTGAATGGGAATTATTTAAGGGAATTCTACCTCCTTTAAATGAAAAATCATGGATCATGTATTTTGATCTTTATAAACAAATTCCTCAATATGAATATTTAAATTTTAATATGAGTATTGATGAATTTAAAGTAATTTTTTATTGGGAATATTTCCATAGAATATTAGCAAGAATAATTGGAATATTTTTTTTAATTCCTTTAATTTTTTTTAGATTATCTAATTTAATTAGAAATGAATATTTAAATATATGTTATCTAATTTTTACCTTAATAGTTTTTCAAGGAATAATTGGTTGGTATATGGTTAAAAGTGGTCTAGTTAATGATATTACTGTCAGTCATTATAGATTATCATTACATTTGATCAATGCATTTTTAATTTTGTCAGTAATTTTTTGGTTAAGGAAAAACTTTATTCTCCAAAAAAATAAAATGTTCTTTAAATTTAAATCATTCAATTTTCCTTTTCAGTTTTTAATTTTGTTAATTTTCATTCAAATTATTTTAGGTGCTTTTGTTTCTGGATTAGATGCGGGGAAAATTTATCAAACTTGGCCTCTAATGGGTCAGAACTATTTACCAGATGATTTAGTAATTAGAAAAATTAATGACTTATTAATTTTTGACAACCATTCTTTAGTCCAATTTTACCATCGGAACTTTGCATACATCATAATTATATATTCATTATTTTTAACAGTATTAATCCATAAAAGAAAAATTAAATCTTTATATAAATCACTAAATATTTATCTCGTATTTTTATTATTACAGGCTTTACTTGGAGTTTTCACTTTGGTAAGTGGGCTTAATATTTATTTAGCATCAATACATCAAGTCACAAGTTTGTTGTTGGTATTAAGCGCATTAAACCTATATTATTTAAGGGTTAAATGAATTGACTTTATATGACTTTCTTTGTATCTATCGCCCATTATCATGACACCCTTTATTAAAAAGAAAGAAATTAAAAAAGATTGGTATATCATAAATGCTCAAAATGCAGCTGTTGGTAGACTAGCAGCTTATATTTCTAAGGTATTAAGAGGCAAAAACAAAGCTACATACAATCCACATATTGATAATGGAGATTTTGTAGTAGTCACTAATATCGATAAAATTAAATTTACGGGAAAAAAATACGTAAATAAAAAGTATTTTAAACACACTGGTCATCCTGGTGGAATTAAAGAAGTAACCCCATCTGGCTTGAAAGAAAAAAATAAAACTCAAGAAATTTTAAAACTAGCTGTAAAAAGAATGTTACCTGGTGGTCCTCTTGCAAAAAAACAACTTACCAAATTAAAAATTTATAATGGTGACAAGCATCCTCACGACGTCCAAAAACCAAAAATTATTGAATTTGAAAAGCTAAATAAAAAAAATATTGTTAAATAATGGAACAAAATATTCAACAATCGTCTAAAACTAAAAAAGTTAAATTAGATTTTAAAGACAGTAAATATGCTACTGGAAGAAGAAAAAGATCTATTGCAAAAGTGTGGGTCAAAAAAGGCTCAGGTAACATCCATGTAAATGGATTAAAGATGAATGAATATTTTAAAAGACCGGTGCATCAAATTATTGTTACAAGACCTTTGCAAATATCCGAAGTGGCAACAAGTTACGACGTAAAATGCTCAGTAAAAGGAGGTGGTTTATCAGGTCAGGCTGGAGCAATAATTCTTGGAATATCTAAAGCTTTGATATCACATGACGAAAGTCTTAAGAAAAACCTAAAAAAAGACAAACTTACGACCAGAGACTCTAGAGTTGTTGAGCGTAAAAAATACGGTCACAGGAAAGCAAGACGAAGTTTCCAATTCTCTAAGAGATAACCATTTAAATTTAACTATTATTAAGGACGATGATATAAGACATTATGTCTAAATATAACAAAATAAATGTAGCTGTTATTGGTGCTACTGGGTATACAGGTTTGGATCTTATTCTGATGTTAACCAAACATCCCAAGATAAAAATCAAATACCTGTGTGCTACAAAAAATTTGGGAAAAAAAATAAATTTTTTTGATAAAAGAATTAAAAAAGATTTACCTAAAATATCCTCTGTAAAAAAAATAAAATGGAATGATTTAGATTTAGTTTATTTATCTTTACCTAACGGAGAGGCACAAAAGATAATAAAAAAAAAGTTTTTTCATTATAAAAATTTAAAATTTATTGACTTATCAGCTGACTTTAGAATTAAAGATTACAAAATATTTGAAAAAAATTATAAAATAAAACATAAAGCAAAAGATTTAATCAAACATTCTTTATACTCAATACCTGAAATTAATAAAGATAAGATAAACAAATTTAGAATAATATCTAACCCAGGATGTTACCCTACATCAATACAACTTCCGTTAATACCACTAATCAAAAATAATCTAATTCAAACAAAAAATATAACAATAGATTCTAAATCAGGTTATTCAGGAGCTGGAAAAAATTTAGAAAAAAAATTTACGCATAAAAATTTATACAAGTCTACATTTGCATATCACACAAAAAATCACAGACATATTTGTGAGATTGATCAAGAATTTAAAGAATTAACAAATAAGAAGGTTATTTTTTCATTTAACCCACATTTGTTACCTACATTTAGAGGTATTTTGTCTTCAATATATATTTATAGTAAAAAAGGTATATCAGGAAAACACTTAAGAAACGCACTGTTAAAATTTTATAAAAATTCAAGATTCATCAAGGTGTTAGGACTTAATAAACCTTTAGGTTCAGGCAATGTTATAAATACTAATTATTGTGAAATCTCAATTTGTGAAACAAGAATCAAAAACAAGTTTATTATTTTTTCAGCAATAGACAATTTAGTAAAAGGTGCATCTGGTCAAGCAATTCAAAACATGAATTTTTTATTTAAATTTTCTGAATATTTAGGATTGAAATGAGATTATTTAATTTATTACTGATATTTTGCGCCCTCTTTTTTTCTAGCTGTAGCAAACCTAAAACAGTTTTAATTTGCGGAGACCACATTTGTATAAATAAAGCTGAGGCTCAACAATATTTTGAAGAAAATCTAACATTAGAAGTTAAAATAATTCATAAAAAAAATAAAAATCAAATTGATTTAGTAGAGCTTAATTTAGAAGAAAATGAGGTAGGAAAAAGAAAAATCAAGCTCGTTAAAAAAGTTGAAATTGATAAAGACTTAAAAAAACTCTCCAAAAAAGAAGTAATTGATATAAAAGAAACTATTAAAAAAAAAAAGGATAAAAAAAAAGAAAATAAAATAATATCTAAAAAAAAGGTAAAAAAAGATATTCAAAAAAAAGAAATTAAAAAAAAAGAAGTAAAAAATAAGGTTGTAAAAAAAAGTGTTAATAAAAAACAAGAAGATATTGTCGATATTTGTACAATACTAGATAAATGTAATATTGAAGAAATATCTAAATATCTACTAAAGAAAGGAAGAGAGAAAGACTACCCAGATTTAACTAAAAGACAATAAATTTAAATATGAGAAAATTTAATATAGCGATAGTTGGATTAGGAAATATTGGTAGTTATTTATTTAAATATTTAAATGATAATAAAAAGATTATTGCAGAAAAAAATAATTGTCAGCCAATTGTTAAATATGTCTCTGCAAAAAATAAAAAAAGAAATCGAAATATAAAAATTCAAAAGAAACAATGGTTAAATAATTATTTAGACGCTACAAAGATAAAAGATATTGATTTAATTGTTGAACTTATTGGAGGTGCAGAAGGTCCTGCTAAAAAATTAGTTTTTGAAGCTTTAAGAAATAAAAAAAATGTAGTAACCGCTAATAAAGCTTTAATTGCTAAATATGGTGATCAATTGTCTAAGATAGCTGAAAAAAATAAAGTTAATCTAGAATTCGAAGCATCTGTCTGTGGAGGAGTACCTATAATACGTTCTTTAAAAGAAGGGTTAATTGCAAATAAGATATCAAAAATTTATGGAATATTAAATGGTACATCTAATTACATTCTTTCATCAATGGAGAAAGAAAATAAAAATTTTGATAATGTCCTGTCTAATGCGAAAAAATTAGGTTATGCTGAGTCTAATCCTGCTGCTGATTTAAACGGTGATGATGTTTCTTCTAAGCTTAAAATCCTATCGTCATTATGTTTCAATTCATTTTTAAATGATAATATTTACGTAGAAGGAATAAAGAATATTGATAAAGCAGATATAGATAACGCTAACAAACTTGGTTATAAAATAAAATTGCTTGGTTTTTCAGAGTTAATTAATAATAAAATTTGTCAAAGAGTACATCCAACGCTGATTAAACATAACTCATACGCTGCTAGTATTGATGGTGTGTTAAATGCAGTAATCGTCGAAGGTAAACCCGTAGGTCGAAGTATAATACAAGGAGAAGGCGCTGGGCCTTCTGCCACAACATCGGCACTAGTTTCAGATATTTCATCAATTTTAAGAGGTAATATTAAATTTCCTTTTTCGGTATCAAGTAAAAAGAGAAAAAAACTTAAATTTATAAGCATTGAAGAAATATTTTTTTCAGCATACTTGCGATTTGAAGTAACTGATAAACCTGGCGTATTATCAAACATAACTAATATCTTTTCTAAAAATAAAGTATCTATTAAAAGGCTTTTACAAAATCCAAATAAAAATAAAAAAATATCCTCAATTATAATAATTACTCACAGTTCAAAAAATAAATCTCTAGATAAAGTTATTTATGAAATTTCTAAGCAAAAATATATTAAACGCAAACCAAAATTAATTAGAATTGATAATTCTTAGATGTCAATTGATAAAAAATTTTTAAATTTATTCACTAAAGTTACTGAGAAAGCGGCTATAGGCGCTTCCAAATTTATTGGAAAAAAAGACAAAATAGGTGCTGATAAAGGTGCTGTTGATCCAATGCGTAGAGAACTTAATAAAATCAATATGGAGGGAACTGTAGTGATTGGAGAAGGGGAAATGGATGAAGCCCCAATGTTATATATTGGAGAAAAGCTTGGTACATTAAATGGTCCTAAATTTGATATTGCAGTAGATCCTTTAGAGGGAACAAAATTTACTGCAAACGGTGAACCGAATGCTTTTTCTGTTTTAGCTGTATCAGAAAAAGGCGGTCTTCTATCTGCCCCAGACACCTACATGGAAAAAATTGTTATTGGTGCAAATTTACCTAAAAATTTAATGGATTTAGATTATGGATTAGAAAAAAACTTAAAAATTTTAGCTAAAGAAAAAAATAAAAAAGTATCTGATTTAAATGCTTGTGTGCTTAAAAGACCAAGACATGACCATATTGTTGAAAAATTACACATGTTAGGAGTAAATATAAATTTTATAACTGATGGTGATATAGCAGGCGCGCTAACGGTTATAGGTGAAAAACCATCAAATGATATTTATTACAGTACCGGTGGAGCTCCTGAAGGTGTGGTTGTTGCCGCTGCCTTATCCTGCTATGGAGGTCAGATACAGGGTAGGCTTGTATTAAATGAAGATGAAAAAATTAGGGCAAAAAAACTAGGCATCAAGGATTTTAAAAAAAAATATAATATAGATGATATGGTAAAAGGAGACGTCATTTTTTGTGCAACTGGTGTAACTAATGGTGACTTAGCGAAAGGTGTAAAAGATTTAGGAAATGAATTTGAGGTGAATTCATTTGTTTTACATAAAAGCCTTAACATCATTAGGTCAGTTACAAATATTTATAATAAATGAGTTCTCTTTCAATTAGTGGTAAAAATTGGATTTTAAAAAAATTTGATCATAATTATATAAAGTATCTTAAAGAAAATTTTTCTTTAGATGAAATAACATCTAGACTTTTATCAATAAGAAAAATTAAAAAAGAGGATATCAACTCTTTTTTAAATCCTTCGATAAAAAATTTTTTACCAAATCCAAATATTTTAGTAGATATGGATAAAACTACTATAAGAACATACGAGGCAATTATTAAAAATGAAAAAATTGGTATATTTGGAGATTATGATGTTGATGGTGCAACATCTACAGCTTTATTAGGTAATTATTTTTCTGCCTTAGATTTGAATTATGAAATTTATATACCGGATAGACAAAAAGAAGGCTATGGGCCGAATAATGAAAGTTTTCAATATTTCATAAATAAAAACGTGAAATTAATCTTTACAGTAGATTGTGGAACTTTATCATTTGAAGCTATTGATTTTGCAAAAAAAAATAATATTGATGTAATTGTTCTTGATCATCATCAATCTGAAATTAAATTACCAAAGGCTTTTTCCATAGTAAACCCAAATAGAATCGATGATAAATCCAATTTACAATATCTATGTGCTGCGGGTGTATCTTTTATGTTTCTTGTTTCATTAAATAAACAATTAAGAGTTAAAAATTGGTTTAAAGAAAAAAATTTAATAGAACCTAATTTATTAAATTTTCTTGATTTAGTATCACTAGGAACTATTTGTGATGTAGTTCCGTTGATTGGTTTGAATAGAGCAATTGTTAAGCAAGGCCTAAAAATCATAAAATCAAAGAAAAATTTAGGTATAAAAACTTTACTTGATATTTGTAAAATTGAAACAAATCCATCTGTATATCATTTAGGTTATATCCTTGGACCTAGAATAAACGCAGGCGGTAGAGTGGGAAAATGCTCTCATGGAGCTAATTTACTATTGAATAAAGATCCTAAAGAAACTTTTAAAATTGCATCAGAATTAGATCAATTTAATAAAGAAAGACAAATGCTCGAGAAAGATCTTTTGCAAAAAATTTTAAGTCAAACTAAAAATTTTTTGGATGAACCTGTATTAATTCTCAGTGGTTCAAATTGGCATGAAGGTATAATCGGCATAGTAGCTTCAAGACTAAAAGATAAATTTAATAAACCAGTGATAATTATTTCAATAAATGGAAAAATTGGCAAGGCATCAGCCAGATCAATTGTTGGTTTTGATATTGGTTCAATAATAATTTCAGCAACTCAAGAAAAATTACTTTTAAAAGGAGGGGGTCATAAAATGGCAGGAGGCTTCTCAATAAAAGTTGAAAATATTGAAAAGCTTAGAAATTTTATTTTTAAAAAATTTAATAGTATTAATGAAGACTTAATTAGTGAAAAACCTTTAATGTTAGATAGCATTATTTCTCCGTCTGCAGTAAATATAGATTTTTTTAAAAAAATTTCACTTTTGCAGCCTTTTGGTTCAGGTAATCCAGAGCCAAGATTTATGATTGAAAATCTGAATACTGTTAATGGAAAAGTGGTTGGTGATAAACATGTAAAGTCGATCTTAATTGGTAAAGATGGCTCTACAATTAAATCAATAGCTTTTAATGCTACAGATAATGATTTAGGAGCTTATCTGCTAAAAAAAAATAAAAAATCATTTAATATTGCTGGTAAATTATCCCTAAATGAATGGAGGGGGCAATCAAATGTAGAGTTTATTATCGACGATATTTCTGTTAATAAGACTTTCAAAAATACGGTCCCATCGTCTATCGGTTAGGACAGTTGGTTTTCATCCAACAAAGAGGGGTTCGATTCCCCTTGGGACCGCCA
>MDTD01166961.1_pt1 | contig 10055 bp, 8 predicted proteins | sample 811221 | NCBI WGS metagenome assembly MDTD01 (sample SAMN05326646, study PRJNA326480) | marine metagenome | isolation source: seawater | place: Pacific Ocean: South West | collected 2011
TCTTTCAGGCAGAAAACCCGGCCAAGACCTGGGCAGAAGTCCGCGAGGGCTGGCCAGAAGAAGAGATCAAAGCTTACTCTCCTGGAAAAGACTCTGGAACTTTTGATTACTTTATTGAAGCTATCATCGGAAAAGGCGGTCAGGTTCGATCTGATGCTCTCTTCAGCGAAGATGACAACACCCTGGTCCGCGGTATCTCCGGCGACAAGAACGGTGTTGGGTTCTTTGGCTTCGCCTACTATGAAGAGAACAAAGATTCTCTGAAGCTCGTTCCTATTGTAAATCCAAGAAGCGGCGAAGCGGTTCAGCCCAGCCTGGAAACTGTAAAAAAAGGAACCTATTCTCCGTTGTCTCGCCCGTTGCTGATCTATGTATCTGAGCCATCGGCGAAGAAAGACCATGTGAAGAAATTCGTAGACTTCTACCTGGCAAACGTTGCTGACCTGGCCAAACAGGTGGGGTACATTCCTCTGTCCGCAGAAGCTTATGAAAACATTAAAGCTCACTTCGAAAACCTGGAAACGGGAAGCGTTTTAAAAGACGTGGATCTGATGGGCAAACCTGTGGAGAGCCTGTACGCCAACTAATGGCGCGACCTTGAGACCTTGAGTATTTGATGAAAGACAACCTGGAAATCCTTGTAGAGGCAGTCCAGGGTGACCGAAAGAGGGTTTTTGCTCGATATGGGCAGAAACCCTCCAAGGCCCTGGGAGAGAGGACCATTCGTTGGGTCCTGCGAATTCTTGGGGCCACTACGGTCACAATTACAGCTTTGATCGTTTATATCCTGGTTTCCGATGCCATCGGATTCTTTCAGGAAGTGAACTTCTTTGACTTCATCGCCGGAACCCAGTGGGAACCATTTGGCCATGAAAAGAAGTTCGGTGTTCTACCGCTTCTTAGCGGCACATTGATGATTGCCCTGGGTGCTAGCGCTGTTGCCATTCCATTTGGGCTGGGCACGGCCATCTATCTTACTCAGTATTCGCCGGTCTGGTTTCGGGAGATTGCCACGCCTGTTGTTGAGATACTGGGAGGCATTCCTACGGTAGTTTACGGTTACTTTGCACTGGTTACGGTTACTCCCATACTGAAGACTCTTTTCGGCGACGATACGGTTCAGGTCTTCAATGCAATGTCTGCTTCTATCGTTGTAGGCATAAGTATTCTTCCCATGGTATCTTCCCTTTCCGCAGATTCCCTGCGTGTAGTTCCTGTAAGTATCAAGAATGCTGGTTATGCTCTGGGAATGAGTCGATTCCACGTTGTTACCAAGATTATTATTCCGGCGGCGATTAGCGGTATTATTGCATCTTTTATCCTGGCTTTTGCAAGAGCCGTAGGCGAAACCATGGCGGTAACCCTGGCAGCTGGAGCTACGCCAACAACAGCCTGGAACTACTTCGAAGGCATTCAGACAATGACTGCATTTATTGTGCAGATCTCTCTGGGAGATGCCTCCGCCGGTAGCATCGAGTATTTCACTCGATACGCCATCGGTTTGACTCTTTTTGTCCTTACTTTTAGCTTTAATTTCATAGCTACTCGCATTGTGCGAAGATTCCGGGAGGTGTATCAGTGAATCAGTTCGATCCCTCCCGCTATCGACGTTACCAGATGTACGGCCTGGTCTTTCAATTCACCTGCTTTGTGGCCAACTTTGTTGCGCTCTTTTTCCTGGGTTATCTTCTCATCGATCTATTGATTACTGGCATCGATGGATTGAGTCTGGATCTGCTCAGTAATACAGCGAATCCAAATCCAAAGAAAGCAGGGATTCTTTCCGGTATAGTTGGAACTCTCTGGTTGATGGGTCTTACGGCTGCTTTCGCCATTCCCATTGGAGTAGGTGCGGGTATATTTCTGGAGGAGTATGCCCGGAATAATCGCATTGTTCGCTTCGTTAAGCTAAACATTCAGAACCTGGCCGGGGTGCCTTCCATCATCTATGGCATTCTGGGCTATACACTTTTTGGAATCTGGCTACCAAGGGCTCTGGAGATTCTGATCGATGGATTTAATGTGGTTCTGGAGCCCATGGGTTTGCCCATTACCTTTGATCCATCGATCTTAGGTCAAAGTGTACTGGCTGGATCTCTAACCATGGCATTGCTAGTTCTTCCGGTGATTACCATTGCTGCCCAGGAGGCTCTTCGCGCGGTACCCGATTCCTTTCGCCTGGCAGGTTACGGAATCGGTATGACTCGGTGGCAGGTAGTACGCTACCAGGTGCTTCCGGTGGCCACCCCGGGAATTCTTACTGGCGTCATCCTGGCTTTGTCTCGAGCTATTGGAGAGGCGGCTCCGTTGCTTCTTGTGGGGGCCGCAGGTTACATTGCATTTGTTACCGGTCATCCTCTGGATGGCTATACGGTCCTGCCCATTCAAATCTATAACTGGACCGGGCGTCCTCAGGAGGAGTTTCATGCTCTTGCAGGCTCCGCCATTATTGTGCTTCTTGTGGTGCTACTGATGATGAATGCGGTGGCCATTTATTTGAGGCTTTTCTTCAGAAAGAAACTGAGCTACCTACATTCCTAAACCGGCAAATATCATGGCAGAGAACGACATAAATTTTCAGGTAAGTGCAAACAATTCGGAAGAGGATGGTCCCCGGGAAACCATCTTTCGAACTCAGAATCTAAGCGTATTCTATGATACCTTTCAGGCCATTAAAGAGCTGGATCTGGATATCTACAAGCAGAGGGTAACTGCTTTGATAGGGCCTTCCGGTTGTGGTAAGTCCACCTTTCTGCGTACCTTGAATCGGATGAATGACTTCGTAGAAGGAGCTCGAGCGGAAGGGGATGTGCTTCTGGACGGCCTGAATATTTTCGCACCGGATGTAGATCCCGTGGAAATTCGACTGCGGGTAGGCATGGTTTTTCAAAGCCCGAACCCGTTTCCCAAGACCATATACGAAAACATTGCTCTGGGACCTCGCATCAACGGCTATACTGGAGATCTGGAAGAGCTGGTGCAGGAAGCATTGAAGAAATCCTATCTCTGGGATGAAGTGAAAGACAAACTCCAGGAATCCGCCTACAGTCTCTCCGGTGGTCAGCAGCAGCGTTTGTGCATCGCCCGTGCCATTGCCATGCAGCCCGAAGTGCTTCTCATGGATGAGCCCACTGCTTCTCTGGATCCGATTTCCACCAACAAGATTGAAGAACTCATCCTGGAACTAAAGAAGAACTATACCATTGTAATCGTAACCCATAACATGCAGCAGGCAGCGCGAATCGGCGATTTTACGGCGCTTTTTTATCAGGGAAAGCTCATCGAATACGATTCCACCTTTAAGATTTTCACTAACCCCGCAGAAAAGCTTACGGAAGATTACATTACCGGTCGATTCGGCTAATACTGTTCTGTTCGGTCCCTTGTGCTGGCTGGACTGGCCAGATCGTAGAACGATTCTGGATACTAGCCGGATCGTAGAGTGATTCGGGGTGCTAACTGAATCGCAGAATGCTTCTGAGTGCTAACTGAATCGCAGGATGCTTCTGGAAAGTGTCGATTCAACTCAAATGAACCGGAATTAATCGGCTTTCGGTGTTGGGGCCAGATACTCTGGTAGATCGTCCCGGACCTGGGTTCGCAGTTCCGCAGGAACTGGCTTCAATCCATAGAACTCCAGTTTGTTCTGAAACTCATCGCTCCACAGAGTCTGCAAAAAGCTCAGTGTTCTGGTCCTGGCTTCGTCGCTGGCAATCGCCGCTGGATTCACATAGAGTCGAAAAACAACCGAATCCGGATATCCATACAGTAATTGAGCGGATTTAAGGCCTTGAAGTTCCTGACGTTGCGAAGCAAAGGATTCTTCGAAGACGGACAAAGCGCAGCGGCCCTCTGATACAGCCTTCACGGCCATGGGATCCTCCCGCACTTCCAGAGGTGGTATTCGACGAAGGCCACGTTCCTGGTCTTCTTGCAAGAAAGCCTGATCCGGCATGGTTCCAAGGTAGAGGGAATTTCCATAGCTCAACGCTGCTTCCAGTCTCTTGGGAATAATCCCACAGAAACCATCGTTCGCGGGCTCGGTGCCACAGGAGGAGGTCAGGATTAGAGAGAACATTACACTCAGCGTCGATGCCAGAAATCGCTTCAGTCCAGACCCCGGTAATCTAAGACCTGCTAGTTGCCGCCTGGCCATCCCTGATGCACTCTTGGTTTCGGCCGGGCCGCAGTTGTTGAGCGTCATGCTTGTAAAGTTGCTTGGAGGACCAGATACCATGATCCAAGCCTGCAAGCCCTGCGAAATCTGGCTATGGAAATCCTATATGTCTGAAATCTAACTAGCAATCGATGTCCTGGAAGCTCAATAGGGCAGGGATGATGCTGGTTTGGTTCTGGGTATTATCAGTAGCTCGGGATCTATTCTTTTGGAATCAGAGTATTCTCTCATTGATGCCAGTTTTTTCTATTTTGTGCTCTATTCCCTGTACTTGAGACCGGGGCTCTGTCACTTCAGCCTTTTTCTGATCTGAATCTTCCTCTGCTCTCAGATCCAGGATAACATCGGGTGATTCGGTTTCTTGACCCGGGGTTCAGGCTCGTCAATGGCAGATTGCAAATGCCTGCTCGGCCCTCAGGATGAAGAACTGTAGGCGGGAACGCGGATTGGCAGTCGAATACGAAAGGCAGCTCCACCAGCCGGCCGATTCTCTGCCCATGCCTTTCCTCCATGGATTCGCGTAATCTGGCGGACAATGGAGAGCCCAAGACCGGTTCCTCCTTCCGTGCGAGAGCGATTTCGGTCTGCACGAAAGAATCGTTCGAAGATCTTTTCCACCAGGTCCGTCGGAATCCCGGGGCCCCGGTCTGCAACAGTAATCAATACATGGGTATCGCTTTCCGCTTCAGCCCATACTTCAATAGGTGTGCCTTCTTCGCTATGGCGACTGGCATTGGCGATCAGGTTCACAAAGAGATGTTCCAGAAGCAAGGGATCTGCATGCACGGTGCAATCTTCCATGTTTATGCGAATATCCAGAGTCTGAGACTTTCGCTCCAGGTTTCCCAGGACCAGCGGGCGCAGTTGTTCCAGATACTCCGAAAGTTTCATGGTCACCGGCTGAAAAGGGAAGGCCCGACTTTCGATGGAGGATATAATTACCATGTCCTCGATGATCCGTTCCATGCGTTCCGTGTTTCGCAGAATGGCCTGCAGAAAGCGCACTTCATGATCCTCAGAGGCTCGATTGCTGAGAGTCTCTGCATAGCCTCGAATACTGGTAATCGGCGTCTTTAATTCATGAGAGGCATTCTGCAGGAAGTCTTCTCTGAGTCGCATGGTATTGGTTTCGCTGGTAATGTCGATTACCAGAACCAGATACATCACCGGCTCATTTTCCATCTCTACTGGCTGGAATGCCAGGCGATAATGTTTTCTCTGCGTTTGAAAGTCCGAAGGTTCGGGGATGGGTTTATTTCCGGAAATGATTCCATGAATCTGTTCCAGCAAATAATGATTCTTGATAACCTTGAAGTAAGCTTTGCCGGTGGCTTCCGGCTCCATCAGATGTTCGGACAGGTTGTGGTTTTGAAATACAACAATGCCTTTTCTATTGATGCAGATCACGCCCTCTTGCAATCCATTGAGCAGGGTCTGCAACAGCTCCTTTTCCAGGTTCAGATCCCCAATGTATCTTTTCAGTCGGTTAAGGTGATCCTCGGATTTCTGACGGATTCCTTCGATTTCTGGAATTCGCGAGCGAACATAGGGGCCTAAGCCATTTTTCGGAAACCTTTGAAGCTTCTCCAGAAGGAAGCGCAGTGGATCGATGATCTGACGGGTGATTTGATAGGCTAGATAAGCGCTAATTGCGAGAACAGCGATGCCGGTAATGGCAAAGATTTCCAGAAATTCCAGGGCTTCCCAGTACCCTGGCTTGACCATGGAGTAATAGAATACGGCTCCCACCACCAGGTAAACAGATACCGGCAGGAGTACGATGCGTACGTAAATGCTTCTCATGCAAAGCGGACAGTTGGCTCAGACTATGTATCGCCGCGGAAGCGGTATCCCACTCCACGAACTGTTTCCAGCCGTTGTTTCTCATCCAGGAGCTTTTCTCGCAATCGTTTTATATTCACATCCACGGCTCGGTCGGAGACATAGACATCCCGGCCCCAGACTCGGTCCAGTAATCGATCTCGGGAAAAAGCAATGTCGGGGTTCTCCATGAAGAGTTTGAGTAGCTTGTACTCGATTAAAGTCAGATCCACCGGCTTCCCGGCTATGGATACACGGTGGGCGGCTGTGTTCATCTGAATCTCACCGATGGCCATGCTACCGCCCTGACCATCCTCAGGGGCAACTCCTCTTCGTCTCAGTACAGCCTTCAGGCGTGCCGTGAGTTCTCGGGGGCTGAATGGCTTGCGAATGTAGTCATCGGCGCCCATTTCCAGACCCAGAACAGCATCGGTTTCTCCGGCTCGGGCGGTGACCATCAGGATTGGTACATCGAACTTGCTTTTGATCTTTTTGCAGAGCTCCATTCCGCTAATTCCGGGAATCATCAGGTCCAGGATTATGGCATCCGGCAGGTTTCGATCCACTTTGTTCAGCGCATCCATACCGTTGTTGGAGACGCTTACCACATAGCCTTCTTCTTCCAGATTAAAGCGAATTAAATCGCATATATCTTCTTCATCATCAACGACCAGAATTCTCAGGCCTCTTACATCATTGTCTTTCATTTCGGGTGTCCGGTTTGCGGATCCGGGCTGTCGAGCCGGTGCTTGCTCCATAGTAACGAAGAAACACCGAAATTGTTACAATTGTGAGACGAGCCTGTGAAATATGAAACCAGAAAAGGAAGGCTGGAGCGGGTGAGGGGACTCGAACCCCCTCTAAGAGCTTGGAAGGCTATTGTGCTACCGTTACACCACACCCGCGCTGTGTATCCAATGCCTGTTCTGAGCCTGGTGAGTCAATCCCTTTCCTCATTCCGAGGTGCCGGAGTCTGGTCTGCTGCCCTGCGCTTTCATTTGCCCGAAATGGGCTTACCCGGACACATCTTAAATTTCCGTATTTTGGTTTTTCTGGGGCACCTTCGGCGCTGCATGGGTCATGGATTTTGATGCTTTTCCCTGCAAACCGGTGATTGGCCCGGAGGGAGCCATTGCCGTCATTTTTTCTAACCAGCGTAGCGATTCCGATTCGGAGGGATGCCAGACAATGGCTCAACGAATGGTGGAGATGGCCAGTGAGCAGCCCGGCTATCTGGGGGTAGAAAGTGTTCGAGATGAAATCGGTCGAGGAATTACCGTTTCTTACTGGAAAGATCGGGCTTCGGCTCTGGCATGGAAGGCAGTGGATGAGCATGCAGTGGCCCAGAGAATGGGACGCAGCGATTGGTACAGCTCTTACATGGTTCGGATCGCGCGTATGGAAGGGGAATATGGTCCTGCCGGTGGACAGTGGAATCAAACAGAGGACACTGTGGGGCCGGCTCTCTGGGCCCGCTACAATGCCTGGGCGAACCACAGGATGCTGGAAGCTACCTCCCGTCTGCATGAAAATCATTTTGATGTAGAGATTGGCAGAAAGACGGTCCGGGGTTTATGGAACCATCTGATTCGCACGGATCTGGACTGGCTTCAGCGCTTTGGCTGGAACCTGGATAGGAGGAAAGAAGATTCGAAAGAGAAATCTACGAAGGCTGAATCCGGACCATCTTCAAATATCCAGAATTCCGCGTCGATTTCGCTGAATCAACTGCCCGGAGAAAATGGAAACGAAGCCAGCCAGGGTCCTGCCACGGTCACTGAGGAATTCTATAGCTTTGAAGAAATTCAGCAGGCAAGATCTAGATTGGATCAGGACATTGTAGAGTTTTGCTCCGGTCAGGGAGTACGCACTCTGGGAAGCCCTACGGTCTATAATAGCTCTGTGGATGGAAAAACCAGGTCGTTGGACTCTCGCATTGCACTGTTTCATTTTTTCAATCATCAGACCTTTCATCGCGGTCAGCTGACGGTGGTACTGCGTCAACTGGGTGTGACTTCGGAAATGACAGATATTGTCTGGATGTTGGACTAAAAAACATATTAAGGCAAAGCTGAATGATGGTAAGTGTTTTGTAGCCCGGGACTTCCTCGGGGAAGCAGATGTCTGAGCTCATCTTGAATGTCAGAGTCTAATCGTCATCCAGACAATTAACGTAGATGCGAAGGCTGGCCTGGGGACAGGGAGAAACTGGCTGTTCTTCGCTCTGCTAAATCTGGGCCAGAGACTCCAGAAGAGTGGAGCCTCATGGAGTAGAATTAAATCAATCCCCGGCAAGATCCGCAGGCTTATCGTAGTTGATCTCGAAAATGTCGATGTCTGACTCCCTCAATCCGGAAACCACAGCCGTGGAAAGCCCAATGTAGTATTCCTGGGTGGAGTTCATTGCTTCTTTCACGTAAGCAGCCATAGCCTCATTGGTGATAGATACCGGCAAAATCTTATCTTTCTGTCTGTTGTACACCAGCGCTTCGTAGGTTCCAACCATAGTGCCGCGGTATTCCAGCTTCAAGACTTTGCCATAGATAGAAACGTTCCCGGCGCCTCCAGTCTTGGATACATTCTTTCTTCGAACGAAGTTTTCTGGCTGTTTATTGATCAGTGCTTTGGCGCCCAGGACTTCGAAAGATGTTTTTAATGAAACCGGCTCAATCCGGTGAATCTTATAGTCAATGAGCATCACCCGGTTCATATTCTCGATGAGAAACTGGGCTACCTCTTTGTTGTCGTTGTCGATGCTGAACTTTATGGTTCTTTTCTGTGGAGTGTAACAGGTGCCATCGTCCATATCGCATTTCTCTGAGGAATCGTAGCTGGCTACTTCAAATTCACCTTCAAAGGAGTTAATGAAGATTCCCTGGCTTTCCATCTTGGTTACTTTCACAATGGCCCGGCCTTCGGAATATGTGCCCAGAGCCAACAATGGCTGGAAGGAAAATAGCAGGACAGTGATGGCCAGAATGGAATTTCGCAGTTTCATAGATCTACCTCTGAGGAACGGTTGACGCCTCCTCACTATTTTCGAACAGAATACGTAAAACATCAACCTATTCCCGGAGTTCCCCATGCAAATCGATCTGCAAAATAGCACACTTTCCAGCGCTTCATTACAGAAAAGCCAGGAGGCAAGGAAGATCCTGGAAAGTCGCTCCGGTTCCGGGCACGATTTTCTCGGATGGCTGCAGCTTCCGGAGGAACAGTCAGCCCGGGTTCAAGAGTATCTGAAAATCGCCGCAGATTTGCAGAAGCTGGATGCGGTGGTAATGGTAGGCATCGGGGGCTCCTATCTGGGGTTTAAATGTCTTTACGAATCGCTGAAACCGGCCGTAGGCACTCCAGCGGGACCAGAGATTCTATTCGCAGGACATAGTCTGGACGGAGATTACCATCGCCAATTGCTGGAGTACCTGGAAGACAGAGATTTTGGAGTGGTTGTCATTTCAAAAAGTGGGACTACCACGGAGCCCGCTATAGCCTTTCGTCTGCTCTGGTCTCTACTCGAAAAGAAGCATGGCAAGGATGCGGCAAAGAGAGTTTGCGCCATTACAGATGGAAAAAAAGGAACTCTTCGCCAGTCTGCGGATGATCTGGGTTTTCATTCAGCTATCATCGCCGATGATGTAGGAGGCCGCTTCAGTGTTCTCAGTCCGGTGGGGCTGATTCCTGCGGCCATCGCCGGGATCGACATCTATTCCTTGCTCCAGGGTGCCATGGAAATGTGCGATCATCTGAGAAATGATAAGAGCGATGAGAACCCGGCCGTGCAATATTCGGCATACAGAAATGGACTGTACGAAGAGGGGCGGAAGATCGAAATCCTGGTCTATTATCAACATGCCTTTCAGTATCTTGCGGAATGGTGGAAGCAACTATTCGGCGAATCCGAGGGAAAGGATGGTCGAGGTATCTTTCCTGCCTCTGCAGGCTTTACCACAGATTTGCATTCTCTGGGGCAATGGATCCAGGACTCGGAACGAACCATTTTCCAAACTATACTGGATGTGGAGGATGCGAAGAGCCCTGTTCTTCAGAACCAGAA
>MDTD01045526.1_pt1 | contig 10054 bp, 8 predicted proteins | sample 811221 | NCBI WGS metagenome assembly MDTD01 (sample SAMN05326646, study PRJNA326480) | marine metagenome | isolation source: seawater | place: Pacific Ocean: South West | collected 2011
CATACCCTTATCTTTGGGAGAATCCATTTCAAAATTTTTTCCAAATTTTAAAATTATTCTCAAAATTTGATAGGTGGGATCTTAAATTATTTTACCTGGGAGAATTTTATGAAGCAAAAAAACTTCCATGGCATTATCTTTTTGTTTTAATTTTTGTTACCACCCCAATCATAGTAATAATTTCATGTATAGGAGGACTATTACTAATCTTACAACTTATTATTAATAGATTTTTTTACATGATCGAAAAAGCAGGTGTAAACGATATTTGGAAAGACTATGAAGAAAAATTAATCTTTTTTGTTTTTTTAATAATTTTTATACCCATATTTTCAATATTTATATTTGACTCAATTATTTATAATGGATGGAGACACTTTTATTTTATTTATCCCTTTCTAGTTATTCATTGTATTTACTTTATAAATTATTTGATAAAGAAATATTTTAAAAAAAATTATAATTATTTAATTATATTATCTTTATCTATTGTTTTTTTTATTAATATATTTTCATTGTATTATTATCATCCTCACCAAAATGTATTTTTTAACTACTCTGTTAAAAATAAAGCCAATAATTTATTTGAAAAGGATTACTGGGGACTAGTAAATTATCAAAGCTTAAAAAAAATACATAACATAAATAAAGATAAAATTTATATAGGTGTTGCAAGTTTTACAGATTTAAATTTAAGTAAAAAAATCTTTGATAGTAAAATTAGAGAAAACTTTATAGTTGTTGGTCAAATGTATGATAAAGCCGACTTTATAATCAATAATTTTCAGTATGAAACTAATCCAAGATACAACAAAAAATATACAATACCAAAAAACTTCACTAAAATATTTGAGATAAAACGAGGTAATATTATAATAAGTGAAACATATAAAAAAAATTAATTAAAATTATCACATTTTTTAATTGTATGAGATGCGATGTACTCTTTAATTTGTTTTTTTTTAAAACATTTTTTTTCAATATAATTATAAATTTGTGGGCTATTTACAGGTAAAATCGTATAGATTACCTCAATTTCATTATCTTTAATTTTTTTTATAAAAAGGTTTTTGTAAGAGTTAAAATAATGATTGCCTACTTGGGGATAATCAGTGCCATCAAAAACATGCCACCTAGATGTACTAAATAATTCTTCCTCAATTATTATAGATAAAAATGGGTAATTGCCCAGAACCATTTTTTTTCTAGTGTCTTTTTTTAAAATTTTTATTATTTCATTTATATTTTCAATTTCTTTTTTTGGAGAGTGTTTAAATTGTGGAGAAATCCATCTTAAACCATTAAGTTTTTTGTCTATAAAATTAGCATCAATAGCTTTGTTTAAATTCACATCTTGTAAATCATGAAATTTTCTATTTTCATTAAATCTTTCGTGATATTTAACTGTGCTACCCAAACATAAGATTATAGCTACTATTTTAAAAATTTTGTTTTCAATTGATAAATTTGCTATTCCAATAATTAAAGGTATCAAAAAAAATATAAAAATTTGGTTTCTTGTCAATACTTGATGAAATATTAAAACTATTGCACTTATTAGAATAATATAAATATAATATATGTTTTTATTTTTAAATATTTTATTACTTTTAAAAATATTTATATTCGCAGCTATCAAAATTAAAAGACTTAAAAATATAAATTTAAAATTTCCTAACACTCCAATAATTGATATTTGAAATTTTTCAATTCTATTAGTAGCTATAGACTGAGGGTAAAAAAGGTATTGTTCTATAAAGTTACTTAAATTAATACCACTTATAATTCCAAATATAAGTAAAGTAGAAATAGAAAAAACAAAGCCATAAATGAAACCTGTGACTAAAAAAAATTTTTTATTATAAAATGCATAGACCATTAATGCTGGAACAGTAGAAATCAATATATAGATTGACGGAACCTGTTTAGACATAAAGCCTAAAATAAAAAAAATTGAAATAAAAAAACTTAAATATTTTGAGTCTTTTTTTATACCAACAATAATTAAGTAGACACCTATCAATGATAGGAAAGCTGAATGATGATCCACAAATGGTGTGCCACTTGATGGATATGCCAATATACTAAAGCACAAGGCAAAGAATAAACTTTTTTTAAACTCTAAATTTAAATTCCTTAAAACTAAGAAAGTAGATACTGTTACTATTAAATTTATTAAGGAAGCGTGAAAAACGTAAGTTTTCCAACTTATCCCAAATAAATAAAATAAAAACGCTTGAAAGTAGTCAATAAAAGGTCCTGAGACTACCCAAAAATCATTAAAAGGATGATATCCATTTAATATCATTTTTCCTGTCTCAAAGTGTGAAAAGCTATCATGAGGAAAAACACCAATATTTCCATAATATTGATTTGCAGCTACAGAAAAAATTGAAATTATTATTATACCAAAAAAGTCGTTTTGTTTTATTTGTTTTTTTAAAAAATTCAAATTACTTTAGACTATTATCTATTTTTTTTCCTGCTTCAAATAAATCTTGAACAGCTTTTATCGATTTATTAAATTGATCTTTTTCAGAGGAAGATAATTTAATTTCTACAACTTTTTCTACACCGTTTTTACCTATAATAACTGGGACACCGGCATAGATATCTTTAAAACCATATTCACCATTAAGGTGGGCAGCACATGGAAGCTCTTTTTTGAGATCTTTTAAATAACTCTCTGCCATCTCAACCCCAGCTGCTGCAGGCGCATAAAAAGCAGAGCCCTTTTCTAAATATTTTACAATTTCTGCACCACCTTTCTTTGTTCTCTCAACTAATTTATTTAAGTCATCTGAAGATATTTTGCCAGATTTGACTAAATTATTAATTGGCACACCATCTATTGTTGTATGATTAAGCATTGCAACCATTGTGTCACCATGACCTCCTAACACAAAAGATTTTATTTTATTTACGTCAATTTTTAATTTTTCTGATAAAAAATATATAAATCTTGATGAATCTAATATTCCTGCCATACCAACAACTTTATTTTTTTGAAATCCAGAATATTTTTGTAACGCCATCACCATCACATCCAGAGGATTAGTAATACAAATAACAAATGCATTGGGAGAAGTCTTTTTTATACCTTCAGCAACTTGTTTAATTATTTTTAGGTTAATTCCAAGCAAGTCATCTCTAGACATCCCTGGCTTTCTTGGAACACCTGCGGTAATTATAATTACATCTGAGTTTTTAGTTTCGTTATAATTATTAGTACCTTTTAAACTAATATTAAACCCCTCTACTGGAGAGGATTGAGCAATATCCAAGGCTTTGCCTTTTGCTACACCTTCTGCAATATCGAATAAGATTACGTCTGCTAACCCCTTAAGCGCGATTAGATGTGCTAATGTTCCTCCTATTTGCCCAGCACCTATTAATGTAATTTTTTTCCTCATTCTATTTCATTGTTGGCATTACAAATTCAGGATCAGACTTTAAACCATCTGGCCATCTTGATGTAATTGTTTTTAATTTTGTATAAAATCTTACTCCCTCGGGACCATGCATATGTTGATCTCCAAATAAAGATCGTTTCCAGCCTCCAAAACTATGAAATGCCATCGGAACTGGAATTGGAATATTTATTCCAATCATTCCTATCTTAGCTTTGTTCGAAAAAGACCTCCCAACATCACCGTCTCTTGTGAATATGCTCGCACCGTTTCCAAATTCATGATCATTGACAAGAGTAAGAGCTTCTTCAAAATTTTTTGCTCTTACCACTGAAAGCACTGGTCCAAAAATTTCTTCTTTATAAATTCTCATATTTTTTGTAACTCCATCAAACAAACATCCTCCCATATAATAACCATTTTCATAACCTTGTAATTTTAAGTTTCTTCCATCTACAACTAAATTTGCGCCCTCTTTTACACCTATATCTACGTAATTTTTAACTTTTTTTAGATGGTCCTCTGTAACTAATGGGCCCATTTCAGATTGTTTATCCATACCAGGACCAACTTTTAGTTTTTCTACTTGTGACTTCAAATTTTTAACTAGCTGATCACCGACATTTCCTACTGCTACGGCCACTGATTGAGCCATACATCTTTCTCCTGCTGATCCATAAGCTGCACCCATTAATCCATTTACAGCTTGATCTAAATCACAGTCTGGCATAACAACACAATGATTCTTTGCACCTCCAAGAGCTTGAACCCTTTTTTCATTTTTTGCACAATTTTCATAGATATACTTAGCAATGGGGGTTGAACCAACAAAACTTACAGCAGAAATTTTTTTATTTTTTATTATTGCATCTACAACTTCTTTGTCACCATTAACTACATTAAACACCCCATTTGGGAGACCAGCTTCTTTAAATAATTCTGCAAGTCTAACAGAGCAAGACGGATCTTTTTCAGATGGCTTTAAAATAAATGTGTTTCCACAAGCTATTGCCATAGGAAACATCCACATTGGCACCATAGCAGGAAAATTAAAAGGAGTAATTCCAGCGCAAACTCCTAATGGTTGCCTTAGAGACCAGCTGTCTACGTTTTTACCAACATTTTCAGTAAATTCACCTTTTAACATTTGGGGAATTCCACAAGCGTATTCTACAACTTCTAATCCTCTTGTTAATGATCCTTTTGCATCTTCATAAACTTTCCCATGTTCAGATACTATTATTTTCGTTAATTCATCTGCGTTTTTTTCAATTAATTCTTTAAATTTAAACATGATCCTTGCTCTTTGTAATGGAGGTGTATTGGACCAACTTAAAAATTTTTCATAAGCGTTATCTACAGCACTGTCTAAATCTTCAAAATTTCCTAATCTAACTTTACCAGATTCCTCTCCTGTAGCTGGATTATAAACGATGGATGTTTTTTTTGATTTTCCAATATATTTTTCGCCATCAACGAAATGTTCAATTATTTTCATACTTTCTGAATAAATAAGCTTTTAACTTGTTGCAAGCATTTTCTTTATAGATCCTATAGCTTTCGCAGGATTAAGTCCTTTGGGGCATGAATTAGTACAATTCATGATAGTGTGACATCTATATAATTTTAATTCATCAGCAACTTTTTTTAATCTTTCTTTTTTTTCCTCATCTCTACTATCGCTTATCCATCTATAAGCTTGAAGTAAAACAGCTGGACCTAAGTATTTATCACCATTCCACCAGTAGCTTGGGCATGAAGTTGAACAACAAGCGCAGAGTATGCATTCGTAATATCCGTCAAGTTTAGATCTATCATTTTCTGATTGCAGAATTTCTTTTTTTTCTACATCCGTTTTAGAAGTTTTTAGCCAGGGCTGAATTGACTCATATTGTTTGTATAAATTACTCAAATCTCCAATTAAATCTTTAATAACTTTTAAATGTGGTAAAGGGTAAATATTTAATTCTCCTTTAATATCTTGATGAGCCTTTATACAAGATAAAGTATTAATTCCATCAACATTCATAGCGCACGATCCACAAACTCCATGGGCACAAGATCTTCTGAATGTTAAAGATGAATCTATTTCATTTTTTATTTTGAAAAGTATATCAAGCACTTTAGGTCCACAATTGTCCATATCCACTTCAAAAGTATCTATTCTGGGATTTTGATTATCATCTGGGCTCCATCTATAGACATTTACAGTCTTTAAATTTTTCGATCCAGTTTTGTCTTTGTAAAATTTGCCTTTTAGTATTTTTGAATTGTTTGGGAGGGCAAATTCAGCCATTAATACACTCGCTCTTTTGGAGGAAAATATTGAACATCATTTGTTAATGTTCTTGCATGCACATCCCTATATTTTACTTTTACCTCTTTGCCATCCTGCCAAGCCAAAGTATGTTTCATGAAATTTTTGTCGTCTCTTTTAGCAAAATCCTCTCTTGCATGTGCGCCCCTACTTTCTCTTCTGTGATACGCTGAGTCCATAGTAGTCATCGCCTGTCTTATTAAATTGTCAAACTCTAATGACTCAACAAGATCTGTATTAAACAGAAGTGACTTATCTTTAACAGATATATCATCCAAACCTTCAAAAGGTTTTCTAATTTCATCAACTCCTTCTTTTAAAGTTTTTTCAGTTCTAAAGACTGCACACTTGCTTTGCATTGTTTTCTGCATTGATAATCTAAGTTGGGATGTTTTACTTTCACCTTTTGAATTTCTTATCTTATCAAATCTGTCTAAACATTTTTCAGTTTCGCTTAACGGTGTATCGCTATGTGGAGAATTGGGTTTAACGAGTTCAGCGGCTCTATTTGCTGCGGCTTTACCGAAAACCACTAAATCGATTAGAGAGTTAGAGCCTAACCTATTTGCTCCGTGCACTGAAACACATGCCGCTTCACCAATGGCCATGAGACCAGGTACAGTTTTTTCTGAACCATTTAGAGTTAATACTTCGGCTTTATAGTTAGTTGGAATTCCTCCCATATTATAATGAACAGTTGGCACAACTGGTATTGGGTCTTTTGTTACATCAACTCCCGAAAAAGTTTTTGCAGATTCTGCAATACCGGGCAGCCTATCATCAATTACTTTGGGATCTAAGTGATCTAAATGAAGATGAACATGATCTTTTTCTTTTCCTACACCTCTTCCCTCGTTTATTTCAATTGCAATTGACCTACTAACGACATCCCTCGATGCTAAATCTTTTGCGTTTGGAGCGTATCTCTCCATAAATCTTTCTCCTTTGGAGTTGAGTAAAAAACCACCTTCACCTCTAACTCCCTCAGAAATCAAGCATCCTACGCCGTAAATTCCTGTTGGATGAAATTGAACAAACTCCATATCTTGCAAAGGCAACCCAGCTCTTAGAACCATACCATTTCCGTCTCCAGTACAAGTATGTGCGGAAGTAGCGGAATAATAAATTTTTCCATAGCCTCCGGTAGCGATTATTGTAATGTGTGACTTGAATCTATGAATTGTGCCGTCATTTAAGTTCCATGCTATTAATCCTTTACACTCTCCATTTTTCATTATCAGATCTAGAGCAAAGTATTCTATAAAAAATTCTGTATTATGTTTTAATGCTTGGCCGTACAAGGTATGAAGGATTGCATGCCCAGTTCTATCAGCAGCAGCGCACGTTCTTTGAACGGTTCCGTTTCCGTAATTTTTTGTCATACCACCAAAAGGTCTTTGATAAATTTTTCCTTCTTTTGTCCTACTAAAAGGCACACCATATTTTTCCAATTCTATTACTGCTTTAGGAGCTTCTTTACAAAGATGCTCAATAGCGTCTTGATCACCCAACCAATCTGAGCCCTTAACGGTATCATACATATGCCATCTCCAATCATCTTCGCCCATGTTGCCGAGTGCAGCTGAGATACCACCTTGTGCCGCAGAAGTATGACTTCTTGTAGGAAATACTTTTGATATACAAGCTGTTTTTAGGCCTGCCTCTGATAAACCTACGGCTGCTCTTAAACCTGATCCGCCAGCACCTAGAACAACTACGTCATATTCGTGATCAATTATTTTGTAACTTTTCATATTATAGATTATAAATGGTTATTATTGTTCCAAAAGACAATAGTATAGCAAAAATATAGACAAACTTGTTTGCGACATTTTTGATTTTTTCATTGCTCACATAATCCTCAAATATCTCACTTATTGTTAAAGAATAGAAAAAAAAGGACAAAAATACAAAAATTGAAAATAAAATTTTTGAGGGTTGCTCACTTAAAAAGGTCATTATGCCATTATAGTCATCATTAAGAATTGAGACAAAATTTATAATAAACCATGCCATAAAAGGTATTAAAAGTAGTGAGCTAAATTTTATAAATAGCCATTTTTTGGTTGATTTATTCATCGTTAAAAATTTACCCCAATTAAATAGATGATTATTGCAAGTAAAAAAGACAAAACTAAAGTTGCATAACCTGTTAGCTTTGAAATTTTAGGGTCATAGCCATATCCTGCATCCCAAGCTAAATGCCGTATTTCGTTAAGAATGTGAAAGCTAAATGTCCAGCATAATGAAATAGATAAGAATTTGCCGAATCTGGAATTTAATAAATTTTGAAAAATAATTTCTTCATTTTTAATTACAATTAAAAGCCAGATACATATTAAGCTTATAGCTACTGCATTAATTACTCCTGTAATTCTATGAGTAATTGATAATAAAGACGAAATTTGCCATTTATAAATTTGTAAATGTGGTGTTAAAGGATTTTTGTCGTATTCCATATCAAAATTATTTAAGATTATATTTTACTAATGTTTCAGCAATTTGCACAGAGTTTAGTGCTGCGCCTTTAAGTAAATTATCTGAAACTATCCACATATTAATCGCTTTTTCATTAGACTTATCTTTTCTAACTCTTGAAATATAAGTTTTAAAGTCATCCTGAGCTTCTAATGGAGTTATATAGCCTCCGTCAGCATGTTCATCTACCAGCTTACAACCCGGCGCTTCACCCAGTAATTTTTTAACCTCGGTAAGATCGTAGTTATTTTCAAACTCAACATTTAATGATTCGGAGTGTGAGGTGATAACTGGTACCCTCACGCAAGTCGCAGAAACCTTAATACTTTCACTTAATATTTTTTTTGTTTCATTTTCCATCTTCCATTCCTCTTTTGTGTACCCATCTTCCACAAAAACATCAATGTGGGGAATTAGATTAAAGGCTATTTGTTTTGTAAAGTTTTTTGATTTAATTTTTTTTTGATCTAAAAAATCTTTTGTTTGACTCAATAGCTCATCCATTGCAGCTTTTCCAGCTCCAGAAACTGCTTGATAAGTAGACACAATTACCCTTTTTATTTTAAATTTTTCATGCAAAGGTTTTAAAGCTAATACCATTTGAATAGTTGAACAATTAGGATTTGCTATTATGTTTTTATGGCCTCGGATGGAGTCTGAGTTTACCTCAGGTACAATTAAAGGAACATTTTTATCCATTCTAAAATATTTTGAGTTATCGATAATAATTGTTTTTTCTGAAGCCTTTTTTGCATATTTTTCTGCTAAGGAGCTGCCAGCAGCAAAAAAAGTTATATCTGCACTTTTAAAATCATAATTTTCTAATGCTTGAACTGATAATTCCTCATCTTTAAATTTAATTTTTTTTCCATCACTTTTTTTAGAAGCAACTAAAATTAGTTTGTCTATTGCCAATTTAGACTTTTCTAAAATATCAATTGTCTTTCTACCTACGTTACCCGTGGCGCCAATAATTGCAAATTTCATTTTTTTGAGTCTAATTTAAATTTGATATAATTGCATCACCCATCTGAGAAGTTGTTACCTCTTTCTTCCCCTTTGATGCAATGTCTTTAGTTCTTAAACCGTCATTTAAAACTTTTTGAACTGCTTGATCTAACAAATCTGCTTCTTTATCTAGATTCAGAGAATATCTTAAGGCCATAGATAAACTTAAAATTGTTGCGATTGGGTTAGCGATATTTTTTCCGGCAATGTCTGGAGCTGATCCATGAACCGGCTCATAAAGTGATCTCAACTTACCGTTTTTATCTTTTGAACCTAAAGATGCTGAAGGTAGTAAACCTAATGAACCTGTCAACATTGCTGCCTCGTCTGAGAGCATGTCTCCAAACAAATTATCAGCCAAAATCACATCAAACTGTTTTGGATTTCTTAGTAGTTGCATTGCGCAATTATCAGCCAACATATGCTCTAATTCGATAGTTTTATATTCTTTATCTTTTAAATCTTGAACTTCTTCTCTCCATAAAACTCCGGCTTCCATTACATTTGATTTTTCACATGATGTGACTTTATTTTTTCTTTTCTTTGCAAGGTCAAAAGCTACTTTTGCTATTCTTTTTATTTCTGTCGTGGTGTAAGTGTGAGTATTTACTCCTTTTCGTTCATTATTTTTTATTGGTTCTATACCACGTGGTTCACCGAAATATATGCCTCCAGTTAACTCTCTAACAATCATTATGTCTAATCCTGAAACTATTTCTGGTTTTAAAGTAGATGAATCAACTAATTGTTCAAAACAAATTGCTGGTCTTAAGTTTGCAAATAATTTTAATTCTTTTCTTAATTTTAAAAGAGCTCTTTCTGGTCTTTTGGAAAATTCTAA
>MDTD01053120.1_pt1 | contig 10054 bp, 10 predicted proteins | sample 811221 | NCBI WGS metagenome assembly MDTD01 (sample SAMN05326646, study PRJNA326480) | marine metagenome | isolation source: seawater | place: Pacific Ocean: South West | collected 2011
CAGGAATAGAAGCCAGAATCCGGACGGTTCCGCCGGTTTCCCCGGATACCGCCGCCAGCCTGCCCCCGGTTCCGGATGCGGGAGCCCCCTATGCCACCAAAGCCGACCTGGCGGAGTGCGCCGGGCTGGCCATGGGTAGCCCGACCCGCTTCGGGAACATGGCAGCGCCACTCAAGCACTTTCTGGACGGCACCGGCGACCTCTGGCTCAACGGCAAACTGGCCGGCAAACCGGCAGGCGCCTTTACCTCCACCGGCAGCCTGCACGGGGGCCAGGAAACCACCCTGCTGACCATGATGATGCCGTTACTGCATCACGGCATGGTACTGTGTGGCCTGCCCTATTCCGAAAGCGCGCTCAACGAGACCGCCACCGGAGGCACACCGTATGGCCCCTCCCACTGGGCCGGCGCCGGTGAACAGCAGGCCCTGAGTGACCATGAGAAAACCCTGTGCCAGGCCTTCGGTGAACGCCTCGCCAGACTGGCCCTGAAACTGGCCAACTAAACTGGACCAAACTTTCAAACAACCCTTAATGCGGACTGCTCCATGCTCCACAACGACAAAGCCAGAAATACCGCACGCCTGACCATCGCCCTTTACCTCGCCGTGCTCGCCACCCTGCTGGTCACTACGTTCTGGCCCGCACCGGTGGAGGGTGTTTCCATACCCCTGATGCTGACCGTCAAACTCCTGCCGCTGCTAGCGTTCGCGGTACCGGTTTTCCGGGGTCACAATCGGGGTTATATCTGGCTGGCGTTTGTGGTGATTTTCTACTTCACTCAGGCCGTGGTTTCAGCCTGGCTGTCGGAGGGCGCCGCCGGTCCTGTGACACTGACTATCCTGACGTTCCTGTTGTTTACCGTTGCCATGGTGCACCTCAAGGTCAATCGACCGGTCGCAAACTGATGCTGATGGCTCCCGGAGGCACATAGATGGCGAATGACACCGTGACCATGCCGGCACCGCCGCATCGCCAGACCCTGACCCTGAGGGACATCTGCTCAGCGCTGGTGGAGAGCGGCGAGATCACCCAGCAGGATGCTGAAAAAGTACTGACGGCCAATCTCGGCGCCGCCTCGGGTGCCGGCCATACGCCACAGCGGCATCCTCTTGAACTGGTGGCGATTGCCGCACTGACCAGCCAGCGGAACGGCCGAACTCTTGATCTGGAGCGGCTGACCCATTGGCTTGCGCGCTGGGGTGGTCAGGACTACTACCATATAGACCCGCTCAAGATCGACACGCCGGCCATCGCGCGGGTGATGTCCTACGCCTTCGCACAACGCCATGGCATTCTCGCGGTGGAGATCACACCGGATGAAGTCGTAATTGCCAGCACCGAACCTTTCAAGCGGGAATGGGAAAGCAACCTCCGCCAGGCGGTACGCAAGGACATTCGCCGGGTGGTCGCCAATCCGGAGGATATCCGCCGTTACACGGTCGAGTTCTATCAACTGGCAAGCTCGGTCAGCAAGGCCAGTGGCGGCCAGTCGTCAAGCGGTACCGGCAATCAGAATTTCGAACAGTTGCTGGACCTCGGCGCCAGCGAGAATCCGGACGCCAACGACCAGCATGTGGTCAAAATCGTTGACTGGCTGCTGCAATATGCCTTCGAGCAGCGAGCCTCCGACATTCATATAGAGCCCCGGCGCACGGTTACCCAGGTGCGGTTCCGGATCGACGGGGTGCTGCACAATGTCTACGAATTCCCGGAACACGTTGGCGTGGCCGTGACCAGCCGCCTGAAAATCCTCGGGCGCCTGAACGTAGCCGAGAAACGACGGCCCCAGGACGGCCGCATCAAGACCCGCAAACCCGATAACAGCGAAGTGGAGCTGCGCCTGGCCACCATGCCAACGGCGTTCGGCGAAAAAATGGTGATGCGGATTTTTGACCCGGAGGTACTGCTCAAATCCTTCGAGCAACTGGGCTTCAGCAAGGAAGACCGGGAACGCTGGCAAACCATGACCTCGCGGCCCCACGGTATCGTGCTGGTAACCGGGCCCACCGGTTCCGGTAAAACCACCACGCTGTATTCCACGCTCAAACAACTGGCATCTCCGGAGCTCAACATTTGCACCATTGAGGATCCGATCGAGATGGTGGAGCCCTCATTCAACCAGATGCAGGTGCAAACCAATATCGACCTGACCTTTGCCCACGGTGTTCGCGCCCTGCTGCGGCAGGACCCGGACATCATCATGATCGGTGAGATCCGGGATCTGGAAACGGCTGAAATGGCAGTGCAGGCAGCGCTGACCGGGCATCTGGTTCTCTCAACGCTGCATACCAACGACGCCCCCAGCGCCATCACCCGCCTGATGGAGCTGGGCATTCCGCCCTATCTGATCCGGGCCACGGTACTCGGCGTGATGGCTCAGCGACTGGCGCGTACACTCTGCCCTCACTGCAAGAAGCCCGGGGAGTCGGATGCTCAAGCCTGGCAGACGCTGACCCGGCCGTGGAAGGCACTGCTGCCCCGGCAGTTCTACCAGCCTGTCGGCTGCCTGGAATGCCGGAACACCGGTTACATGGGCCGAGCCGGGGTATACGAGATTATGGCCCTGTCAGACAAACTCACCCGCCAGATCACCGATCGCTGCGAGCTGGAACAGCTTCGGTTGGATGCCTACAAAGAAGGCATGAAGTCGCTTCGGCTCAATGGCGCCCAGAAAGTGGCAGCGGGACTGACCACGGTGGAGGAAATTCTGAGAGTAACGCCGGAAAGCCAACTCTGAGTAAAACGGACAATCAGGCGCCCGGACGAAGCCCGCACTGCCCCAACAGATCCTGCCAGTGCCGGGTATGGCGCATCATGGCCTGATCCAGTTCCTGCCAGAGGCTATTCTTGGTATCAGCCGCCAGATGGCGCTGGTACCAGGGCGTAAAACTCTCAGGCATCACGGCTTGCTGCTGCCTGGCGAGTTCCGCAAAGCCTGCAATCAGCGAATCCCGTGCCCGGCTGACATCACTCATGTACGGCTGGATTTTTCCGATATAGATACTGAGGAAGAAGTTCTGAACAATTTCCGACTGGTTATTGGGCTGGCCGTTGAGACACAGCGGCCTGCCCTCCAATCGAGTGCCGAGCAGCTCGGTGCCGGCATTCAGGGTGCTGATCAGCAAGCGCGCGCTGTTAATAGTCTGGCCCGCCAGCACATCCGCCTGCCAGCGCTGATGAACCTGGCCGAGGTTCTCCAGAGATAGCTCAAGCTTATCAGCCAGTATGGCTTCCACCTGGCGGTTCAACTGCTGCAGATCCCTGACCAGATCCGACGCGGGATTACCCGCTTCCGCCACCGGATAATAGCCTTTAGACAGGGTAAACTGGCGCTCCACCTCTTCGGTCCCCCAGGTGGCATTCCAGACCGCCAGCGGCAGACTGTCCCGTTTGCTTTCAATGGCGGATTCCAGAGCTTCTGTGAGTTCCTCGTCGTCTACCTGGGGCAGACAGGCCTCCGCAGCTCGGATAAAACGAATCTCATAGCGTAACTGATTGATGGGCTGCATCACCTTGCCCATCACGGAATTGCGTTCGCCCACCACATACTGAAGCTCGCAGCCGTACAGCGACAGAAAATCCAGCATGCCCAGATCCAGCTCCGGCAGGGCAAGTATACGTTCTCTCCGCCTGGGTGGAATGGAGGCGGCGGGCAGCTCGGCCCTGGGAACGGGCGCGGTATCGAGTACCCGGGCCAAACGTTCCAGGTACTCATCGGTGAGGGATTCAGCGTCTGAAAAGGGATTGCACCCGAGCAGGCTCAGTGCACACACAGCCGGTACCAGCCATGAATACCAGCGGCGCCCGGGCATGAATCACCTCCTATCGTTTGCGCAACAGCGCATCAACCTCCGAAAAATCCCTGGCCACGACCCGAGCGGTATCCGGCAGTTCGCCCTCTCGTACCAGCCAGGCGGTTTTCAGGCCGGCTTCCTCGGCGGCACGCAGCTCTTCCTCAACATCGGACAGAAACAGCACTGTGCCCGCGTCTACCCCCAGCTCCGCAAGAATGTTGCGATAGGACTGGGACTCCTTTTTGCCCCCGACGGCCGTGTCGAAATAACCAGAGAAGAAAACTGTGAAGTCGCCTTCATTGCTATGACCGAAGATCAGCTTCTGGGCCTTGACGGACCCGGAGGAATATACGAACAGTCTCAGGCCCCGATCATGCCAGCGCTTGAGATAATCCGCGGCATCCGGATAGATATGGCCTTTCAGTTCACCGCTGTGGTACCCCTGCTCCCAGACCATGCCCTGCAGCGCCTTTAGCGCCCCCTCCTTGCGGTCTTCGGCAATCCACTCTTGCAGCACATTGATGAGGCCATCGATATCTTTCCGGTCGGTACCGCTGATCTCTGCCACCCGAGCCAGCTGTTCCGCCACCGCCGGCAAGGTTTGATGGTTGGCCCGGATAAACTCCGGCAAGTGCTCGCTGGCGTAGGGAAACAGGACATCGTGTACGAAGGAGATCGAACTGGTGGTGCCCTCGATGTCCGTCAGGATCACTCGAATCATCAGGCCCCTCCCGCCAGGCTCTCATAACGTGGCAGCCGGGAAGCGATATCCTCACCGGTAAAGCTCGCAACCCAGCCTTCCGGGTTGCTGAATAACCGGATACAGGTGAATTCAGGCTCCGGCCCCATATCAAACCAGTGCCGGGTGCCGTCAGGCACACTGATCAGGTCATTCTTCTCGCACAGCAGCGCGTATACCTGGTCACCGAAGTGCAGGTAAAACAACCCCTGACCACGAACGAAGAAGCGCACTTCGTCCTCGCTGTGGGTGTGCTCATCCAGAAACTTCTGCCGGAACGCGTCTTTCTGGGGATGATCCGCGGTCAGGCTGACCACGTCGGCGGTCTGAAACCCCCAATCCTGCTTGAGCCGTGCCACTTCGTCGGCATAGGCCTCAAGAATTTCCTCCTGAGTGGCATCGGCCGGCAGATCGCGGGTTGCCCAACGATCGAAATGCACACCGTGGGCACTCAGTTTATTCCGGATGGTGTCCGGGTCTGTTACGACCGTCTGGGCCTGCTCGGGCTGGTTCTGATGAAAAATGCTCAGGGTGGTCATCGGCGTACCCTCATGGTTTCGAGTTCACATTCAAAAAGAAATTCAAACGCTTCAATATGGCGCAGGCAATCGGCCATGGTGCGGCCCCAGGTGTAAAGACCATGGCCGCGGATAAGGTATCCAGGCTGTTCCGGGTGCCGCGCAAACCAGTCCCGGGTTTCCTCAGCCAGTGCCGGAATATCCTGGGTGTTGTCGAACACGGGAACAATCAGCTTACCCTCATGGGTTTGCACGCCATTGAAGGCTTTCTGTAGCTCATAGCCTTCAAGCTCCAGTGCCTGCCCCGCCGGGATCAGGCGGCTAAGCACGGTAGCCTTGACCGAGTGGGTATGCAGAACGGCGCCAACCTCGGAATAAAGCTGATAGATCACCGTGTGCAGAAGGGTTTCTGCCGACGAGCGGCAATCGCTTTGCACCGCCTGGCCATGAAGATCCACCACCATGACGTCGCCTGCGCCCAACTGGCCCTTGTGCCGGCCAGATACCGTAATCGCCACATGGTCGCCATCGATACGGGCCGAATAATTACTGCTGGTGGCGGGCGACCAGCCGCGGTCGTAGAGAAAGCGGCCGGCCTCGACGATGGATTGGGCGGCGGTGGCGTAGCGGGTTACATCAAACACAGGCATCCTCCGGGTTGGTACGAGCCCTGCCCGGGCGCGAATCTGGCGCCATTATAGAACCACCCCAGCCCGGGTAAAACCGATTCCGCTCAGGCTTTAAGCGGCAGACGGCGCTGGCGCTTACCGGTCAGCGCAAACAAGGCGTTGCCCAGGGCCGGGATCACCGGCGGGACGCCAGGTTCCCCAACGCCGGTGGGCGGCTCTTCGCTGTCGACAATATCCACCACCATCTCCGGTACCTGATGCATATGCAGCAGACGATAATCGTGGAAGTTACTTTGCTGCACCTCGCCGCCCTCCAGGGTAATTTCCCCGTTCAGCGCCGCCGTCAGGCCAAAGACAATGCCGCCGGTCATCTGATCCTCGACAATTCGCGGGTTCACCACCTGACCACAGTCCACGCTGCAGGTGACCTTGTGAACGCGAATTCCGCCCTGCTCAATACTGGCTTCCACCACCTGGGCAACATAGGTACCAAAGCTCTTGAACAAAGCCACTCCGCGCGCCCTGCCCTCTGGCACCGGCTGGTTCCAGCCCGCCAGCTCGGCAGCCCGCTCCAGAACCCGCCGATGACGGGGCTCACTCTCCAGCAGTTTCAGCCGGAAACTGACCGGATCTTCGTTGGCCTGGCTGGCGAGTTCATCCATAAAGGTCTCGACCGCGAAACCATTGTGGGAATAGCCCACGGATCGCCACCAGGTAATTGGCACGCCCGGGTCAGTATGGGTATGCCGAACCCGGACATTGGGTACCGCGTAGGGATAGCCAATAGCCCCCTCAATGGCCGAAATGTCTTTCGGGGTTGCGATACCTTCAACCATCAGGCCAACCCTGCCCAATGTTCCGTACAGTAATTTTGGTGCCCAGGGGTACTGGGCTGGTGCAGCGTTCCGGACGTACCAGTCAAGTATCTGCGGGCCAACAATCTGATGATCCCAGCCCGTCAGCTGCCCATCCTCCAGACTGGCCGCCATACGATGCAACATCGCGGGGCGGAAAAAGCCATGGCGGGTGTCTTCTTCCCGGGACCAGATCAGTTTGACCGGCACTTTCACCCGGTAGGCGACCAGGGCCGCTTCCTCAATGTAGTCCTGAGTCAACCTGCGGCCGAAGCCACCGCCAAGAAAGGTCGTGTGGATAGTCACGTCATCCGGAGAGAGATCGGTGTGTCGCGCGGCGGCTATGCGGCCCAGATCCGGCGCCTGGGTCGGCGCCCAGACTTCCATGCCACCGTCCCGATACCAGGCGGTCGCATTCATTGGTTCCATGGTGGCGTGGGCCAGGTACGGCTGCTCATATTCTGCCTCCACCAGGGTACCCGCTTTCTCCAGAACAGCCTCGGGGTCACCGTCCACCCGTTCGTCCTCGCCGGGATCGTCACCGGCGGCCTGACGATAGTGTTTGAACACGTCCGGATTGGATAACCCGACGGCCTCGGAAAAATCCCACTCAACCGCCAGCGCTTCCTGAGCCTTGCGGGCTCGCCAGTAGCGATCTGCCACTACGGCCACACCGCGCTCGGTGATGAAGGCATCAAGCACGCCCGGCATGGCCCGAACCTGATCGCGGTTGAAACTGACCGCCAGTCCGCCATAGCGGGGGCTCCGGGTCATAACGGCATAGACCATATCCGCCAGCTCTACGTCTATCCCGTACATCGCCTGGCCGGTGGACTTGGCCTCGGCATCCAGCCTTCCGGCCTGTCGGCCGATGTATTTCCACTGGGAACGGGGTTTTAGTGGCACATCACCACGAATCACCTCTTTGTCCGCCAACTCCACCAGTTTGCCATAGGGCATGGAATCCAGGCCGTTGGGGTGGCGTACGTACCCGCCCTCCGTTTTGCATTGTCCCGGCTCGACCCGCCAAACCCGGGCGGCGGCCATCACCAGCATCAGTCGCGCCGAAGCTCCGGCCTCCCGCAGGGGCTGCCAACTGGAGGCGACACTGGTGCTGCCACCGGTAAGCTGAAGCCCGAACAACGGGTTACGGTACTCCGGAGCAACCGGGGCAAATTCCACGCGAATGGCCTCCGGCGCTACATCCAGCTCCTCCGCTATCAAAGTGGTAAGACCGGTGTAGGTGCCCTGGCCCATCTCAACCCGATCGAGGGTGAAAATAATGTCGTTGTCCCGGGTGAGTTCCAGCCAGGCGTTCGGTTTCCATTCACCGGTTTCAGGCTCATAGCCGGTTTGCACGGAGGCACAACCAGGCAGATTCAGCGCCAATAGCAGTCCACCGGAAGCCGAGGTGCTGACCTTCAGGAAATCCCGTCGATTCATCGCCATATTACGCATCCTCCCCGGCCGGCTGGTACTGACCCACACCACCGGCGACGGACTCAACCGCAGCCACAATGCGAGGATAGGTGCCGCAGCGACACAGGTTGCCGGTCATGGCGGTGACGATCTGTTCGCGATCCGGAGAGGGGTTGTTGGCCAGCAGGTGCGCGGCCGTCATGATCTGGCCAGACTGGCAATAACCACACTGGGGCACCCCCTGTTCCACCCAGGCTTTCTGTAACGGATGCAACTCGCCATCAGCGGACAGGCCTTCGATGGTGGTGATTTCGGCACCTTCAGCCATCTCCACCGGCGTAGAGCAGGAACGGGCGGGCTGACCGTTCAGGTGCACAGTGCAGGCGCCACAGAGGCCTGCACCGCAGCCAAACTTGGTCCCTTTGAGCCCAAGTTCATCCCGCAGCACCCATAACAACGGGGTATCGGGTTCGACATCCAGCGAATGCTGGCGACCGTTCACAGTCAGCGTGAAAGCCATTCCGTGCTCCTCATCATGTTATTGTTTTGGCAGGTTCGGCGCGTTTTACCGCCACGCCTTTACTTGACGACGTCTTCACCATCCTTGTTTACCCAGATTTTGCGCTCACCGGTTTCCAGCTTGCCGTTGGAATCCCACACTTCACGGTTCTGGGTGGCACTTTCCACTTTGCCGTTATCGTTCCAGATTACCCGGTCTTTACAGCCGACCAATGTCAGTACAGAAATCAAAGCCACAAAAATCAAACGCATCTTAATTCTCCCGATTCGGTGTTTCCGTCGTAGCGAATGATCCAGACGATTCCTTATCTGGAACCATGGATCTCCCGATTATGCTGTTTTTCCCGATCGTTTTTCCTGACCATTACGTAAACCGCGCCGGTGCCACCGTGGTGTTTCTTTGCCGAATGGAAAGCGAGAACGTTGTCCAGCTCCGGCAACCACTTCGCCAGGTAGCTCTTGAGCTGGGCGATGCCATCAGGATTGCGTTCTCCCTTGCCGTGCAGGATGATCACCGAGCGCAAACCGTAATGTACGCAGTCGTTGATAAAACCGAACACTTCCCGGCGGGCTTCCTCCACCGTCATGCGATGCAGATCCAGCCGGGCCTCGATCGGGTACTGGCCAAGACGCAGCTTGCGGAAAACCCCATGCTGCACGCCTGGGCGCTGCCAGCTGAGAATGTCGTGTGCCGTTAGCGGCTCTACCATATCGGACGTCAGTGGGTTCAGGTCTCGCACCGGCTTTTCAACCGCCGCCCTCTGGCGTTCAAGGTGCCCGGGCGTCAGCTCCTTGGGCACCGATACCTCGGCCCGATTGGGTTTGCGTATCCGCTGCACATCCTTCATTTCTTCGAGGAAGGCAAGGCGTTCATCTTTACTGGTCATGACACTAACTGATTCCGGTTTGACGAGTATCAGAACTCTATCACCGCACCGGTCTACCATAAAGAAAAGCTCTGCGACGAAAATCGTAGAGCCCCTCCGGGTTCCGCTGAACTACACTGCAAGCGGAGAATAATAATGACGGAGCTCCCCGTACCTGGCTCCCAAGCTTACGGATCACGATATGGCCGCAGCAAATCAGGACACTACCCGCCCTCAGAACACCCGAGCGATTATGTCATTCCTGAGGGAACATGCCCCGTTCTCCAGCATGGACGACACCCATCTGGCCCATTTTGCCGAGCATGCGACCCTGAGGTTTTACGCCGATGGCGACGAAGTGCTCTCGCCCGACGATGGAGTGGTCAAGCGGTTTTATGTGGTCAAGCAGGGACGTATCCGGGGTGAGCGCCACAATGAAAAAGAAGACCGGGCAGAAACCACCTTTGAAATCAGCCAGGGTGAGTGCTTTCCGCTTGCGGCACTGATTGGCGAGCGCCCGACCCGAACGCTACACAGGGCTTCCGGCGATACCTTCTGCCTCAGTATTGAACAGAACGCCTTCATCACCCTGTTTTCCGAAAGCGAATCCTTTCGCGATTTCTGCCTGCGGGGCGTGAGCAGCCTGCTGGATCAGGTCAATCAGCGCATCCAGTCCAAGGCCATGGCTTCCATTGGCTCCAGCAACAGCCTGG
>MDTD01069315.1_pt1 | contig 10054 bp, 9 predicted proteins | sample 811221 | NCBI WGS metagenome assembly MDTD01 (sample SAMN05326646, study PRJNA326480) | marine metagenome | isolation source: seawater | place: Pacific Ocean: South West | collected 2011
TCTTCCATATCTTAAGACAAAGTACCATCGGCGCTGAAGGACTTAACTTCCGAGTTCGGGATGGGATCGGGTGTGGCCCCTTCGCAATAATCACCAGGCAGATTTTTATATTAGTTTCAATTCCTAATGTAAATACTAAAATATAATGATTTTCGCGTAATTTATAAACTATTAAAGATACTTAGCTGATATGGGTTTTATTATTTGACTAATTTCCTCATAAAGCTCTTTGTCCAAGGTAGATATAAATTCTAATTGTTTTAACCACAGATCTATTTCATTTTTATTTTTTTCTCGCTTAGTTAGATCGTACATCAAAGAGTCAACTGCCTCAGAACCTCCAAAATGACAATAAATCGTATACTTATCATTTTGTTCATTCAATGAGGCTTGATAAGTTCCTTTTTCAAATTTTACTTCCCCATATTTGCTTTTTGAAATTGGGCTTCCTCGGTGAATTAATCTTGTATCAAATATAATTGCTGATCCTTTTTTTGGAAATAATTTTTTTCCATTTAAAAGAAACATAAAAAGATTTTCAGAAATTTTATTATAAAAGTTGTTAAATTTACTATGAATAAAAGTTATTATTCGCAAAGGAATATTTTTAATTTTTCTCAAAAAAGATCGATAATAAGAAAAATTTAAATGTGAATTTTTGATTATATCTATGCTGCCTCCAAAATCAGTATTTTCTTGTAAGTAAATACCAACCTTAGAAAATAAATATTTTTTGTCATACAAAATATCTTTACAGTAGGCATATCTCATTTCACCTCCACAATCTCTATGCCATCCATGTGTTTCTTTTAAATTAACGTGATAATTTTTTACAACTTCAAATCTGGGTAACAAAGTAGCATTTTTACCAAAAAAGTTTTTCATTGAATGTAATTGGGATTTTAATTTTTCATTTTTTAACAATAACAAAATTTTAGAGGCTAAAGATTTATCTTTCAAATTATGTAAATAAATCACAAAGTTTTTTTTCTCTTTAAATTCTTTTTTCAGATCATTTCTTAAATCACTTACTTGATTTTCGCTTAGTATTTGATCAACAATCAAAAAACCGTTTTTATTAAATTTTTTTCCAAATTCCATATGATCTATTTTATGCAGTTAACTGTATAATAAGATAAATTATATTAAATATCAAATTTAAGAATATTTTATTTGGTGGGCGCAATAAGAATTGAACTTATGACCTCTACGATGTCAACGTAGCGTTCTACCACTGAACTATGCGCCCATTTTTTTAAATTTCCTGACTTGTAAAGATACGCTCTCAAGAAAAATTTTTAAATAAATTAATAATTTAATTTTTAAAGGTAAATTAAAATTATTTTTTGAAAATTTTAAAATATTAATTAAGTCAGAGCTCCTTTGGTTGGAGAAGCTTTCACAATACGTAAGGCTGTTTTCTCTTTTTGTAAAATTACCTAAAATTTTGGGTATCAAATATATCTTATATCTCTTTTTCACTCTCATTGTAAAATCATAGTCAAAAGCATATTTAATTTTTTTAGAAAATAAAGACACTTTTTTAAGCAACTCTTTTCTAAATATTACTGTTGAAAATGGAAAAATATTCCTAAAGTGAATTACCTCATCAAAATTTATCGCATCATTTCTTTCTGGGTATGAAAATAATTTCTTATTTTTTTCATTTATAAAATTTACCCTTGACGCTAGAAGCATTAATTCTTTTCTCTTTTTAAAAAATTGCATCTGAGTACTTAAACGATTAGTATTTGAAGTATCATCTGAGTCTAAAATTGCAATATAATTTCCAGAACTTTTTTTTATTGCAAATTTTAATGCGTTTATCCTACCTATATTTTTTTTAAAAAAAAATTTTTTAATTTTTTTGTTTTTATATTTATTTATAATTTTTTTTGAACCGTCTTGAGAGCCGTCATCAATAATGATAAGCTCAAAATTTTTATAGGTTTGATTAATAATTGAAGTAATCGATCTATCTAAATAGGCAGCTGTATTATAAACTGTCATCAATACAGATACTTTATCAGAGTTCATTAATTAATTTTGAAAAAATTTTTTATTTGATTTTTAGTTACAACTTTACAATTCTTTTTAAGGTAGAATTGGATATACCAATCAACTGTTAGTCTAATCATATTATTAAATTTTAAATTTTGTTTCCATTTTAAAAATTTTTTTGCCTTATTGCTGTTTAATTGAAGTATCTCACTTTCTTTAAATTTCTTTTTTGTTTTTAATATTTTTATATTAAAATTTAGTTCCGAATTTTTTTTAAATTCTTCAGCAATTTTTTTTACAGTTTTATTACTTTCTGAAGGTCCAAAATTCCAAGACCCAGAGTATTTTTTTGTATTAAAGTAAAGTTTTTTACTTAAAATCAAATATCCATTTATTACATCTAGAATATGTTGCCAAGGTCTAATTGATTTTGGATTTCTTAAAATTAGCAACCTATTTTTTATTGCTCTGTAACAATCAGGTATTATTCTATTGTTTGAAAAATCTCCGCCGCCAATAACATTTCCTGCCCGCACCGTTGCACTTCCAATTTTATTTATATCTAGAAAATTTTTATACGGATAATAAATTAACTCAGCTGCTGCTTTCGAAGCACTATAAGGATCATGACCTCCTAATTCATCGTTTTCATTATAATTTTTTTTATTTTTTTTTATCTTATAACATTTATCACTAGTAACAATTATAATTGATTTTAGAGATTTTAATCCTTTAGCAATGTCTAAAATATTTATCACTCCCATGCAATTTGATTTGAATGTTTTATGAGGATCTTTATACCCGTCGATTACGAGAGGTTGTGCTGCTAAATGAAAAATAATTTCTGGTTTGTGTTTATTGATAGCTTGCTTTAATTTTTTGTGATCAGAAACGTCTCCATAAACATTTTTTACTTTTTTGTGCTCAACTATTTTTTTATAGAAAAAAATTTTATCATCAAACTTCGAAAAACCTACAACCTTAGCTCCTAATAATAATAATGTTTCTGTTAACCAAGAACCTTTAAATCCTGTATGTCCAGTAATAAAAATTTTTTTTTTATAAAAAAACTTATTTAATTTATCCATGGAGGATTACCTTTTTTGACTAATGCTGTTAAATACTCTTTTTCTTTTAAAGTATCCATGCACTGCCAGAAGCCTTTATGTTTGAATCCTATAAGTTGTTTATTTTTAGATAATTTTTCCATAGGTTTTCCTTCGAACATTTCATCTCGTTTATTTGACAATAAATTAAAAATTTTTTCATTTAAAACCATAAACCCACCATTAATCCAACCTGTTTCGGCTGCCCTTTTTTCTTTATATTTGGTAATTAATGACTTTTTTATTTTAACTTCTCCCCATCTAGCTGGAGGTCTTACAACTGTCATCGTACACATTTTATTATGTTTTAAATGAAATTTATACAAATGATTGATATTTTGATTAGATAATCCATCTCCGTACGTTAAATGAAAATTTTCATTTTTCTTTAAAAACTTTTTAAACTTTTTTATTCTACCCGCAGTACCTGTATTAAGTCCAGTTTCGACAAAAGTTATATTATATTTTTTAATTTTTTTGAAATATTGTTTAATTTTTTTTCCTTTGTAACCTGTAAGAAGAAAAAAATTGTTTAACCCATTATTTTTGTAGACCATCATAATATGTTCTATAATTGAAAGTTTTCCAATTTTTATTAGGGGCTTTGGTTTATCTCTTGTCTCAGTAGAAATTCTTTGCCCTTTACCGCCGCACAAAATAACAACTTTCATATATTATAATCTATTTGAGTCTCTTGTAAAATTATTAACTAAATTTGAGATTTTTTTTACTTGATTGACTTTTAATTCAGGAAAAAGGGGTAATGAAATTAGTTCCTTCCAAACTTTTCTTGCTGTAGGTATTTTTGCATTAAATTTTTTATAAACTGAAAGTAGTGGAAGAGGTTTTAAGTGAACGCTGCTTGCAATTCCTTTTTTCTTTAGAAATTTAATTAATTTGTCTCTGTGTTTGTTTCTTATAGACATCATCCAGTACGAAGCATTTTTTAAGTTATAGGGGAAAGAAAATTTTATATTATCACTTTTACTTAACTCTTTTTTATACACCTTAATAAGATTTGAGCGTGAACTATTTAACCAATTTAATTTTCTAAATTGGCTTATTCCTATTGAAGCCATTAAATCATTCATATTATATTTGTATCCTAACTCTTTTATGTCGTAATCCCAGTGATGTGATGAAGCCTTTTTTTTTGAGATGCTTTTTTTGTGTCTTAAATAAGGGTCTTTATTCCAACCGTGAAAACTAAAAGCTCTGAGTTTTTTTATTTTTTTCTTATTGTTAGTAACAATCATTCCTCCATCTCCAGTTGTCATAATTTTTTTTTCTTCAAAACTAAAACAACCAAAGTCTCCCCAGGTTCCTAACTTTTTTCCTTTATAAAATCCTCCACAAGTTTCCGCGCAATCTTCAATTACGATCAAGTTTTTTTTCCTAGCCCACGGCATAATTTTTTCCATTTCACATGGATGTCCTCCAAAATGAACCGGAATTATAGCAACACAATCTTTTGTATATTTTTTTTTGAGATCCTCAAAATTTATATTTAAATCGTATTCATTAATATCAACAAAAACAGGCTTTAAACCACAATAAAGTATTACTGCTGCTGAGGCACTAAACGATATAGCTGGAACTAAAACTTTTTTGTTTTTTTTAAAATTATTGACCGCTAGGGCTGTATGTAAAGCTGCCGTGCACGAATTTACTCCAACAGAGTATTTAACTTTAAAAAATTTACACCACATTTTTTCAAATTTTTTAACTTGAGGGCCATATCCAATCCAAGAACTTGAAAATGATTTCTTTATCTCTTCAATCTCCTTGTTATTAAGTGAAGGCTTAAATAATCTTATTCTTTTCCTATTTACCATTTTTTTTTAACATTAATATTTAAGTTTAATTTGCAATCATAAATTTTTTTATTCATTTTAATTTGAAATTTAAGAAAGTCAAAATCCTGCCCCAGACAATTTAATACGAATTTTCTTAAATTAATATTTTTATTATTATCTAAATCTAAGAAATTATTTTTAATTAAATCTGCTCTTTTGTGAATAAGTTTATTTTTAAAATTTAATTTTTTTAATCTTATTTTTTTACTTCTGATTTTTGACCAATTTTTTATAAATTCGTCCCTGCACTTTTTAAGTGTTAAATTAAAAACTTCGCTAGCTTTAATTGGAAATTTTAGTTCATATTTTTTTCTAAGGTAAATTTTTCCGTTATCAATTTTCTCATCCATTTCATGTATAGTAATACCTATTGGATATTCGTGATAAATGGACCAATAATAAGGGTCCTTACCTCTAGCAAAAGGTAAAAAAGATGGGTGCAAGTTTAGGTTATTTTTAAATTTTTTTAAGATCTCTTTTTTGTAAATAATAGGACCCCAAATGTTTAAGAGCCAATCATATTCCTGATATTTAATTTTTTCGAGAAATTTTTTGATATTTTTAGAAACATGTTTAATTTTTTTTTTTTTAAGAAAATTGATAATATCTTTATTATTATCAGCAACTATAACAGTTAAAAAATCTTGATTTTTTATTAAAAGAAATCTTAAGATTTTTAAAGCTACTCTATGTACTGATTTGTCACCGGCACAAACAACTAAAATATTCTGATTCATTTTATGATTAAATTCTTTGATTTTCTTAAAAAATAATAAATGATAGATAAATAAACATTTGGATATAACAAATTTTTAAAAATATGTTTTTTGTAATTTATATAGTTTCTCCCATAGTCTTTCCCTTTCAATATTATTAAAGAAAAATAATTTATAAAATCTTTAAAAACATAATTTTTACAATAGTAATATCGCCACCTGCTCATTCCTGCTTTTTTGTATTCATCTAGAATTTCTGGAAATCTTACAATTACAATAAAAGGATATAATTTATGCCACTCACGAACTCCAGATAAATTTACACTCAGTGGTTTGCTACAATAATAAGCGTAAGAATTTTTGAAAGCTTGAGCAAAAATTTTTACATTAAAACACGTATTATCAAAAGTTGACATCCATCTTCTATCTTTAAAATTTTTTTTGTTTAGAACTTTTAGATTATTGTCCCAATTCTTTTTTCTAAATAAAGAAAAAAACATTCCTAAAAGAAAATCTTCTGAAGTTTTTGGATTTATTAATTCCCAAAATTTTAAAAATTTACTATCACTAGGATAATTTGAAAATTTCACCATGTTTTTTGGTAAATTTTTAGTATCAAATGGAGTTTCAAATTTTTCTAAATAATCATAACCTAAATTTGAAGAATTAATAAAAAAGTAATCAGCTTTCTTAAATTTTTTTAAAAGTTTCTGTATAATCAACAGAGATTTTGGAATTAATAAATCGTCGTTTCCAATTGTCCAAACAAACTCTCCTTTTGCCATTTCAATAGTCTTAAGAAAGTTAGTCGTAATTCCATAATTTCTTTTAAATCTATGAAATTTAATTTTAATTTTCTGTTTATACTTAAAAACTATTTTTTTAATATCGTGTTTAGATCCATTGTCTGAAATACAAACTTCAAATTTAAATTTTTTTGCCTTTTTTTTTGCGATACAAATAGAATTTAAACAATTTTCCAAGTGAACAGGTCTATTATAAGTTGGAATACAAATGGAAAGAATCATAGCTAATTACTAATAATCGTAAGAGAAATCCTTAAAATCTTTATTTATAAAAGACTTATAATTACTTTTATCTACAATGTGAAAAATTGGTAAGTGAAAAATTAATTTCCCCCCTTTTTTTATAAATTTTATTTCTTGCTTAATTACTTCAGTTCGAAAAGACCAAATTAAAACTAATAAATATTTTGGTTTAAGAGAATGCATTTTTCGCTTAGATATAATTTTAATATTTGTGCCAGGAGTATATCTATTAAACTTATAAGGATTAGCATCGCATATGAAGGGTAAAAGACTTTTATCAATTTTACAGTGATTTAAAACTATATTTCCTTTTGTTGAAGCCCCATATCCAATGATTTTTTTCCCTTTTAGGTTGGTTAAAAAATTCTTTAATACTTTTTTTACATTATTAACTCTTGTATTAAATCTCTCATATGCCTTTGAGTCAATTTTACTCTCATCTAGCAAAATTTTTTCTATTTTTTTACGATTTACTTTTTTATTACTATTTTTTTTTGCGCAAAATACCTCGATGCTTCCTCCATTAATTTCATTAAAATTTACGTCAATAATTTTAAAATTATTTTTTTCAACAATCTTTTTAAAAGTTTTCAAAGTGTAATAGGTAACATGCTCATGACAGATTTGATCATAAGTCAAATTTTTCAATAAAAGAGGAAAATAAGAAAACTCTGAAATCCAAATACCATTTTTATTTAACATTTTATTTATATCTTTTACAAAAGAGTTAGGATCTTCTATGTCGTAAAACATTGCGTATGATGTAATTAAGTCGAAATCTTTTTTTTGTTTTTCAAAATTGAAAAATTTTTCTACCCTTTTTTTTGAAAAATAATCGACAATCACTTTTATTTTTGAATTATAATATTTTTTAAATTTTTCAGCTGATGGATCAATTCCAATCAATTCTTTTTTAAAAGATTTTTTTGCAAAGAAATTTAAAAATGTTCCATCATTTGATCCAATATCTAAAATTTTATTTTTTTTAATTGATGGATCGTTTATTATATGATCATATTTTTTCTTCATATGATTTATCATTAAAGGACTTAAGGAAGTTCTATAACCGTAATTTGTTCCATACATATTGCTTAACGGGGCAAGTTTTTTAAATTGTATTAAATTACATGACTGACACTCGTATAAATCTAATGGATAATTTTTTAATTTAAAATTTTTTTTCTTTAAATAAATACTACTAATAGGTTGAGAACCTATTTTTATAATTCTTTTAAATTTAATTTTTTTGCAATTTCTACAACGTATTTTCATATGATTTTTTCTAAACCTTTTTTTAAATAGAAATTAAAATTTTTATAAGCTAAATTTTCAGATATAAAATAATTCTTAAGTATTTTATACCTAAATTTTTTGTCAGTGTTTAATTTAATTTTTTTTTTTTTAATAATATTCTCAATAAAAATAGATTTTTGATTTAAAACGTTGCTTGCAAATAAATCAATAAAAATTTTTCTTATTAAACCAAATTTTTTGTGTTTTAAATTAATGACTGGACTATTGCTAATTAAAGATTGGTATAAAGCTGATGAGCTATGACCTAAAATCAATTTTGCATTATCTATCAGTTTGCTTGTTTTACCATAAATAATTTTTCTTTTACCAAAAAAATTTGATGGGTACTGGTATTTGTTAGAAGCTGCAATAACTACTTTTTGTTTATATTTTTTTTCTAAAAAATGAAATAACTTATGTAAATCTTTTAAGAATTTTTTATTATCATGATTTTTTATAAATGGTGAATTGTATAAAATAACATCCCTTGCAAAGTCCACTCCTTCATCGATGTATATAATAAATTTTTTCTTTTTTTTTTTTACTTTTTTCAAATTCAATATAATTCGAACTACAATTAATATAATTTCTTTTTACTCCCATATCTTTAATAAACATATTTCCACTTCCTACATATAAATAAGGATTAAGGTTTTTATTATTAATTTTGATTAAAAATTTAATAAGTGAGTTCCAAAAAAATTTTAAAAGATTCAAAAGAAAAGTTTTTCTAAAATTACAACCAATACTCCAATGAAGAGAGTCAAAAAAAACATATCTCAATCCAAATGAGTTAAAAATTGTAATATCGAAATTCCGTTTGGTCGAAGGTAAACTCATTGGACCTCTGTTAATTATTAATATAATCGTTTTTTTACAAATATTTTTAAAAAATTTTTCAAATTCACCGAAATTTTTTAATTTAATGTCTGGTCTAAATCTATCACTTTTTTTTGAAATTTTTCTGAAACGATTTACAATTTTTTTCTCATGAAATATTTCGGCGCTTTCAACATATTTTATTGAAAATTTTTTTTTCGATAATTTATGAAAACCGTATTTTTTTATACTGTTTTCAAAACTAAATGGAGCTCCACTATAAATTACTAAATTTTGAGCCATTTTTGATAAAAATAGAATACTTGTGAAATTAAAAGGATTTTAAGAATTGCTTGTATTTTTTGTCTAATTTTGAAATATCAAGAAAAAACTTTTTAGAGATTTTGTTTTTTAAAAATTTTTTAACTTCATCAGTATAAAGTTTTTCTCTATTATTATTTTTAGTCCAATAATATTGAAAAAGATGAGCATTATTTATACCTTTTGGTATATAGTTCGATTTTCTAGGTAATTTATTTTTTTTCAGACTCTTTACCAAAACTTTGTCAATTTTTTTATTTAATTCTTTTGTTAAAATTTTTAAATATTTTTTTGGATTAATTGTTAAATCCTCATAAGGTATAATAATAATTTTTGAATTATATTTTTTTTTAAGTCTTTGAAGTTTTTTTTGTTTTTGTTGATAATCGCAAAAGAGTTTTAAAATTAAAATTGCTTTTTCAAATTTGTTCAATCTCAGGTAATTTCTTTTATTTTTATATACAAAACTTGGAATATTTAGATTGTTATATTTATCAAAAATAGATAATAAACCATATCTATTTTTCTTTTTTTTCCATTCTTCTGTCCAATTTGCCAAATGATTTATAGTGTAAGCGTTATACGGATTTCTGGTTAAATAAACATATATGAGCTTCTTACCAAAAGCTCGAAATATAGGTTCGCATGAAATTGTATTAAAATGCGTCATAAAAGGTAAAACTATTTTTGCCTTTTTAAAATTAGCTTTAGCTTGTTGGTCGCTGTAATTTAACCTTCTTAGTATTTTTTTAGCTCGGGGATGGTTATAAATAGAAGATGAGTCTTGTTTTCTAAAATTAGAGTTCCTTAATATATAATTATCATAGTATATTTCGTTATAGTATTTTATTATTAATTCAGAAGTTTCCTCATTATTTAATTTTTTCAAGTAA
>MDTD01020228.1_pt1 | contig 10052 bp, 9 predicted proteins | sample 811221 | NCBI WGS metagenome assembly MDTD01 (sample SAMN05326646, study PRJNA326480) | marine metagenome | isolation source: seawater | place: Pacific Ocean: South West | collected 2011
AAGCGTTAAAAGGATAAAGTAGCGCTTTAATGCAGAGCAAACAATGAAATAGCTGCAGCCCACTTTAGTGTACAAGCCCTAGTACTTGTACAGGATGAAGACAATTAACCAAGAACGAAAGGTGGGTCAATCATGATCTTGCTTGTTATTAAAAGCTTGATCGAGATATTTGCCGATATCATCGATTTATAAAAAATTTATATTCTCTCCGCCAATTTAACAAAAATTCGGAGAGAATATAAATAGGACAAGAAAAGCTTTGAAACTAAACTAACACAGGTTGTTAGGCAGACACACAAAGAGCCAACTTAAAAAAAGTACAAGTTTCTTAACTTGTACAGGATGAACAACAAGTACTCCGGGTGGTCATTAGACCTTAATGACTGGGAACTATTAAGAAACACATTAAAAATAATGAATTTAGATTGGAACATTGCACCTTTAAAAATGTCTAGAAAAGAATCAATCCCTGTAAATTGTGGTATTTATCTAATATCCGGTACTATGCCTTTTGATTTAGGCCAAGATTACTTTAATTTTAAAACACCACTTTATGTTGGTATTTCTGCAAAAAACCTTAGAAGCAGGTTTGTAAGCCACTGCAAGGGGGAATTAACCGGAGTTAGAGAGCTTGTAAGGACTTGGTTACCAGCAAATTTAGACTTTCAATATGCAGTCGTTGAGTCAAAAGTAGACGAAAGGGATATTGAAACGCTTATATACGACTTAGAAACAGAGTTAATGAATGCATTTGGTACTCCTGCAAACAAAAGAAATCAAAAAGCATCTTATTTGTCGGAGTGTAACTAAATGATTATATTTAAAAATGAAGAAGGAGAAACAAATGGGTGATGTATACCCTGGCATAAAAGCCTCAATGGGTGAAAAAGAAAGTCAAATAATTTACTACATGATAAAAATGAGAGCTAAAGATTTAGCACTTAAAATGCACACTAGTAAAGAAGTTGATCCTAATGAGAGCAAGCTCGTGGAAAGAATGGTACAAAGAGCAGTTAGGTCAAATAGGTCCACAGGAGATATTGCAAGATATCTTTCAGAAGCTCATAACCATGGCGAAAGATTCATGGGTAGTTTTGTTGTTGCAACATTTGGCGGAGCGCCAATTTGGCATCCAGTTCCTTTAGACAAGAAAGATCCTGCATACAATTTTTTCAAAGCAGAAGTTGGAGATTTTGGATTACTTAAGTTTGATGGGTCACAGAAATATTTTGTTTTGGATGGCCAACATAGATTGACCAGTTTAAGGTATCTATTTGGACATTTGCCTGAACTTGAGAAGGGTGGAAGATCGCCAAGGCCTCCAGCTGGCTTAAGTGACGATGAGCTTAGCGTATTAGTTATTAGTAACATTGATCCAGTTAATAACGATAAAACTTTAAAAGAAGAAACATTTCGAAAGAGATTAAGAAGAATCTTTACAGTTTTAAATAGACATGCAAAACAAACAACAAAAGTTGAAAATATTTCAATGGACGAAGATGATATTGCAGCTATACACACTAGAAGGCTTTTAAATGATATTGATTTATTTAGATGGAGTGGGGATGATACATCATCAGCTGTAGTCGACATAGAGAAACAGCAGTTGAAAGAAGGTGTAGGACACCTAACTACAATTGCAACAATTTATGAAATGAACAGAATATTTCTTAAAGGAATCGACCAAGACATAAATGATGAATACTTTAAATTCTCACCTGGACAAAAAGCTGTTGACGAACGATATGTGTATATCAAAGAAATTTGGGAGTTATTAATAAAAACTATCGACGGATGGGCAGATGCAGATAGAGGAAAAATGAAAAATCATACTCCTAAAGAACAAAGAGAAGGGGATGGAACAATGGATCACTTACTTTTCTGGCCTGTTGGTCAAATTGGATTGGCTTATTACATAATAGACGTTGTTCAGAAAGAGCTGCAAGAAAACTCCAATTTTTCCATAAGTATGGTCAAAAAAGCCCTAAAGGATATCAATAAAATAGACTGGGATCTATTTTCAGGTCCATGGTTTGGCTACACGCTTCATAAAGTTGCTAAGGTTGACCAAGCAAATAGAGTCGGAAAATATGCTAAAGGAGATCCTGACATAGTTTATAAAATGCATGCATCAGGTTCTTCACCTCAAAATATTGCAGATATGATCGGATTTTTAAAAGGAGAATTTGCTTCAGATAAGAAGTCAGCAGAAATTTATCGTGATGAATGGGAAGGTAAACTTAAGATATTTAAAAATACACCAGAATTGATTGAAAAATTATGGAAAGAGACTTTAGCTGTTAGAAAAAAAATAACAGGAATTTAAAACTCTTTCAATTATGTATTTTTTGATTAGGTGCAACCTTGCTTAGAGACTATCAACTTGAGGGAATTGATTGGCTAGTAAATAATCAATATGGAATTCTGGCTGACGACATGGGACTTGGAAAAACTGTTCAAACTATTAAAGCTATGGAGGAATTGTTTAATAGCAATAAAATACAAAACTGTATAATAGTTGCTCCATTATCACTACAGAAAAACTGGGAAACAGAAATCTCTAAGTGGTCACCTCAATTAAGATATAAAAGATTAAGATCTTCAGACAATTCAGACACAGCAATTTTAAAAATTTTAGGTTCTTCAAAAATTTTGATAACTAACTATGAAAATTTGAGAAATAGTTCGGAGTATTTTAAAAATATAGATTTTGATTTAATGATTGCTGACGAAGTTCATAAAATCAGAAAAGCTGACTCTCAAATTTCTCAAGCAATTTTTGAGTTTAAAAAAAAGCGATTCTGGGGCCTTACAGGCACTCCCATTGAAAATAATGTAGAAGATTTACTCACATTAATAGGTCACCTAACTGGTAGGAAGGCGGATCCAAAGGATAAAAACAGAAGTCCATTGATGTTGTTAGAAACCCTAAAACCATATATGTTGAGAAGGTTAAAATCTCAAGTTTTAAACGAACTCCCAGATGTAACTGAGATTGACTATCCAGTAGAACTTGTTTCTGAGCAGATGGAGTCGTATAGAGAGATATGGAATAAAAGACATGAAATATCAATAGAAGACGGAAGCTACTTTTCGGTCCTGTCAAAATTAAGAAAAATCTGTGATGGTTCAAGAGAATCTTCAATCAATTCTAAGATTCAAACTGCCGGTGAGATAGTAAAAAAAATAAAAGCCAACTCTGAAAAAGTAATAATTTTCTCTTACTATTTAGATCCCTTATACGCGATGCAAGAGTATTTAGAAAAAAATAATATCGATTATGTAAAATTTTTTGATGTTGATGTTGAGTACAGAGAAGAAGCTGTAAAACAATTCAAAGAAGACCCATCGATTACGGTATTCTTAGCCTCGTCAAGAATAGCATCAGAAGGATTGACTTTAACAGAAGCAAATAACGTGATCTTTATTAACAGATGGTGGAATCCATCATCTAACAGTCAAGCCAGAGATAGAGTTGTTAGAATTGGACAAGAGAGACCAGTTACAATATTTAACTTGTTTTGTGCAGAGACAGTGGAGGAAAGAGTGACAGAAATACTGCATGAAAAAAATGAAATTTATTCAAAAGTTACAGACGGCTTGGTGGATGATCTAAATTCTATTTCTGAGGATTTAATGAATGAAAGATAAAGAAGAAAATATTGAAAGTTATTTAAAACTGTTGTCATCGAACTTTTCATGGTACTTCTGGGGTCAAAGTAGAGAAAAAACTATTAAAGAGTTTAAGGATATAAATATTAATTTCAACATTAAAGCGGATGATGTTGAATTGTTCCATACTTCAGCATTAGAAATTTTTCATGGAGTTGAACCGTTAGAAAAACTCATTAGAGTTGCAAAAACTCACGGCAGAGATGTAATTCAGGTTTCATCAAATGAAAACGGAATGCCACAAGTAATTTTTGCCAGATTTGAATCTATGAGAGAACTCTATTTCCCTGAAATAGGTCTTTATTCAAAACCTAGACCATGGATAGTAAATAAATCTGACAATAAACAAATGGGGATAAAAGTCGTTCATGATGGTGTGCCGAGAAGTTCTAAAGCTACTGAAGAAGATTTTACAAATGAAGATGACATATTTCACAAAAATCATAAAGACTACCATAAATGCAACCTCAATAAAGATGGAAGAGTAATTAAAAAATACAGGAAATCTATATCTGTTAAAGAAAAAAATTATATTTGTGAAGAAGTAGATTCTAGTTTCCTGAGTGAGTTTGCCGATGTTAAATGACACCCTTCCTGGAATAAGCGAAATAAAACTTTATACAGTTGAAGATTTAGTTTCAGAGATTGAAACATTAGATACTTCTAATTTAAATCCTTCATCAATGAGTTTTCATACTTGTTTGTATATATGTGATCTAATTTCAAAATCACCTAAATTTAAAACTCTAGAATATTCTGAATACAAAGAATTAGAACCATCTGGATATTATTTAGGAAGCATGCCAGTTTCTAAAGGAGCTCTTGCAATTTATTCAGTCGCATGTGAGGCAGGGTTACTTTTATTGAAGGACAACAACGGAGTAACGGCTTTTGAATTTAAGAAAATACTAGATTCTTTAGATTCTTCTGACTCAGTTGGAGGTAAAATTGGTGCCTATTTACGACGTTTTATTGAAGAGTCAATGGTAAAAAAGTATCAAAAATCAGGACAAGTTCAAATATCGGAAAGACTCTTTGCTAGGTTCAAAAAAGAGTTAAAAAACGGACCATTTATTTCAAGTGGGCTTAATTTTTCAATTAAAGAAGAGAAGTATTGTGAACCTTTTTTTCGAACAGATATCTATGCAAAAGTAAAAGACTTTCAAAATCCAGAAGATAAATTCAAAAAAATTGTAAACAATATGCCGCTTTGGTACGGAACTAATAACGTAATGGAAACAAAAGCAATAAAACAATTGTTAATCGATGTAGCTTGCGCCATAGATGAGGTCAACTTAAGCAATCTTTTTATAGTGGTTAAGGAGAAAGTAAAAGACTGGCTTGTTAATAGCCCCTTAAGTATTGAATATAATTCTGAACAATCTGGAGATACCCACTCTAATTTAAAAAATGTGCTGAAGTCAGACAATTTTTTTGACAACAGTTTAAATTATTTGATTTTAGAAGACTCAGCAAAAAAAATTATAGAAAAATTTACCCAAGATGAAATTTATTTATTAAAACTTAAATTTATAGAGAATAAATCAGATGAAGCTATTGGAAGCATAGTTGGTAAAGCTAGAAGAACTGTCAGTGATGCTGTTAAAAAACTTACAAATAAACTCGAAAAAGAATTCATGAAATTAATTAAAGAGAACGAAAATGATTTTGATCTAGAGGAACTGACAAGTACATTTATGAATGAAGTTGAATACATGCGTTTAGAACCGCCAAAATTGTAAATGTTTGGAGAGAATATATATAGGTGCTTATGAAAAAAAATGAAATATGGAGTTTTAAAAACTTAGATGAATATTTTGATCCAAAATTTGGTTTAGTTTACAAAGATTTCGGCAATAATGCGTTTGAGATAATTTTATGTTCAACTGACTATGATCACTTAAGCATGGAAGATATAGTAATCCCAACTGAGCATACAGACTTACAATATTCTCTTGTAGTGCATTCAGATATGATTTTTCCAATGTATAAAAGTGATAATAAATTTAACAAACAAATAGGAAACATATCTAATGATGCCTTAAGACAGATCAGCACCTTAAGAGGAGACACTGTTAAAAGCTCAAAAACCAAAATTACATTTAATATTGGTGGCCCTATTTTTTATAAGTCCGATAAAAGATATCTACTTAAACTAAATAACTTACAGTTTGTCGATTATTACTCCGAAAGCAGTTTCCAGAAACTCCTCTTAAATATACCTGACAATGTAGTTCCATTTTTGGTCTACAAATCAGAAAGTAATATTTTTGATGAAATTAGAAGAGAAAAAGGTCGACAAGCATCAGACCTTATATCTAGGCAATTTTTAGCTTTGAGTGATCGAAAAATTAATATACATGAATATTTCCATCAATCCCAGGAAAATGAGTTAACAACGCTTAGTATTGATTTTTCAAAAATGGAAAACGATTTAATGGAGCTTGTTGCATGAACTTTAATGAAAATGACTTTGTTGGATTAAGTAAGTTAAATCTTTCAAACTTTAAATCTATTAAATCATCTTCAAGTGAAGAAATTGAACTTGCTCCACTCACACTTCTCTGCGGAGAGAATTCTTCAGGAAAATCAACTGTATTACATTCAATATTATTACAGTTGCAAGCCTTATCATCCAGAAAAATAAGTTCGAACACTTTCCCACTAAATGGAAATTTAATAAAGTTAAACGATTATAAAAGTATTTTACATGCATCAAACCTTGAAAATAATGAAGATAAGACTGATATGGAAATGGGTATGATCATCAATACACTAAAAGGGAACCCTTCATATTCCACTCCATCTTGGAAGTTGATGAACAATTTAAAGGTTAATTTGCATTTAATACCAGAAGAATCTGATGGTATTTTTTCTGCTTTTCCTAAGAATTCAAAGACATTAATAGAAATGGAGATTAACTATCACACCCCCGAGGACCCATACTCTCCGCCGGAATCAATGATTAATAAAGAAAGAAACATACTAGAGTTTTCGCAAATACCATATACAAATGAAAAAGTAAAAGTTTTCCGGTTTGTAAATGGAAAAGCAGATTTAAGTCAGTTTTCGAATGAACAGTGGCAGTGTAAATTTACAAAAGTCCACTCGATGAGCACTTTATTAGAAGCAAAATATGATGAAGATGATGAAATTTATGACACAAAATATTCAGATTTTGAAGAAGAAGATACAGGAACTACGATATTTGGAGGTGTAGAGTTTACAAATGGGATACCTTCAAAAGTTTACAAAAGAGTTTTAATTGCTGACTATTTATCTGAAAAGCTAGCTATGCAGTTAAAAACTTATTCAGAAGATAGTGATACTATAATTCAATCTCTAGAGTGGATAGAAGACATTGAAATCACTGATTCAGGAATTAATACCGATCAATCAAGAACAAATAAAGAAAAAGCTACATCCATAGTAAATCAAATTGTTAAGCATTTTTCTTTGCTTAATGAGGAAGAATTTGAACAAGAAATCAGGGAAGACATATATAAATTATTCACCCAAGATCCAAATAATAGAAAATTTGAGGGAAGAAGTGGTGATGAGATTATGCAGGATGCGTTTACTCTCCGCTGGAATATTTCTCCATGGAGTAATGTAAGATATAGTGACTATTACTACGACAAAGAACACCTAGCATTTGATTTAATTGAGCTAGTAAATGAAGGTCCTGATGAACACTACGAGCTTGTGCAGACAGTTTTAGGTACAATTATTGACGAATACATTGTAGAACTTCATGAGGGCAATAAATCGTTTGAGGAAATAAAGCCAACGATCACAAAAGACTTAATAGAAATATTTGATAATAAATTTTTCTTAGATTTACAAAAAAAGCTTTTTGAAAATTTTGAATCAATATTTAAAGATGATGAAAATTTCTTTTTTGTTGACCGCACAAAAGTAAGAGATGATTTTGAGAACAAAGATCTCGAACAAATTAATGAAATACTTGGTGAATTGAAGAATGTTTCAAAAGATATAAGATACCTTGGTCCATTACGAATGTTAGAAAATGACGAAAATAAGGTTACTACTTTTGAAGATCACATACCGATAGGGTTGAATGGAGAATATTTTTTCAATTATCATTTTGAACAAAAAACTTTAAAACTCAACGTAAATGACAAACCTTTATCCGAGAAATTTAATGATGCTTTAAAATTTTTTGAACTAGCTGATAGTTTCGACACTGAATATGTACCACAAACAGACAGTGTTGTTGGCTATATTAAACCTCTGGGAATAGAGAAAAATATAAAAATGACTGAGCTTGGAGTTGGTTTTAGTCAGTTAGCTCCGATTATTTTACTGTGTTTAACTTCTACACCGGGAACTACTATTTTGCTAGAGCAACCAGAGCTTCACTTACACCCTAAAGTACAACAAAAGTTTGCAGACTTTATTGTTGAAATGATTGAGAAAAATGATCTTCAAATAATTTTGGAAACGCATTCTGATCATATATTGAATAGAATTAGAAGAAGAGTAGCTCAAGCAAAGCTAGAAGAAAACGACTCTTCTTTATTTCAGAGATGTGCAATTTTGTTTGCAGAGAGAGAAAATGGCGTAACTAGCTTTAGAAAAGCAAAGCTGACAGAGAGTGGAATGTTTGATTTAACAGATTATCCTGATGGATTTTTTGACCAAGGTGCGGAGGATGCTTTTTATATACTTAAAGCATCTTTAGAAGATGGAAATAGCTGAAAATTACAAGCCGAAAAAACATGGGTCTAAATGGACCGCTGATGACAATAGATACTTATTAGAACTTTGGTACGACAAGACCTCCATTGCAGACATTGCCGAAACACTAGAGAGAACTGAATTTTCAGTCATTTGTCAACTTCCCTGGAAAGCTGAAGTAAAACTTTCGCGTATATTATCTGAGCTTGACAATAAAGAAATAGAGCAGAAAACAATCTCACTTTACATTTCTGATTATCCAGACCTGGTTGATGTTGAAGTTGATAAATCAAAAATTAAGAAAGCTCAAAAAGAGAGAGAGAAAAAAAGAAGCGAAAGAGATGCAAAAATCAGCTCTCTATTAAAAAAAGTTGAGTTTGATCATGTTACAAGAGACAAGTCAGGTCTAGAAGAATTAGTGATAAAAGTATTTAGCGCAATTGGCGTGAACTCCCCGTCATTATTGGAAATAAAAGAAAGGTTAGTTTGGATACATGCCCTTTCTTTGTTGTTTCCAGCTTTAGAGTATGATATTTTATATACCGTTTATTCAAGAGATGGCCATAGAAAAAAGACCTATAGAAGTGCATCTTTAGAACTTGATATGCCTGAACATCAAGTAGCAGTTTTATGCAGAAACGCTGTTAATAGGTTGATCTTGCTCTTGTCTGTTTTAGGAGATAAAAGAGAAAACTTTACAGACTGGATAAGTATGAATAAATTTACTTATGCAAATATGACCAATAGCAGTCCATCTTTAATATTTCCTGAAGTTACTTTAAAATATGATAAAATTCCAACAAAATTAAACCTAATAGATAATTACGAATTAAGTAATACAGAAATCACTACTCTTCATAAAGCTAATATTTTTTGCATAGGAAACTTATTAGAATACGAATATGAAGATTTAAGGTTTGAATTAAGACTTGATTCAGCAATCGCTCGAAAAGTATTTGCAATTAAGGAAAGTTACAAGATGGAGGGAACTAATGCTTGAAGAATTTAAAGATAATAAACATTTGGTAAGGATGTCACCTTTTTTAGTAGCAACAGCAATGGGAAAAGCTGACGGAATTTTTCTTGAAGAAGAGAAAGTTGTAGAGTTATCTCACTTTGAAGATTTTTCATTACATGCTGATGAGTTCTCAGCAAATGCAGAAATATTTTTGGATCTTGAAAATGATGATTTTCATCATATTTGGGAAATGGAAATTAAAGAGATTATAGAAGCTCTTAAAGAGCTTCCAACAGCTGCAAGAATAGTTTTGGGATTAGATGCTGAACATTTAGTCGAGATGTTAGAGAGGGTAGTTTTACAAGTTGCAAGATCTGATGGCGATGTTCACGATCTTGAAATAGCAGTTGCTGGAGAATTAGAAGCAATTTTTGACTCTATTAGAGATGATTCAACTACTTTAAACGAGACTAATTTTGATAATTCTCCTTATGATATTTCTGATATTGAAACAAAAGAACTTATAGATTCAATTGAGGAATATAACGAAGAAAATTCTCCAGAAGAATAAATTTTCCGCCAATTTACCAAAAGTTCAGAGAGAATATAAATATAGAGGAAGAAGCGTTAAAAGGATAAAGTAGCGCTTTAATGCAGAGCAAACAATGAAATAGCTGCAGCCCACTTTAGTGTACAAGCCCTAGTACTTGTACAGGATGAA
>MDTD01141724.1_pt1 | contig 10052 bp, 7 predicted proteins | sample 811221 | NCBI WGS metagenome assembly MDTD01 (sample SAMN05326646, study PRJNA326480) | marine metagenome | isolation source: seawater | place: Pacific Ocean: South West | collected 2011
GCTCAGGTCTTCCTGCGGTGAATCCGTCGTTCCGGATATTTTCACAGGGGTCCAATGAAGACCATCTGTTCCCGGCTCAAAAACCCGGTGCGCTGCTCCGGGAATTCGACTTAATGTCGAAGGCGTCAGGCCCAACCTGAGATCGCCATCCAACCGCCCGCTATCGATGGTAAGAGAACCCTCGATCCTGAGCAGGCCCTCACTGACGATATCGATATTTGTAAGCTCCAGTCGATCTCCCTGATGCATGAAATTCAGGTTAGCATCACGCAGGGCGAGGCGACGGAATCGCTCGGTCGACGTATAAGAGGCAATTCTATCAAGAACCGGGAGGGCCGTGAGATGACCATTACTCAACTGGAGACCTCCCGTGATGAGCGGAACCTCTCCCATTTTTCCTGAAACCGTAAAGTCGGACGTCAGCTCACCGGTGATGCGCTTGGCCCAGTCTTCAGGCACTACCTCATCACACTGGACGTTCCTGAGTTCACCCTCAAAGTCAAAGTCACCAACCCTGAAATCAATGGACCCTCCGGTCTCCAGTTGTCCCGAGGAGAAAACCTTCCATGATCCGCTCTTGAGGATAAGCTCTCCGTAGTTCGTATAACGCAGATCCGCCTGCTCGAGATCCAGTGTCGGGAAAAGCGTAAGTGGAGTGAATAACTGCCCACGAGTAAGACGCCCCTCATAGGAGCCCCTGCCCTGCCCCGGACTCACGAGGCCTCTTATGCCGGACCAGCGCAGAGCTGCCTCTCCCAGATTTACCACGCCACTCAGTTCATCAATACGGGCGTTCTCAAACTTCACCGCCTGCTGGCGTTTTTCCTCAAACTGCGGCCCGTCTCTGGTCGTATCGATTTCGACATGTAACCTGCCGAGCTCCACGCTATCGGTCTCAACCCGTTTGCCCAGAAGAGGCCTGAAGCGAACCTCTGCCTTCAACTCATCAGCTTCAATCCTGCGAATCAGGTCCGGACCCTCCGCGATGAACGCTGGTGCTGTCACCTCCATCCCATCCCATTTGAACTTATCGAAAGCAGCCTCTGCCTCCAGAACCCCACTCACCTTCTCGTTCACCATGACCCGGAAGCCCTCGCTACGAAGATAGGTCTTCAGCCAGATGTAACCCCCTGGCACCAGCAGGATACCCAACACGAACAGCCCGATAACAAGGCGCCCAAGCCATACCCCGGTACTGCTGCCCCGGGGGGAACCAGCTCGTCTACGTGCTCTTCGGGAGGCCATTTCTAGGCACAGAGTAACACCCCAGCAAACTCGCTCAAGAATCCTCTTACCCATCCGGTAACGAAGCACCGCCGATTACCCGGAATCACGTTTGTGCTTCCAACTCCGCGTAGAACCGGATTGAATCCTGCTCGCATCGCTTTCTGGACCCTGTCCGAACCCACTGTCACCCCGATTCCCATCAGTCGTGCTCGAGCTTAAGGAGGTCTGTTTCACTATTCAGAAAGACGGCGATCCAGTCAATCTGGTGAACCAAGCCAGTTTTGACGTGCCCCGGGGTCACTTCATGGCCATCGTCGGTCCCTCTGGCTGCGGTAAAACCACCTTACTAAAAACGATCGCCGGCCTGAATCCCGAGTCCGCTGGGTCTCTCTGGTGGGACGGGCGCAATCTCTCTGAGGACGGCGACTTGGAACCCTGGGAGATTGGCTACGTTCCTCAGTTCTCCATCGCCTACGACGAGCTCACCGTCGATGAAGCGGTCGAGACCGCCACCCGCCTCCGCGTCAAGTGTCGTAACACCGATGAGCTCGACCAGCGTATTGACCGCGTCCTCGAAGAAACCGGCCTCGCTCCTATTGCGGACCGACACATCAGGGTCCTCTCAGGAGGACAAAAGCGACGCCTCGGACTCGCCATGGAGCTCGTCTCTGATCCCAAACTTCTCCTCTGTGACGAAGTGACGAGCGGGCTCGATCCCCGCTCTGAACGCGAAATCGTTCACCTGCTCCACGACCTTTCCCGCAACGACGGCCGCACTGTCATTCTGGTCACTCATTCCCTAGCTCACCTCGAACTCTACGACTCAATCCTTGTAAATCATGAAGGTAGCGTCGCCTTTCACGGACCTCCCAGCCAGCTCACTCACTACTTCTCGGTCGACGACTCCGAGGAAGTCTACCCCACCCTCGCCAAACAGAGTGGCACCGAGTGGCAGGAGTCGTGGGCCAAGCACCGCGAGGCCTACTACCAGAAGCTCGGTCGCACGCGCGAACTTCACATCGAGGCGGGCGTAATAAAATTGCCAGAAAGTAAAGAGCCCGCTGCCGAAGATCCCGAGAAACCAGCAAAGAAAAAATACAAACCTGCAACTCCCCGCCTACCGAGCACCTTGAGCCAGTTCGGAACCCTGCTTGCCCGGCGCTGGAAAATTTTCTTCCGTGATCGCACTCAGGTTCTCCTTCAAGTTGCCATTCTTCTTTGCTTCCCCATCCTCGTCACTTTTTTTGCCGAACGAGGAAAAGAACCAATTAAGCGCCTCTCTGACATTCCAGAGGAAAATATTGTCCTCGAACTGCAATCTCGAGTCGAGGTCCGGGAAGACCAGATCCGGGTAGGATCCGCAGTTTCGGGAATGATCATGTTCGAGGTCATTCTCCTCGCTCTCATGGGCTCCAACAATGCGGCCCGGGAAGTAGCCGGTGAACGGAAAATTATGGAGAAAGAGAAATTCGGCGGCGTACGACCGATCTCCTATCTCCTCAGCAAACTGGCATTCCTCACCTGTCTCATCCTCGCACAGTCACTCTGGATGGCAATGTTCGTGGAGTTCTTCTGGCAATTCAGTGGCTCCTTTACCAGTCACGTCGCCTTCCTTATCTTGGTCAACGCCTCCATAACCGCGATCTGTCTCGCTATCTCTTCGGTTATGAAGACCCCGGAGCAGTCGTCCCTCCTTTCCATCTACCTGGTCGGCTTCCAGCTCCCTCTCAGCGGGGCCGTTCTCGCGCTTCCCGAGTTCTTCGAAACCGTCACCCAGCCCTTTGTCTCGGCCTATTGGGCGTGGTCCGGCAGTATCGAGGCTCTGGGTGGCAATATTCATACCGCCGTCGATGTAATCACCGAAACAGAGCTCTCACCCGGCAATGTCTGCTTCTTCGCTCTCTGCGCACAGACCTTGGTCGGCATCATTATCGCCTGGATGGGAATGGTGCGTCACCAATGGGACAATTAGGCCTTCATAACATGGATGACCTCGTAAATAATTGCTCTCAAGTCACCCGAACGGGTGGATCAATCCTACCTTCGCTCCTCTCATAGAGTCCCGCAGAGACGAAAATCTCAAATTCCTGAGTTTAGCAATCTCCGATTCCACCGTAAACTCCCCTCGTTCCCTTCTTCAACTCCTACAATCAAGCATATGGGTCGCCGCGCCAGCTCCGGTCTTAACGCCACCGCCCTCATCGGGATTGCGGCAGTGGTGCTGGTTCTCGTTGCGGCAGGGACCCTGCTTCTGAAAAAGGGAAAGACCGAAGGCTTTACCGGCCAACCGCTCCCTGTGGAGGAAACCTTCACCAACGCCACCGCGATGCGGCGCAACGAATACACGGTCGAGGGCAAGGTCTTTCGCATCGAAAGCCGGGACTCCGGAATCGGCGTTTGCCTCATGGTAGGAAGTGAAGGAGGAGAAGAGGACGCTGTTTTCATCAAGGTTCCCGAGGAGGTCGCCACCATCAATCTGGATCGAGATGTGACATACGCCTTTAAAATCCGCGTGGGAGAAGGGGGCGTAAACATTGCAACCGCGATCAAGAAGCCCTAACCTGATGAGTAAGATTTCAGTCAAGCAACCCGACATGAAGAACCAACTGATTCGAATCGCGCTCCTCTTGGCCCTCGGTGGCGTCGCTCAGGGACAGGTCTATACTCCGCCCGCTCCGGAAACCAATCCGAACCGCACACCAACCGACACCGCCACCACGGTCAACCGGCAACAATCCGACACGCAGTCTCCTTTCGGCGAAGAAATTCCTCTTCTGAATCCAGGAGACGAGACCATCACGGTTGCAGGAATCACGATTCCACTGGGAGATAATCGTATCATGCGATCACGTTTTGAAAAGTATCTGAGCCAGCCAGAAGAAAATTCCGAGGACGCACAAACCTACCGGGGCAACATCGACCGCATCCTTGGCGACCTCTCTCCCTATCGCAAAGGGGGGCCAGATATCAAGACGGCTTACCAGACTCTGCCCGCAGCTTCTGCCTTCCCCGCAGATGCACGGATCTGCATGACTCTCGCCGAAGCTGTCTATGTCGCCATGCTGGCGAAGCGTGACAATCGCAACCTTCAAAAGCTGAACATGGCCCTCGAGGAGGAAAAGCAGAAGCGAATCCGCGATGGAGATTGGAAAACTCGCCACGATCGTGACCAGAAAACTGGAGAGATCAAATCCACGAACGGCGGGGATGGCAATAAGAAGGGCAAACAAACTACCGAAGCAACCAGCACTGGCCGGGGAGCGCAGTCTCTTGAATACGCCGAGATTCTCCGCCGGATTGGCGAGGTCGAAGCCATGAAGAAGAAGAATCTTGCTCAGTCAGAGGTGCAGGAACTTCGTTCCAAGATTCAATATCAGGCCAATATGGCCCTCTGGACCATGCAGCGCCGGTATCAGCACGTCCTGATGGCCTCCCGCTTCTATAACCAGATCTGGAAGGATGGGGACTCCGCTCTTCATATCGATAAGAATTCCGATGTGTCCAAGATGTTCAGTGAAAGTCTGGGAGTGAACCCAACGGTTTCTACCCTAGACTCCATCGCCAATGAGGCCATTCAGGAAGTCAACAAGGCCATCGAGGCCGTCAACTTTCTTCTGGAGCGCGACGAACTTCACACCGCTCAGAAGCGTCTTCTCGAAGCCTTCTTCATCGGGGAGTATCTCGCACCGGTAGCCACCCTCGAACTTGAGAAAAAACGCCGCATCCAGATCTATGTGAGGGGACTGTTTGAACTGTATGATGCAATGCAGGCCAAAAATTACACGCAGGCCAAAGAGCTCGTAGCATCACTCAAGGAGAGTGCTAAGGATTTTCCCTCGGCTAAAGCGGAAAGCGCAATCACTGGCTATACCTTTGCCAGTAACATGGCTATCCAAGGAGCCAAGGCCGCACTTCTGGAAGGAGACAAAGACAAGGCCAAGGAAGAAATTCAGACTGCAGCGGAGATCTGGCCAACGAACCCCAAGCTCGTTGAGTTCAGTGATCTTGTCGAAAAGAGTGGTGGAATCATGATTGCCAGAAACGACTTCGACCGCCTTCTTCGTGAACAGAACTTCAGGGAGATTTTCAAACGTCAATATGAATTCGCTCCCGCAGTTAAGGGAAACACTACCAATGAAGATGCTCTTCGCACCGTGGTGACCAATATTCTCAAAATTGATACCGCGATCTCGGTAGCCAGGCAAGCCTCCGCGCGAGGAAACAGCTATGCTGCCTATGAAGCTCTTGCAGATCTTCGTTCCCAGCAGGAGTATTCCAAAGACCCAAAGCTTGGGGAAGAAATTGAAACCATCATCCCAAAAGTTTCTCCCTTTGTTGACGCCCTGCAACGGGCCAGAACTCTGGAGGATTCGAGGCGCGACCAGACCGGCTCCGCAATAGCCTGGTATCTTAAGGCTCTGAAGATCTACCCGGACAGTGAAATGGCGGAAGAGGGATTCCAGCGACTGCTCGACAAGGTGCTGCCCGATAACGACCTCCTCCCCTCAGCGGCCCGTTCTGAGAACGTGAATTGATCCCGACGCGACTTGGATTGTGAAATCTATCGTCAGGCAAGTTCCCCGCATTTCCTTCGAGTTTTGGACGTCCTTCCGATCCTGTTCCTCATATCCGGATGCAGCGAAAACTCCTTCGCGAAGTCTTCTCCGAAAAATCGGGCATGGAGTCGCTTTACAGGCCCGTCAATGGGACTCGGAAGATAACCTCTGGGCTCACAACAGGGAAAACGGTTTGACCGGCGGAGTCGTTGAATACCATTAGCCATCTGCATTATCTGCGATTAGGTTTTTCCAGTCTGGCTCTGGGTTGTGCCTTCGTGGTGTCGGCATGCCAGAATCTACCGACCTATGAGAATCGACCCCACATTGATCCTCAATGGATTGAATCCTCCTACCAACTTCCCCTCTCAGAAAACCTTCGACTCAAACGTGCAGCTCGTGCTGCAACTGCCGAGGGAAACCGTGAAGTATGTGGAGCCATCCTCCAGCAGGACGACAATAGCATGACCCTTGAACTGTTCTTTGTCGAAAACGCAAGTAATCGTTCTCATTCCTACGAGCTGTCTCCTCGAAGTGTCCAACGTGTTCGGAAAGCCGCGATCAACCGCGACTCCAAGATCATTGGGTCTTTTCACTCCCATCCCTCCAGTGATGCCTCCCCCAGCAAGAGTGATATCACCCACGCCGGAGTGCTCAGCCTCCTGCTCATCCACTCCGTTCCAAGCGGTAGAACCCGCCTGTGGCAGATCGTCCTCCGCGATGGCACAAAAAAAGCGCGCGAAGTTCAGCTTGAGGTAATCGGAATGCGAATTCAGGGACCTTCTCCCCTGATTCCTTCTCCCCGAAAAGCCTCATATCCAGCAATAGATCAGGGAACCAATCCGGAACAGTAACCTTTTCAAGCCAAGCAGGGCACTGCTCCCCCGCGAGGCGGGACCGGATTCTCCCGATCAGCTCCCGATCTTCCATAAGTGCTCCTCGGAACGGAGGAACAATGCCCCATCAATGAGAGCTGGTGAGGCGAGAATGCGCTCCTCCATCTCCAGCTCGAAGACGATCTGGCAGCCATCGGGAGTAACGCGCGCCACGTAAGCGACACCATCCTCGGTCGCTAGATAGAGCTTATCGTCAATAAGAACCGGCGAAGAGGAAAAGTTCCCTGGTATCTTCTCTCTCCACTTCATTTCCCCACTTTTTCCATCTCTGCAGGTAAGCGACCCGGTATCATCCACCAGATACAGGTAACCATCTTTCTCAACAAAGCTGGGCGTCTTCGGAATATAGCGGTCCTCCTTGAAAACCACATGACTTTTAGTGACATCGCCTGCTGCTCCCTCAGGGCGGATGGCGAGAAGCGAAGATCGATCAAATCCTGTCGCCACATAGAGCATTTCGTTGGCGAAAACTGGTCGGGGCACGACCGAGTAGCCCTCGCCGTAGAGAACTTTCCAGATCTCTTTGCCATTCGCGGGGTCGTAGGCGGCCACCTTTCCACTCGCCTGACTGATTACCTGCATGCGGCCTTCGACCTCGATCATAAGGGGGGTGCCAAAGGAAAAGGTTTTCTTTACCTTCTGCTCGCGGGGAGTTTTCCACGCCAGCTCTCCATTCTTTTGATCAAGAGCCACGATCATCGGGTCCGACGCTCCATCCGCATTAAAAATCATTTTACCATCCGCCACCACAGGAGAGCTACCGGTCCCATGCACCGGTGGATACTTGACGACCTTCTTCCAGAGGACCTCTCCATCATTGAGCCGGAGAGCAGCGGTGCCCATATGTCCAAAATGAACGTAGGCTACTCCTTTCTCGAGATAGGGAGTCGCACTGGCGAGGCCATTCTTTGAGTGACGTTTCCTTACCTCTGCCGCCCCCGGGGCAAACAGATCTCGCTTCCACACAAGCTCACCGCTCTGAACATCAATCGCGACAACACCGAGACTCACTTCTTCTCCCTCCTGCCGGGCCACCGTCATAACGACCTTTCCCTCTCCGATCACAGGAGAGGACCAACCTTTCCCGGGAAGTTTCTTCTTCCAAGCTACGCCCTTTTTAAGTCCCCACTCCAACGGAACGTTCTTGGCAACCGAGACTCCCTGCCCCCCCGGCCCCCGGAACTGGAACCATTCCGCATTAGCTGTAGCAGTAAAAACGAGCAGAGCGATGGTTCCATATATGCCAAGTTTCATGATATCTGGACAGGCTGGTAACTCCGTGGGTCCAGTCAATAAAAACCGCAACAGGACCTAACAAACCATGATCGCTGGGTCCACCCCTCACAAAGGGACTACTCTCATGACCACACCTGCGTACTCTTACTCTTGAAAACCTCTCTTTCAGCCGCTCTAGTTCTTACATGTCCGAACCATCCAAACCGGCTCAATCTAATCGCCGTCGCTTTCTTGGAACCACTACCGCTGCTGCGGCTACGCTTGGTTCTGCCGAACTAGTTTATGGGGACCACCATAAGGGAAAACCTCTTCGCTTTGCCCAGATTGGCTGTGGAGGAAAGGGAAGCAGCGACCTCGACAATACCGTTTCCAGTGGAGGAAAGCTCATTGCCATGTGCGACGTCGATGAAGGCCGCGCGAAGGGGCACTTCAACAAATACAGCAAGGTTCCCCGTTACACGGATTACCGGGAAATGCTCGCCAAGCACAAGGACGAGATCGATGCCGTGGTCGTCTCCACTCCTGATCATGTCCACGCGGTGGCAGCTCTTGCTGCCATGAAACTTGGAAAGCATGTGTACGTTCAGAAACCACTCGCTCGAACTTACGGCGAATGCATGGCTCTTCTTGAAGCAACCAAAAAGTACAAGGTTGTCACTCAGATGGGAAACCAAGGTCACGCAGGATCGGGGCTCAAACTCTGGAAAAAGATGATGGATGACGGCGCCTTTGGTGAAGTGCTCGAACTGCACTCCTGGTCCAATCGGCCTATCTGGCCTCAGGGCATGACCAAGTATCCCGCAGAAGCACCAGTGCCGAAGGGACTCGACTGGGACTCCTGGGTCGGACCAATGGAAAAGCGCGCCTTTGGAAAAGGCTTCCTCCCCTTCTCATGGCGGGGGTGGTGGGACTTTGGCGCAGGTGCCATGGGAGACATGGCCTGCCACAACATGGACCCCGCATTCTGGACCTGTGGCCTGACATTGCCCACCTCGATCACCGCTGAGGCCTCTGCCCCGGCCGGCGTCGCCTACCCCAAGTGGTCGGTAATTCATTTCCATTTCCCTGCTACTAAAGTCTGCCCCAAGGGGATCAAGATGATCTGGTATGATGGCGGCAAGCGGCCCAAGCCTCCCGCCGGAGCCGATCCCCGTCTCAATATGGGTGGGAACGGATGTCTCATCGTGGGCAGCAAGATGTCTGCCATGGGAGGTTCACATGCCGGAACCCCACGACCGGTCGCTGTAGGACCTAAATTTGACAAGGATGCCATCGCAAGGGAATCGGCTCGGTGGCAGGCAGAGCATCGCAAGCTAAAGGGAACAGATCACCACCGAGAGTGGGTGGATGCAGCCAAGAAGGGCGATATCAACGCGCCGGGGAGCAACTTCATGTATGCTGCACCCATGTCGGCCGCCCTTGCTCTTGGCGCTGTAGCGCTGCGTTTCCCGGGCCAAGAGCTCAAATGGGACGATCAGAGTGGAAAATTTACCAATCATGACGAGGCCAACAAGTGGGTCACCATCGATCCACGCGAGGGCTACGGCCTCAAGGCCTGAGCCCACGGATTACCGGCCCTGAGGCTTCTATCCAGTAATCATCACAGGCCCGCTTTTCTCCAAAAAGGGAAGCGGGCCTTTCTTTTGCGGCGAGGACGCAACTGAAATCTTGTATCTACTGCTCGCTCCTCTTTGATGCGCACTATGAAGAAGGTCATCCTTACTGGGCTCTTCCCCCTTTTCCTTGCCCCCATACCCGGGTTGGCTGCCGATGAAGCCGGGAGTCGGCCCAACATCGTCTTTATCATGTCGGACGACATGGGATGGAATCAACCAGGCTTCAACGGGAGCACCAAGGGACTCACCCCCAACCTCGATAAACTCGCCGGAGAGAGCCTGAGCCTGACTCAGTTCTACACCCACTCCGTCTGCGCACCAACCCGCGGCGCGTTTCTCACCGGCCGCTATGCCTTCCGAAACTGGATGGACTGGCGCTCAGAGGATTTTGGCAAGCCCAGTTACCTGAAAGCCCTTGGCCTGACTCTTGCACACAATGAACGGGGAGAACCCACGAGGCGGATTCATGCGCTTGATACTGAGGAAAGAACGATAGCGGAGGCTCTGCGCGAAGCCGGTTA
>MDTD01194756.1_pt1 | contig 10052 bp, 6 predicted proteins | sample 811221 | NCBI WGS metagenome assembly MDTD01 (sample SAMN05326646, study PRJNA326480) | marine metagenome | isolation source: seawater | place: Pacific Ocean: South West | collected 2011
AACATTCTTCCCGATCATGATCCGGTTCGGGCCAAGCACTGCAAACTCGATCTTCTTGTCGATGCGGAAATCCAACTGAAGATTTCGACGAATACCCTGATCATGCCCCTGACTGGTGACTCTCACCTGCGAACCGTCGGAAAGCAGTTCGTAACGAAGGCGGAACCAGGGGTCATCGTCATCCTGACCCAGACGAATCGGAGGCGTGACAATGACACCGTTGTTCTGATCCAGAGTCAGTGGGTAGATCACTCCATCAACTTCCACTGCTTCGTAGTCGTCCGCATAGAGATGAGCATCGTGTATCGCATGAAGGAGTCCTGGCCCGGATGGATTCGTGACGACATATCCATCAGGTTCCGCGACCTCAACATCCCCATCCTCGGTCGTCCAGCTTCCCAGCCAGAGTCGTTCGCCGAAGATGGAATCGATTTCACCTCGTTCAACCACGAATCGTCTGCTCTCCTGTCCAAGCCTGCGAGCGGCGAAAGCAAGACCGCTTTCCGAGGCACTCAGGGCTCTGGAGATGCGCAATGAGGAATGTGCGGTTCGAACATTGCCCTGCGCCACAATGGCCATCACGGCTGCCAGGGAGGCGAACAGCACGAGAAACATCATGGCAAGTACTGCGGCGATGCCCCGACGATTTGCCGACTGCTGCATGTGTCTTCGAATTGGTACTGCTTGAATCATGAGATGTACCTCTCATCAACTGTGACATTCAGACGGATCAGAGACGCAACAACACCGGCCGAAGCGCTCACAACAAGGCCTTTCAATTCGGTGCGATCCACCGGACCCGTGTCATCTCCCTGTTCTCGCCTGCCCTTGGGTCTTCCCATTTGACCGTCACTTCCACCATCAACAGGTCCGAGGCGCCATCCGCTACGACGGCATTGACATCTCCTGAATCGACATTCCACACCCGAACTTCCTGCGTCCAGCCTGACAGACCAAGGATCGGTTGCCTCAGACTGTTCAAAGGCCCGGCATGCACATCACCGCCGAGCACAAGTCCATCACCATCGCCGTCGAAGTCATCCAGATCATCGAAATCCAGAACATCGAGTTCATTCAACTCAGCACCCCAGCTCGACGTGCCGGTGACCGGATCGTGCCGCGGAAGTTTCAGGGTCATCTCACGGACTTCATTGCCGAGTCTTGCGGCAAGACCCACCTTCTCGGCCCAGTCATTCTGGTAATGCCAGGCCTGCTGGGCGGACATCATCGACAGGACACCGACACCGACGATGACAATCGCCAAGGCCGTTTCCAGCAAGGTGAAGCCACGAGTCACGGCTCGGCGGGATCGAATTGGAATGGCTTGCCTGTTGAAGATAAGTACTCCTTGCCTCAGCCCGCCACGATGGCGCTCATCTTGAAGATCGGGAGAATGATGGCCATGGCGATGAAGCCGACGATCGAGCCCATCACGACGATGAGAATCGGCTCGATCATGCTGGTCATGGTCTTGATGGCATCACGCAGAGCGGCTGAATAGAACTCTGCGATCTCCTCGAGAACTTCACCGAGCTTGCCCGAGTCCTCGCCGGCGGCGATCATCTGAACAACAGCCTTGGGCAGCAGTGTTGTTTCGCCAAGCGCTGCATTGATCTTCTGGCCCTGACGCACATCCATGTTGACTTTGCGCCACAGTCCTCGATACAGCACATTTCCGCTGATATCTCCCGTGACCGTCATGGCGTCGAGAACAGGGACTCCTGCATTGAGCAGTTCACCCATCGTCTGAAGCGACCGACTCACATACAGCGCACGGAACATCCGTTTGAACAGTGGCGCCTGCAGCTTGGTTCCATCAAACCAGAACCGGCCGATTTCCGTTCGTATGAAGAACAGGAATGCAATCAGAACAAGCAATGGAACGATGATCATCACAATCCAGTTGGCCGTCATCCAGGCGGAGATCGCCATCAGAAATTTCGTGGGACCGGGAAGCGCGGCTTCCTTGCCTTCGAATACCGTGGTGAATCGGGGAAGCACGAAGGTCATGAGGAAGATCGTGACGGTTGTCGCCAAGGTGGCAATGACGCCGGGATAGATGCTGGCACCAATAACCATCTTTCTGGTTTCAAGCTGCTGCTTCATGAATGTCGCGATTCGATCAAGCATGTGTGCAAATGATCCTGACATTTCCGAAGCTCTGACCATGTTGACATAGAGCGCGTCAAACAGTCTTGGATACCTTGCGATGGCTTCGGAGAACTGCTTGCCAGACTCCACATCCTGACGGATGTTCTGGAGAATTCTTCGGAACTTCACGTTGTCAGTCTGATCAGCGATACCTTCAAGCGCCTGACGGATACTGATCCCGGCCCGGATCATCACGGCCAGCTGACAGGTGAAGTCCAGCACTTCCTTGGATGAAGGGCCCGAGCTCCAGTTGATGATCTGACTGATCTTCTTCAGGAGTTCCCCTGAACCCGAACCTTGCAACGGAACCAGCTTCAGCACATGCTGCCCCTGGCTGCGGAGCATGGTGGCGGCAGCGGCTGCACTGTCGGCATTGAGCACGCCCCCATGGAGCTTGCCGGTGTTCAATCGTGCCTGATAGCGGTACTGAGGCATACGAGGTTCGCTTCAACAACCAGACGCCGTCAGGCGGCGAGCTGTCGCTCCATCTGTTCTGGATAAGCAGACTGCGCAACGGCATCCTGCCTGCTGATGAAACCGTTGAAGTACAACTCTGCGATCGAGGCATCGAGACTGACCATTCCAGCACGACGACTGGTTTCGATCACATTGGGGATTTCAAAGGTACGGTTCTCACGAATGATGTTGCGTACGGCTGGAGTACATAGAAGAACTTCGACTGCTGGAACCATGCCAGGACGATCGACGCGACTGAACAGGGTCTGAGAGACGACGGCCTGAAGCGTGTTGCCAAGCATGGAACGAATCTGATTCTGCTGGCCTGCCGGATACATGTCGATGATCCGCTCGACGGTCTGACCTGCATTGCATGTGTGCAACGTCGACAGCACGAGGTGCCCTGTTTCAGCAGCTGACATCGCCAGAGCCGTCGTGTCGAGATCCCGCATCTCACCGACCAGAATGATGTCGGGATCCTGTCGCAAGGCATGTTTCAATCCTGAAGCGAAGCTGGGCATGTGCACTCCCAGCTCTCGCTGCTCGATCACACACTGTCGAGAGGCCAGTTCATACTCAATCGGATCTTCAAGCGTGATGATGTGCTTGCGATAGCGATCATTCATCGCCTGAATCATGGCGGCCAGCGTGGTCGATTTTCCAGATCCCGTATCGCCAGTCACCAAGACCAGTCCACGAGGCAGCCAGGTCAGTTTCTGAATGACTTCCGGTAGATTGAGATCCGTCAGTTCGGGAACCCTGGTACGGATGACTCTCATGGCCAAAGCCGTACCACCCCGCTGGGCGTGCGCATTGACTCGATAACGGCCCAGTGACGAGACCGCATGTGAAAAATCGAGATCAAGATTCGTTTCAAACAACTCGCGTTGCCGGTCGTTGACCATCTCGTCGAGATAGCCCTGTGTCACTTCAGGCGTGAGCAGTTCTTCGGACAATGGCTCCATCACGGTATTGACGCGTACAAGAGGTGGGTGATGCGGGATGAGGTGCACATCGCTTGCACCACGATCATCCGCCATCCGGAGAATGTCATCGAGCTTGATCATGAAATTCCAATGAGTCCTGTGAGAACAGAAAACGGGTGGGTTGGTTCATCTGCACCTATCGGCGCTGTGACGACAACCCATCACCACTCGAATTCCATTCGAGGATGCTCCGCCTCTTCTCATCACGATTGAGTGAACTCTCAGGAACCTGCGGATTCAACGGGCAAGGAGGACTGGGAGGATTCTGCGGCCTCCGGATCCAGCTCCCCCGTCGTCTCCAGAACTCCAGAAGCGCTGAAGCCGGTTGATGGCCGGTAGCCGAAATCCAGCAAGGTCTGTGAGAACACACCTTGGTTCATGTAGACCAATGTTCCAGACAGCCTCCAACGAGCCTCCTCGGGAATTCGCTCTTCACTCCAACCCATCTGGTCAAATCGGATCACCGCCGGCAGACTCAATGGGCGATTGTTGCCTCGGGCATCCAAGGTCATTTCAGCGGCATGCCGACCCTGATAGACACCCTTGCCAAGAACGGATACCGCATAGTTCAGCTCAAGAGGCTCAATCGGCTTGTCATTGGGATTCGACAGTTCCATGTTGAACTGGATGGCCATGGCATTCTGATTGCGAGCAACCACCTGAACGCTTTCCACGCCGATTCGAGGGGCCTGGGTGAAGCAACCCCCCAGAATCAGGAACAACGGAACAAGCAGGCAGGTGAATCTCATGGGGGCACTGTATCAGGAGGGGAACAACCCCCGCCAGAGAGGCGTAGAATCAAAGGAGCCCTGATGGGCATCTGGAGTCCTTCTTGAGCATCCATCGATACATTCTCACACTCATCGGGGGGGCCATGGCCGCTGCAACAGCCTGTCTGGCTCAGGCACCGCCTCCCAATCCCGTCTTTGTCAATGACTCGACGGAAGCTGCACGCTTGCTGGCCAAAGCCGAACAATTGGGCCGATCGAACCCCGGGGAAAGCGTTCGATTGATTCAGGAAGTCCTGAATGAATACCCTCAAACCTTGATCCCGCATCCGACCGAGAGTGGTCGATTCGACTCCAGCAGAGACATGGCCCTCGGGATGCTCCTGAACGATCGTTCTCTTCTGAGACGCTACCAACAGACTCAGGCTGGTGAATCCAGGAAGCTGCTCAAGGATGGACGACTGATGGAGCTGGCGCAGAGCAGATCCCTGACCAGATCAGGTCTGGAAGCCCTGCTGCTCCTCGGTCAGGAACATCTTGAACAAGGCCACTTCGCCGTTGCCTCCATCTGGCTGCAGGAAGCACTGGACCATCCTCAGCTTCAGACAGAGGACCGGCATGCCGCGCTGCTGATGCTTGGCCTTTCCTCGCACAGCCAGAACGACAAGGATGGATTCGACCGTTACCGAAACCTGCTGCAGAAGGATCAGGAGAATCCAGAAACATGGCTGCTCGCGATGGATCGATGGACGAACGACGATCCTCCGAAGATCTCAAGAGGTCAGGGCGCATTTGATCGAGGCGACATGCCGGCAGGAGAACTGCTGAGTCCCGCGCTCTGGTCCACCCGGTTTGACCGATCACCTGCAACCATCAACAGCACCTTTGAACTGGCGAGGGAAGACATGGAAGCCGACCTGAACTCAGGTCGGCTGACCGCCATCTTTCCCGTGGTCCATGAACAATCGATCATCATCAACGAGGGCGCGGATCTGGTTCGAATGGATCTGCTCACCGGCATGGAGCATTGGCGAACACCCCTGCTTCCCTTGATTGAACGAGCCGGTCGGATTGGTGATCCGATCGGACCCACGGCAATCGCGTTTGAAGATGAGGATGTCATTGCCTGGATCGGATACAGCCTGGAGGGTGGCACATCCGAAGTCGAACAGATGGTCTGCCTCGATGCTGAAACAGGCCTTGAACGATGGCGCTACGATCTGGACCAGACTCCTGGTATTGAAAATCCGGAGACGCTGTATCCAACGGGACCACCCGTGATACATGAGGATCGCGTTTTCGTCATTGCACGGCGTGAAAGTCGGCAGGGCCTCAAGAGCTGCTACCTGCTTGCGCTGGATCGGGAACATGGAACACCGCTGTATCTCACCTACATCGCATCAACAGGCAGCCAGTACCGGGATGGCAGTCTTCGACCACTTACCAAGCCCGTCATCGACGGCAGGAACATTCTTGTCTCCACTTCCATTGGTGCCATTGCCTCAATCAATGTCGCAACTGGAAATCTGAACTGGGTACAACGAATGGACACCCCGGTCAGTGGAACGCGAGCCCTGAATCGCATCCGGCCATATGACCTGCATTACCCCGTCATCATCGGTGATGAAATCATTTCCTTGAGCCCCGACTACAGGCGGATCGTGCGACTTGATCGCAACACGGGTGCTCGAATCGAAACAATGGAAATCGATGGTCGCACCGAATGGAACGATGTTCGATATCTCCTGACCGATGGAGAACGTGTCATCTCCGTCGGCTCCATGATCATGAGCATGGATCCCGACGCGCTCTCCCATCCAATCTGGACCAATTCGCCTCGAGCCATGGGCGAAGGCCAGGGGCAGCCACTTGCGGGACGAGTGCACCTCGCCGGCGACCGACTCTATGTTCCGACAGGCAAGAGCATCGCTGAGATCGACATCTCCACCGGTGACACGATCCGACGTCTTCCCGTGGCGATTTCAGCAATCCCCGTCGTATCCGATCAACATCTGCTCATCAGCGAGCCCGAGGGGTTGTCACTTCACGCCAATCCCGGCATATCGGATCAACTCGAGTCACGACTCCTCGACAACAACCAGCACTTCGGTACGCATCTGACCCTGCTTCGGATTGCTGCTCGTACCAATGATCGACCTGAACTTCTTTCTCGCTCAGACATCCTGCTTAATCTTCTTGAAACTTCGAATGAAAAGCAGGCTTCACTGGAACTTGCCCGACGAAAGAGCATCCTTGATGAGATCCTGTCGACACTCGACCCCGATGAACTGGTCTCCGATCAGGATCACCGTTCCGTCGCCCGGGTCGTCAACAGGCTCACCAATTCAACTCCGCTGTCAGCCTCGGCAGCTCTGACGATCGGAGACTGGCTGGCAAAGTCTCAGGTTGATGAAGCCGTGGACTACTGGAATCGAATCGAAATGGATCCGGAAACTGCACGTCTCCTCCATCAGGAAGGTGACGTACTGGCTCCTGCTGCACATTGGGCGCGAACACGATTGAATTCGATCGCTTCGGAATACCCACAACTGGCCCAGAGAAGACCGTGGATCACGATCCCGGACAACGAGCCGTGGTCACGACAGGTCGCCACGCTGGCGAAGAATATCCGACAGCACCACGATCAGAATCGCATCGGGCAGGCAACACTGGACATGCTCGAACGTTCAATCAAGGAGGATCATGCAGCCGATGGGCTTGCGATTCTCGACCTCTGGTCAGAACTTTCCGAATCCAACGCAACGCTTCCGGACGGCCGAAGTCATGACCAATGGCGAACCCGTCTGATACAGGCTGTCAGGCCTGAAGTTCCTCGAACCGATCAGATCGGGGGACGCGCACGACAATGGAGCGGAGAATTGATACTCCCTCTGGACCGAGGTCGGCATCTTGCTCGAAAGCAACGGTCCTTCCTGCGATCAGAGGACGAACGACTTTCGTTCCATGAAGCTCCCAACTACGACGTGAAGTGGTCCGCCTACTTTCCACATCGCGATGCTTCGATTGTCCATCAAGACAATGAAACGATGGTTCTTGCACTGGAGCAGCTCGGCAAACCTGCTCGACTGATTTCACTCCTTGTTGATTCCGGCGACGTCGTCTGGGACTACGAGATCCCGACCGATCTGTTCTTGAGCAAAACTGAAACGGAAGAGAATCAAAATGATCTCCGCAACGATAGTCAGGTTGCCATCATTCCAATGGGATTGAAGACCATTCTGGTCCAGGCGACTGGCCGGATGATTGCGGTTGATGCACGTGAACCAGGCGTGGCGTGGGAATCCCACCTGCCCGCCTACTCCTATCAATTCGTCTCACCATGGCAACATGGAATCGCAGCGATTGGTTACCCGTACATCCAGGCGAACCCTGACAACATCTGGGATGAAGCCGTCGAAGAGGCTTCCATGCCGGCACGCCCCATCCTCACCTGGGTTGATGCCGAAACCGGTGAGATCACAACGCAGGAGATTCCGCCGGAAGCAGGCGATGCGAGATGGATCCAGACCAATGCACTGGGAGACCTGGTCATCGGTGGAGATACCGGTGTCTCACTGTTCCGCTCTCCACACGAGGGGGTCGCGTGGATTTCACGAGGCTGGCCATTGCAGGCCCATCGATCACGCGACGAAGCAACCGTGACCGCGAGGGCGCTTCTGGTTCATGACATGACCAACAAGCCTCATGTCTTTTCACTTGAAACCGGAAAGCGACTCTCTCCATCGGATCATCCGGGACTCATCAATCGCAACAGCCTGCCAAGAATTACAGCTTCGGGAGATCGCATCTGGATTCGATACGACACTGATTTCATCATTCGAAACGCTGCTGGCGACATCATCGGATCGAACGTGGAAAGCCAACTGCTGGGAAACAGTCTGGTTGCCATGGCACCGTTTTCGGATGGAATGGTTCTTCTGACACAGACCAGATCACAGTACCCATTCCGAGGAAGCAGCGGCTTCGCTGCCAGAAACCAAGGGCATCAGATCCAGGTTCTGTCTACCGATGGGCAGATGCAGGACCTGCTGGATCTCTTCGAACTTTCATCCAAGGTGACGCAGGCCATGCCTCTTGAAGGCGCCCTGCTGCTTGCGACTGATGACGAGATCGTAACCACGGCCCTGCCACCACGGATCGGGGAAGATGCCGGCAACTTCTAGGTCGATGCGAATGCTAACTCTGTTCAGCGACAGCAGCTGAGCCGGTCCACTTGTCATCCTGTCGAATGGACTCTCTTGCGCGGCCATGAGTGCCCAGTGCCGCATCGGTCATGGCTTTGCAGACGGCTGCAATCGCAGGCATGCTCTCGTAGGCCGAGCGGATCGCCTCGATGCTTTCCGCCATGCTTCCGTTGTCCCGGAACAACTTGCGGAAGGTTTCCTTCATCGCATCAACATGCTCGGATGGGAAACCTCTTCGACTCATGCCGACGACATTGACTGCTCGAACTTCCGCAGGATGACCTTCCACGATCATGTAGGGAGGAACATCACGTGAAACACGAGCCATGCCTCCAACAAAGGCTGATTCGCCGATCGTGACATAGTGATGGATCCCGGCTCCACCGCCTATTCCAGCAGCATCTTCAATGACCACATGCCCGGCAATCATGACCTGATTCGCGATGACGGTGGAATTACCGATGATGCAATCATGTGCGATATGACACCCGACCATGATCAGGTTGTCGTCGCCCAGAGATGTGACGCCGCCACCATTGCCGGTACCCCGATGAATCGTGACATGTTCACGGATCTCATTACCGTCACCAATGATGCATTCCGTCCGCTCGCCCTCGAACTTCTTGTCCTGAGGATCTGCGCCGATCACGGCAAAGGGGTAGAACATGTTGTTCTTGCCGATTCTGCTGAGACATTGCACGGTCACATGATTCTGCAGGGTTGTCCCCTCGCCGATTTCAACATCTGGCCCGATCACGCAATAGGGACCGATGACCGCACCATCATGAATGCTTGCTGTTGGATCAACGATTGCTGTTTCGTGAATCATGGCCATCTGCGTGTTCCTGATATCCATTGATTGGACATCGTACTCCTCAAGATTGTTCCGCATCCACCATCATGAAGCGGATCGCGGCCTCGGCGGCCAATTGGCTTCCGACAAACGCCTGACACTGAATCGAAGCAGTCCGAGCACTCGCCCGTACGGTTTCCGCTTCAAGCACGAGCTGATCTCCAGGGGTGACTGGATGACGAAGCTTGACCTTGTCGAGGCTCAACAGAACGGCAATCTTGCCCGCATGCTCGAGTTTCTGACTCAGCAGCAGACCTCCGAGCTGGGCCATCGCCTCGACAATGAGAACACCTGGCATGATCGGCGTGCTGGGATAATGCCCGCCGAAGAATGGCTCGTTGATCGTGACGTTCTTGACGCCAATTGCGCGTCGATGACCCTCTACTTCTATGACTCGGTCAACGAGAAGCATTGGATATCGATGTGGCATGATCTGCTGGATCGCCCGAATGTCCATCACGCGGCCATCTCTCAGCATGTCCTGGCGACGCCGAGCCTCCGCCTGCTCGCGGATCTTGGTGCACATCTTTCGATTCAAGTCATGTCCTGAACGTGATGCAACGAACCGGCCATGAACTGGGCCGCCAAGCAGATAGAGATCACCGATCATGTCAAGAATCTTGTGCCGAGCAGGTTCATTGTCGAACCGGTAGGCATTCTCGATCGGGCCGTC
>MDTD01100597.1_pt1 | contig 10050 bp, 6 predicted proteins | sample 811221 | NCBI WGS metagenome assembly MDTD01 (sample SAMN05326646, study PRJNA326480) | marine metagenome | isolation source: seawater | place: Pacific Ocean: South West | collected 2011
TTACCCATTAGCTGGACTATTGGCACTTCGCCAACATTTTTAGATAATGCATTGCCACCACATCCTCCACCGCCGCACGATGCACTTGATGGTAGCAAGTATCCGCCTGGCTCTATAATCTTTCTTATCATCGCACCCATAGCATTACACACTTTAATACTACTGCTCTTAATTCTTAGATGCAGGAAGAGTGGATCTGCTGGATTAGGACATGCTGTAGAAGAAAAAGCGTTTAATTTAAGTCTTGTCAATACCTTATCAAACGGAATAGAATTGTATGACTCTTTGATATAGTAGTTTGTTACAGGTTCTAATTGATGTAAGTCTGTGCCTAGAGATGACACAGCAACGACCGGCTTATCGTCTATAGAATATATTTCAAAGTCCAAACATCTAAATCCTTGTCCTAAACATTTATCTAATGCACAGAGAGAAACAAATGAGTTTTTATATGCTCCTACGGCACAGCAGTTATGTGCAGTCTTTATGTAATAATCGCGAAGCAGTGCACATTCATACATTCCTTTTCCACCGCCTGCTCCGTCACCACAACCAGTCGTCGCACTAGTTAAATTTAACTGACTAGGAACTATACTACTTAATTCGCCGTCCAGATCTTCGTATACTTCTTTTAAAATATTACAACGTTTTGACTTCAAACTCATCTTATTTGCTACGTATAAACCTATTGCTAAAAGTAATACAGCATATATACAATATAATATGGCTACTACAGTATTTGTTGTATTTTTAACTGGCATTCTTATATTATAACAATTTAAAAATAATTTATTAAGTTTCCAAATTATATTAAATAAAATATATCTATTTAATATAATGCCTGGTGGTTTATTGAATTTAATTGCATATGGTAATCAAAATATTGTATTGAATGGTAATCCTACATGTAGTTTTTTCAAAGGAACATATAAAAAATATACAAACTTCGGTCTACAAAAATTTAGAGTAGATTTTGATGGTCAAAGAGTCCTTAAATATAACGAAGAGTCGGTGTTTTCATTTAAAATGCCCAGATACGCAGATCTTATATTAGATACTTGTGTTGTTGTCACTTTGCCAAATATATGGAGTCCTATCGTCCCTCCACAAGATTGCAGCGGAACATGGCTACCCTACGAATTCAAATGGATTGAAAATCTTGGCTTCCAAATGATCAAAGAGATAACTGTGAACGTTGGCGGACAAACCTTACAAAAATTCTCAGGGCAATATTTGATAAATCAAGCCAAGAGAGATTGGGATACTTCTAAAAAAAAATTACTAGACGAAATGATCGGAAATGTTACTGAACTTAACGATCCTGCTAACTATTCAAACAACAATGGATATTATCCTAGTGCGTACTATACTAACAATTCCGGCGGAGCTGAGCCTTCTATTAGGGGGAGACATCTGTATATTCCACTAGACTGCTGGTTTACACTTAATAGTCGTATGGCATTTCCCCTTGTGGCATTACAATACAATGAATTGACTATCAATGTTACATTCAGACCAGTAAGAGAGATATGTCAAATTCGTGATGCTAACAAAGAAAACACTAGCCCTATTGCATCGTCTGGAGATGGTTATGTAAGTAGATTTGATACCAGCGGTCCAAAGATCTATACAAAATACTATGGTCTACCAATTGGGGACATACCTTACGTTGCACCAAATCCTAATGATCCTTGGCAACATTTCTATAGATTCTTACAGACTCCTCCAACAGCAGACATTACTCCGAATGACTATAAAGATAAGGGTATAACCAAAAACGAATGGAATGCAGATGTTCATCTTATTTCTACATACGCATTCTTAAGCGATGAAGAATCAAGACTCTTTGCTGCAAATTCACAAAAGTATCTGATAAAAGAGATATATGAATACAAGTTCCATAGGGCCACGGGATCTACAAAGGTGAGTTTAGATTCACTAGGCATGGTGTCTGATTGGATGCTTTATTTTCAGAGGAGCGATGTCAACCTAAGGAATGAATGGAGTAACTACTCTAACTGGGAATATAAATGGAAACCGAGACCTATATTTAGTGTAATTTATAATATAGATGATTATCCATTAGGTGGACAGCCAGATAAACCTGCTTATGGATATACAGTGAATTCCGCGGTTCCTGGCTCTATCAATTCAAATAGTGTATTGAATCTACGTGATACATACGTCAATTTACCAAACTGGCATAATTGGATAAGTAATATAGATTGGACTAGTGATATGTTTCCAAATGCAAGTCCATCTGCCAAACTACTTCCTGGCGTTAACAATGTCTGCAATCAGCCGCCTCACGGCTCTGTTTGGATGATAGGTGGGTCTAATGGAATGCCCTACCAGTATCCGCCCATCAAGATTACGGGAAATTATGCACCTGAGAACCAAAAAGATATATTGCTTAATCTTGCTGTGTTACTTGACGGTAAATATAGAGAGAATCTGCTAGAGACAGGTGTATACAACTACATGGAGAAATACACACGATCAAATAGCGGAAGCGATTCTAATGGATTATATTGCTATAACTTCTGTCTAGACTCTAGTTATTTGCATCCGAATGTTAAACTTATCCAACCAACTGGAGCCATTAATCTGAGTAAATTCTCCACTATAGAGCTTGAGTTTAGCACATATGTACCCCCACTTGATAACGAAGCACAAACTGCTGTTATATGTGATGCATGTGGTAATATTATTGGTATCAACAAGAGCGAATGGGAAATCTACAAATATACATATGATCTTAATGTCATTGAAGGACGTTATAATACAGTGACATTTGTTGCTGGTAACTGCTCGTTACAATATGCTAGGTAAATAATTATAAATTAAATGAAGTATAATTATTTAGTGCGGACCTGGTGATGTTAAAAGATAACCTGGTGCAGCTGGAACACCTGTATCTGTGAACATTCCTGTTATTGATTGGCGCTTCTCATAAGTCTTTGTCCAATTGTAACCAGAACCCTTTCCTTTATGCTTTTTATTCTTCTTCGCAGCGTGATGTTTTTTATGAGGATGGTAACTATGAAGGCCATCGTCTTCCGAATCAGACTCAGAATCTGATTCGCTCTTTATATAAACGCAGTTCTTATCTTTACCTGCTTTACATCGTGCAATTGCATCTGGATACAATGTTGTTGCCGCACCAACATAGGAGCAGTTACACTGCTTAAGATCCTTCTTCGATAGATTAGTGGGAGCGCTTCCGTCATGATGGTGTCCGCCATGCCAATAGCTTGGGTCATTTTGTATCTGCGGCTCAGGGTAGATAGGATAGGTGTCAGCGCTAGGCAAGTCACCTTTTCCTCCACTGTGAGTTGAATGATGAGCACGATGAGCTTTATTCCACATCTTATTGAACTGCTTCTGAGACATGTGATGCTGCTTTCCTGCATCTGGGTTATAACATTCCAAATTCTCGCATATTGGATGTCCTAACTGGCTAATCATTGCGTCGCGAGACATGAACGTATTTGCCACATTATATTGCCCGTTTGCAATCTTTACCAAGCATTTGTATTTACTGCAATTAGAATCTTGACCTTGACATATACTGTTCACATCAGGGCAGTCATAACTACATAACTTAAAGTATGACGTGGCTCCTCCTTCTATTACTTGATAGATCTGTGCACCACAATTTCCCTCTTCAGCTGTCGGTGGTAGACAGCCATCCTTAGGGCAGTATGTGAACTGAACGTCTTTGGATGAAGTTTCTTGTTCAATACCTTGAGTTGGGGTATCTATTGCCTGTGCAATAGCCGGCGCCGGTGTAGGCTTTGCAGTGGGAGGTTTCGCTGCCGCTTGTGGAGGCGCGGGTTCTGGCTCGGGCTTAGTCGCAGGTGCCGATGCAGGTGCTGGACTAGAACATATCTTAACATCATCACACCCAACCCCTGCAGTAGTACCCTTGATTCGGCACCACGTGCCACAGGGTGCACTCCCGCTATCGGCCTGTGCCTTAGTCTTATAGCATACCTCGGCTTTTTCACTGTAGAACTTAAACTCTGGATCCGTGCATGGATTAGTACTAGCAATATCAGATGTTGGAGGTGCGGCAGTGGGTGGCTCCAGACTACTTGATGACTGAGACGATAAATTAGCGCTTTCCTCCTTGCACCATGTAGAACAAGCTGGGTTCTTATCAGCGCGATCGCAGTTGCCTTGGCACCAATCGTCTGTAGCCCGTGGGTCCACTGCAGTCCACTTTCCACCCATTCCTTCAACAACATGATTCTTGTTGATTGCAACATACCCTAAACATAAAACTATCAAGGACAAACCTAGACATATTAATAATTTATTCTTCATTATAAAATATATATATATAAATTATTAATCAATAGTATTATAAATCTTTCTCTATTTCAGATTTTTTTAACTTTGTTGCTGCATACATAAATGGCGATTTAAGCAACAATTCTTTAAATGCTGGGACTGTATGAACAAAATATATACTACTTATCATCAAGATATTACTTACTGACAAATACAACATTATACTTGCTACGCTCGTCGTAGGGTCTATCCTAAATAATGTCGTAAATACTCCTATGAGCAATGAAATTGTTATCACAACGATACTTGAAGTCAAGTCTTGTGAAGCATATAACAGACCACCTATTACATTTGTAATAGCTAATATTAGTAATGCTACGTATACCCTATTTGGTGTTTTCATTCTATATATAATTTAGAATTTAACTTTGCAATGTTGTGTTTAGTTGCTGCGTTACTCGTAGGAATGTAGTACACTTAGCCATTTGTTTCATCCCCTTTGCATTAATGTATGTGCATGTGCTACGAAGACCACCTAAATAGTCTTCAACTGTGTCCTTTAAAGGTCCCTTATATTTCACTTCTATCTTACGCCCTTCTGATGAACGATAAGAGTCCATCTTACCAAAATGTTTCTCCATTGCATGTTGAGAGCTCATTCCATAGAATAGCTTATACTTGTTACCATCCGACTTCTCAATGATATCGCCTGGGTTTTCATCGTGACCTGCAAACTGACCGCCCATCATTACGAAATCAGCGCCGCCTCCGAATGCCTTAGCCATATCACCTGGACATGTGATTCCTCCGTCTCCTATTATGTGTCCACCTACACCATGCGCTGCATCGGCGCACTCTATAATGGCAGACAACTGAGGCATACCTACTCCGGTCTGCTTTCTAGTAAGACACGCACTTCCTGGTCCTATTCCTACCTTTACGACGTCTACTCCTCCCGTAAGAATCAACTCCTCCACAATCTCTCGTGTAACAACATTACCTGCTACAATAATCTTATCGGGATACTTTGCTCTTACCTTCCTACAGAACTCTACTAATTTGGATATATAACCGTTGGCTATATCAACGCAGATCCAGTTGCAATCTATATTGTCTAGTATAGTTGTTAAGTTATTAAAATTCGCATCACTTATTCCTGTTGATACCATAAACAGATCAGGGTCTAGTGGGTTGTTTTGTAGATACTCCTGGAAATCACCTAGTCTATAAAACTTGTGCAATGCAGTAATAATCTTATACTTAGACAAGGTTTCATATACACTAAATGTCCCCGTCGTATCCATATTAGCCGCAATTACAGGGACACCCTTCCATGAAGCACCTCCTTGTCTGTTCACAAACTTAAATTCTCTCTCCAGATCAACTTCTGAACGTGAACTGACAGTTGAACGTTTAGGTCTAATCAAAACGTTTGAAAAATCAAGTTTAGTGTCGGCTTCTATCTTGTTCATATATACCTATTTTGTTATGTATTATTTAATTCATTTAGTTAATATAAGTTATATGTGGATTTTAATATTTTCAAAATATATATATGCCGAGTGTTGAAGATAAAGAAAAGGTTCTATCTGATTATTATAAATTTTGGATGAATGTTAAATATAATTTGGGATTTTCTTCAGCAAAAAACTGGAAAAAACCACCTTCACCTTATAATAGCTGCGAAGGTGGCTATTCTGATAATGAGACACTACATGACTCAGGTAAATGTAAGAAAGAGAGATTTGTCAATCTCGCTAGAAAACAAAACCAAGGCTGGAGTTCCTCAGACTGGTTCCAATTTGTATTTTTCTGCTCACTACCAATAGTTACAACTCTTATCATGTATGCTCTGTTTGCGAATAATATAATGCAATATGGTCTTGCACTCAGAAACTACAAAAAACTAATGTATCATAAGGATAAAGAACTCAACAAACTAGAGGTTGAGTTTGAAGGAAATCAACACGGCTTCAAAGAGGCGGTGTTAAAGTTAAATGAAAAGATCTTAGAAAGGGCGAAAGTAATTGGTATAACTAAATTTGACAATGAAGCCGGAGATCTGCCATACTGGTACTCCCCTGATATGAATCAATGCAGCCAACCAGTTGACGGATGCAAAAATGTCCAAACATGGACTGAGTGTCACAAGTTTAAAAACAAAATAGAATGGGAAGCAGAACTTTGGAAGAATCTGAGTGGTCTTGGTAGTACCGAGCCTGAAACTGCTGCTGAACAGAAAAAAGATATTGCTGAGAGAAATAAAGAGGTGCAGCATTGTGATTATACACTACCACAATCCACTTGGTGGGTAAATGAAATGACGCGTAAAGTAATGGCAAAGGCAAAGATAATCAACATGCAAATGAATAGTCCTCAGTGGTCTCCTGAAAAAGGATACCCCGGCATTGCAAACTTCCCAGTGGGAGCCCCTAAAGCGGATGGACCACCTATTGGCATGTTCTCGTTTTTCAGTTGGTGGTTTATGCAAAAAATATGGGGACCGCTTGCTAGGCTTAGAAGAAACGTGCTGGCATTCTTCTGCACAATTCTCATTACTGCACCTGATCCTATGGACCCTAAGTATGTTGAAAAGATCAATAAGCCTTCTATAATTGAAGGTTTGAAGTTCATATTTGTTCCAACCCTCATTGCTCCTATCATGAGTTTTTACTTAGCAATGGAGACTGCAGTGTCACCTATATACATATTGTCTCAGTTACTTGGCAGGTCATTCTACGCATGGCCATTTACGCCTATGATGCCGTTTGATAAAGAACTTAACAGAACAATCAACCTCATTTCATTTAGATGGACTTTGGCGGGTGTTACAAGGTTGTTTACTAGTAAATCTATGTGGCAGATAATATGCTGGCTATTCATATGCTTGCCTATCTTGTTTGCATTCAGTTTCGCTGGATATAGTATAACGCTGATGTGGGATATGGTGTCGTTCATATTCTTCTTAATATTCGGTCCATGGGCTGCTCCTCCAGTGCCACCTGAAGGAGAATGGGAGCACAACAAGCGACCAGGCATTACTGGATGGTCTGACTTCAGCAATAACCGCAGATTCCTATTCTTGTATAAATATCGTGCATTCATTATTCTGATGTTTATTTGGGGAATCTTGTATGGTCCCGGAAAGATGTATCTTGATGATAAGTCTGTGCAAGCCGGTCTGGTTGTCTTCATCATCTTTGCATGGCAAATGTTGAGCCGTATGTTTTCTATTCAAGACGATAAGGAAAAAGATGGAAAAGATGGGAAAAAAGGCGATGACAAGGATAAAAAGGAACAAGGAGGTATGTTCTCTAAAATGACTGACATGATGAAAGGAATGACAAAAGGCAAAAAGAAAGATGGTGATGCCGAACCGAGTGATACGTCAACAGCTAAGGCCGCTACCCCGACTAAGTAATATAATAATAGTTTAACAAATAAATATAAACTGTTATTATATATGTCCCAGTTTGATAAAGATGATTTCAGAAGATTAGTTAATGAATATAAAGAACTCGCTACCTTAGGACCATCCCCAAGCGCTACCGCAAAAAAGAGAGAAATGATTGATAAACTAGAAAAAAATAAATCGTTCAGGGATATTTTCAAGATTAACACCATTGGTAATCCCCGCACGAACCATGAACGACCACCATCACAGGGGCCCAAACTTATTATTATGGTAGGAGGACCCGGGTCTGGAAAAACAACTATTAGAAGTAAGTGCCTTGAGAAACTAACACAGAACAACGCAATTGTTCTCAATCCTGATTATATTTTTACTGAACTCTTTGACAATGATCACAGTTATAGGTCTACATTGAATGAGTTATTTCGTATATTCTATCAACAATATTTAGGTAATCAAGAAACACACATAGGATCATGCAAAAACATTGTATTAGACCGCACTGGCGCGTATACAGAAGCCACCGAGTATATAGTTAAATCTTTAAAAGCGTTTAGTGAACACAATTGTGCATATGAAGTGATATTATGCGTAGCTGATGTTGATGTTGACGTGGCATATAAAAGAACCATCACGCGCAGTAGCGAGGACGGCGAGGAGCCTGGACGAGTTGTTCCAAAAGATATTGTCTATAGAACACACGAAGCCGTTGACTCAGCCATGGTGAAGTATACTGAGAATTCTCCAATACAGTTATTCTCAAGTCTTGAAAATGCACGAGATAATATGGAAAAGCAAGTTTCTAAACAAACCGGCTTCACCCAGCAAAATACAAAGACAGCATATATTGATAAAGGCAATTTGATCATACATACAAACGATTACGGCTATATAACTATTCCTAACGGTAATTGGTCCTTTGATGGAGTAATTGATAGTAAACCTGTAACAGGCGAATTTGGCACACCAATATCTGTTAAAGACATTAGTAGACCTATTACCTCCACCTCTACAGTTACAGTTAGAATGGGCAATGGCGATATTCTCATGTTCCAAAATAGTTACAGATTGTATGACAAGATTTATATTTATAACAATGACGGTAAAACACCTGATCTTATATATAGTGCAGAGTATGGAAATGTGGAAGTCAACAAAATGACATATAGCGATCCTAGTAATCGCTATAATATACTAAGTCAGGCTGTAGTTACCATGCCAAAAGGAGGAAGAATTAAGACCAGGAAGAATAAAAGAAAGGTAAAACGAAGAAAAACTAAAAGGTCCAAACGCAGAACAATGAAAAGAGAGAAACGCCGAAAAACTAAGTGTCGTCGCTTCAAAAACACTAAAACTGTTAAGTAAATATAATATAAATAAATACACTATATTATGTTTATATGACGAATAAGAAAAAGAAGAAAAATAATAAAAAGAAAGCAACGTCTTTTCCGTTTGTTAGTGTATGCACCCCTACATTTAATAGACGACCATTCTTTGAGACAATAATAAAATGTTTTAAGTCTCAGACTTATCCAGCTGATAAGCTAGAATGGATTATCATTGACGACGGAACTGACCATATTGAGGACTTAGTTAAAGATATACCTCAGGTCAAATATTTTTCTTATGAAGACAAGATGACTTTAGGTGAAAAAAGAAATATTATGCATGAAAAATCGTGTGGTGATATAATTGTATACATGGATGATGATGACTATTATCCACCTGAAAGAGTAAGCCATTCGGTCTCTATGTTGAACAATAATCCTCATGCTTTGTGTGCGGGCGCAAGTGAAATCTATATATGGTTCAATCATATTGACAAAATGTATCAGTTCGGACCATATGGACCAAATCATGCTACAGCTGGAACATTTGCATTCAAACGAAAGCTACTAGAAGATACACGCTACGATGACTCTGCTTCATTAGCAGAGGAAAAGAAGTTTTTAAAGGACTATACGGTCCCGTTTGTTCAGCTTGAGCCCAAGAAAACCATTCTTGTTTTCTCACACTCACATAACACATTTGATAAAAAGAAACTGATTGTGCACCCTAATAAGTTCGTTAAGGAGAGTAACAAAGCTATAAAGGATTTTGTTAAAGATGATGATACTATTAAGTTTTTCACTGAAGATATGGAAGAACAGTTACTCAACTATCCAGAAGGCAGACCAGAAATGAAACCTGATGTTCTACTTCAAACCGCACAACTTGAGCAAGAGCGAAAGGAGAAAAATGAACAGATGCAGCAACAGCAAATGCAGCAACAGCAAATGCAGCAACAGCAAATGCAGCAACAGCAAATGCAGCAACAGCAAACGCAGCAACAACCACAA
>MDTD01134446.1_pt1 | contig 10050 bp, 9 predicted proteins | sample 811221 | NCBI WGS metagenome assembly MDTD01 (sample SAMN05326646, study PRJNA326480) | marine metagenome | isolation source: seawater | place: Pacific Ocean: South West | collected 2011
CCTACTGCAATAATGTCTGTTTATACTCATTATAAACATAAGGCTGTTGATTTTAATATTTTAAAAAATTACGGGATATTTGTCGTTATTGGTGTCGCATTTGGATCCTTTTTTGCTGCCTATATGAATACAAAATCTTTAATACTTTTTTTTAGTCTAATAATGTATTTGCTTGCACTAAATTTAATTTTCCTCAAAGAAAAAACAAAAATTAAAATTAAATTTAATTTATTTGAAAGAACTTTTCTCGGCTTCGTAGTTGGCTTTATATCCGCTTTGATGGGAATAGGGGGAGCTATAATGAATGTGCCAATATTAAAATTTGTTGGTTATACAATTAATAAAGCAATTGGAAGTGCAGCATCAATTGGTTTTTTGATATCATTATTTGGATGCCTAGGTTTTTTAACCACAGGATTACTTACTAGAACAGAAATACCTTTAAGCGCAGGTTTTGTTAATATACCAGCATTCCTAGTATTTATTCCAATTACAATAATAATGGCTAAGATTGGTGCTACTACAATTCATAAAATAAAAAAAGAAATTATAGCTAAATTATTTGGAGGTTTTTTAATATTAATAGCTAGCAGGTTTCTCTATGATTTTTTTAATTTTTAAATTTTTTGATCATAATCTCCAATTCTACCGTTTTCTTGAAGTATACTATCTATAAAATCAAAAATTATTTTTTTTCTTTTATTGGATGTCGGGCTCTCTGTTACAATAACCAAAGAAGGTTTATTCGAAGAAGCCCTAATAAGGCCCCACGATCCATCATTCAAAGAAAATCTTATTCCATTTACAGTTAAAATATCAGTGATATTTTGATTATCTATTTTTATTTTTTCATTTTTCAATTTTGTAATTTTTTTAATCATTTCCTCTACAACTGAATATTTTTCCTCATCTTTACAGTAGGGTGCCATCGTTGGACTTTGATAAGTTTTTGGAAGATCTTGTATTAATTCGCTTATTTTTTTATTTTCATTATCTAAAAGATGACAAACTTGTATTGCTGAATTTATTCCATCATCATAACCATATCCTAATGGTTTATTAAAAAAAAAGTGCCCACTTTTCTCAAAACCAGCTAAAGCATTTTCAGAGTTTACTTTTCTTTTAATGTGAGAATGACCTGTTTTCCAATAAATTGTTTTACAATTATTATCATTTAGTATTTTATCTTTTGAATAAAGACCTGTAGATTTTACATCAACAATAAATTTCGAATTTTTATATTTCTTAGACAAATTTCTTGCAATAAGTAAACCAATTTTATCTGAAAAAATTTCATTTCCTTTATTATCTATAACACCACACCTATCTCCATCACCATCAAAACCAAATCCAATATCAGCTTTGTTAAGTTTTACAACTTTAGAAATCTCATTAAGCATTTTCATATCTTCTGGATTTGGATTGTATTTTGGAAAATTCCAGTTTAGTTCACAGTCAAGTTTTATTACCTCGCATCCTACCTTTTCTAAAATTTGTGGTGCAAAAACTCCAGCTGTGCCATTGCCACACGCTACAACAGCCTTAATTTTTTTCTTAATTTTATTTTTCATTAGATCTTGCATATAAACTTCTTTAAAATTCTTTATATTTTTTATTAAACCCTTCCCATTTATGAATTTTCTATTTAAGGTGATATCTTTTAACTCTGACATTTCTTCAGGAGCATGTGTTAACCCTTTTGTTATTCCCATTTTTACACCTGTCCAACCATTTTCATTATGACTAGCTGTAACCATAGCTATTGCATCAGAGTTTAAATTAAATTGAGCAAAGTACACCATTGGTGAGAGAGAAAGACCAATGTCCTCAACATTACACCCGGTTGCAACCAATCCTTCATTTAAAGCGTTTTTAATTTTTTCACTATATGAACGATAGTCGTATCCAACAACTACTCTTGGATTTGTTTTTTTTAAACGATTGATTATTTGAGTACCTAGTCCTTTACCTAAATCTTTGATTCCCTGGATATCAATTTCTTTTTCAAATATCCATCTAGCATCATACTCTCTAAAACCGTTTTGATTGATTTTCATTAAATATAAATACTAAAGAATTGGGGCATATGTTATTAAATGTTTATTAACAAAACTTTCCACTTGAAAAATAAATCAAATGTTCTTATAATGTTCTATTGATTTTATTGTTATATAGTATATTTAATTGAATGTAACACAACATGTAGTTGTTTTACTCTTAAAATCAAATTAATTAGGGATTTATGAATAAAAATGTATCTTTGGCAATAGAAAAGGCTGTCACAAATTTAGACAGACTTCAAAATAACAATTTAGACGATCTTAATAAAAACAAACCAGATTTGTTTTCTCTAAATCAAGAAACAGAGTTATTTCAAAATGATAAAGGTATAACGATTAAAATTGATAGATCCAGAGATAAAAATTTAACTGATTTTGGAAGAGCTACACTAAGTGACAGATATTTAGGTCAAAACGAGTCCTACCAGGATCTGTTTGCAAGAGTGGCAAGCACTTACGCTGATAATAATCTTCATGCTCAAAGACTTTATAATTACATAAGTAATCTTTGGTTTATGCCAGCTACCCCAGTACTCTCAAATGGAGGGACTGAAAGAGGATTGCCAATTTCTTGTTTTTTAAACGAAGCAGGCGACAGCTTGCAAGGTATACTAGGCCTTTGGAGCGAAAACGTTTGGCTTGCAGCACGAGGTGGGGGTATCGGAAGCTATTGGGGTAATCTAAGATCAATTGGTGAAAAAATTGGAAAGGTTGGCAAAACTTCCGGAATAATTCCGTTTATTAAAGTTATGGACTCTCTAACACTTGCAATTAGTCAAGGTTCTTTAAGAAGAGGATCGGCAGCATGTTATCTTCCAATTGATCATCCTGAAATTGAAGAATTTATAGAAATGAGACGGCCAACTGGAGGAGATACAAACAGAAGATCTTTAAATCTTCACCATGGTGTTTTAGTTTCAGATGCTTTTATGAGAGCTGTAGAGACCGACGATCAATGGGCTCTAAGAAGTCCAAAAGACGGTTCAATCCAGTCAACACTTTCAGCTAGAAATCTATGGATAAGATTATTAACGGCAAGAGTCGAAACAGGCGAACCGTACATAGTTTTTATAGATACTGTGAATCGCCAAATTCCACAACATCACAAATTAGCTGGTTTGACTGTAAAAACGTCAAATCTTTGTAGTGAGATAACTCTACCAACTGGCAAAGATAGAGAGGGCAAAGAAAGAACTGCAGTTTGTTGTTTGTCATCCTTAAATATTGAGAAGTACGATGAGTGGAAAGATGATAAAAATTTCGTAGAGGACGTTATGAGATTCCTTGACAATGTTTTAGAAGATTTTATTAACAAAGCACCTGATAGCTTTGCGAACGCCAAATATGCTGCTGCTAGAGAGAGAAGTGTAGGACTAGGAGTTATGGGATTGCATTCGTATTTTCAACAAAAGGGTGTTCCATTCGGATCAGTTATGAGCAAAGTGTGGAATAAAAAAATATTTTCCAATATTCAACAAAAAGTTGATAAAGCATCAAAAGATCTTGCAGATGAGAGAGGAGCTTGTCCTGATGCACAAGAATTTGGAATTAAAGAAAGATTTTCAAACAAAACAGCAATAGCTCCAACAGCTTCAATATCAATAATTTGTGGCGGTGCGTCTCCGGGAATTGAACCAATAGCTGCAAATAGCTACACCCACAAAACTCTTTCTGGATCTTACAATGTAAGGAATAAATACTTAGCAAAAGTTTTAGACAAATATAAAAAAAATACAGATGAAGTTTGGTCGTCTATTACAACAAACCAAGGCTCTGTTTCTCATTTAGATTTTTTAACTGAAGACGAAAAACAAACTTTTAAAACAGCATTTGAAATCGACCAAAGGTGGATTGTAGAATTAGGAGCAGACAGAACACCTAATATTTCTCAAGCACAATCAATAAATGTCTTTGTACCAGCAGACGTCCATAAAAAAGATCTTCATCAGTTACACTTTCAAGCTTGGAAAAAAGGTTTAAAAAGCCTTTATTATTGCAGGTCTAAATCAATTCAAAGAGCCGAAAATATAAACGCAGGTTCATCAACAGATGTGACAAAGAATGTTTATTCAAATAAAAAAGAATCGGGTAATGAAGATAATAAATATGAGGAGTGTTTATCATGTCAGTAATAAAGCTTAAAAAAGATAAAGAAATTTTTAAAGGTGGTTTATTAGTAGAGAACCCTGTGTACAAACCTTTCAGATATCCATGGTGCTATGATGCATGGCTTACTCAACAAAGAATACATTGGTTACCCGAAGAGGTACCACTAGGTGACGATGTAAGAGACTGGCAAAAAAATTTATCTCAAGAGGAGAAGAATCTACTAACTCAAATTTTTAGGTTTTTTACTCAAGCAGATGTAGAAGTAAACAACTGTTATTTAAGACATTATACTACAGTTTTTAAACCTACTGAAGTTCTAATGATGATGACTGCGTTTGCAGCTATGGAAACTGTTCATATTGCGGCATACTCCCATTTACTGGATACAATCGGAATGCCAGAGTCAGAATACTCTGCATTCATGAAGTACAAAGAAATGAAAGATAAATATGACTACATGCAAGGTTTTAACGTTAAATCAAAAGCAGACATAGCTAAAACAGTTGCAGTTTTTAGTGCATTTACTGAAGGTTTACAACTTTTCGCTAGTTTTGCAATTCTCTTAAATTTTCCAAGACACAACAAAATGAAAGGAATGGGCCAAATTGTTACTTGGTCTGTTAGAGATGAAACTCTTCACTGTAATTCTATGATAAGACTTTTTAGAGCTTTCATAAAAGAAAATCCTGAAATATGGACGGAACAGCTAAAAAAAGAGATATACGATGCTTGCAGAACTATAGTCGATCATGAGGATGCTTTCATAGACTTAGCCTTTAAAATGGGACCAATTCAAGGTTTAAAAGCAGATGAAGTTAAAAAATATATAAGGTGGATTGGTGATAGAAGGTTGATCCAGCTAGGTTTAAATCCAATATATAAAGTTAAGGAAAATCCATTAACTTGGCTAGACACAATGTTGAATGCGGTAGAACATATGAACTTTTTTGAGGGCAGAGCTACAGAATACTCTAAGGCTTCAACAAAAGGTTCTTGGGCTGAAGCATTTTCATAATATTTGAAAGTTAAATACAAATCTTATTGGAGAAAAACAGGTTTAAAAAAAAAGTGGGGAGATCTTTTTTTAAAAATCGTTTTAGATCATAAACCAAAAAATTTTTTAGAAATCGGAGTATTTTGCGGTGTTACTGCTAAAAATATTTGTGAACTGCTAAAAAAAATAAATACTGATAAATTTACCTATACTGGTATAGATTTATTCGGTGGTATTACACCAGACAAAGAAAAAGTTCCAAATTATTTAAACAAACAAAAATTTTCAAATCCATTTAAAAGTCTATTTTACAATTTTATTTTAAGAGAAAAACTAAACTCTTATGATAGCGTGAAGAAATTTTTAAAAAAATACTCAAAAAATATCACATTGATAGAGGGAAATTCTAACTTAATATTAAAAAAACTTGATATTAAAAATATTGATTTTATCTTTTTGGATGGCGGACATAGTTTTGAAACTGTTTATACAGATTTAGAATTAATATATTCTGGTATAACTTCGAAATCTGGGACTGTAATTTTGTGTGATGATTATCAAGATGCTTCCTATATATCTGGAGTTAAAAAAGCTGTAGACCAATTTGTAGAAAAAAGAAAATTAAAATTAAATATAATAGAACAAAGGTTTGCTAAAATTACATTATAAAATTATCTTATATTTAAAGCCAAAACCTCCCTGTGCTCATTACCTTTATATTTTGACAATGGCCTGATAAGTTTATTCGCAGCGTGTTGTTCCATTATGTGAGCAGACCATCCAGTAATTCTTGCCATTACAAAAACGGGAGTGAAGAAATCAGTATCAATTCCCATTAAATGATAAGTTGGTCCACATGGATAATCAACATTTGGGTGAATATTTTTTCTTTCAAGCATCACTTTTTCTAAAATATCATACATTTTTGGATATTTATTATTCTTCATTATCTGTGCAACTTTTAAAAAATATTTCTTCATTGTTGGTACTCTAGAGTCACCACTTCTATAAACTCTATGGCCAAATCCCATTACCACTTTCTTCTTATCTAAAGCATTGTTAATCCAAGCCTCTGCTTTCTCAGGTTTTTTAATATCTTTAAACATATGCATAACTGCCTCATTAGCACCTCCATGCAAAGGACCTTTAAGACTTGCTATTGCTCCAGTTATAGCACCATGCATATCTGACAAGCTACTAGTAATTGTTCTTGCTGTAAAAGTTGATACATTAAAACTATGCTCAGCATAAAGAATCATTGAAATATCAAAAGCCTCAACAATTTCTTTATCTGGAACTTTTCCGAACATCATATGAAAAAAATTTTCTGAATAAGATAATTTTTTGTTTGGAGGTATAAATTTTTTTCCTTTTCTTGCTCTAAAGTAAGCTGCAACGGCAGTGGGGGTTTGTGCAAATATTCTCATCGCTTTTCTCATATTTGCTTTTGGAGAGTTATCACTTGCGTCTTTGTCCTCTAATCCCATTAAACTTACCGCTGATCTTATAGCGTCCATTGGATGGGCTTTCTTAGGCATATTTTTAATATCATTAAGAATTTGTTTTGATAATTTACGATTATTTCTCTCTTCGCTTATAAACTTTTTTAAATCTTTAGATTTTGGAAGTTCGCCATTTAATACCAGGTATGCAACCTCTTCAAATATACATTTTTCACAAAGATCTTGAACTTTATATCCCCTATAAGTAAGGGAATTAATTTCAGGCATCACTTGTGAAATTGTAGTTTCATCTACGACTATTCCCATTAAACCCTTTTTAATATCATCACTCATAATTTATTCATGTCCATCCGTTTTAAAATCAGTAATTTTTTTTTCTGGAGTATTATATTTTTCATACTCCACAAGTTCGTATAATCTTTTTCGAGTTTGCATTCTATCTATAATATTATTTTGATGTCCATCTATAAAAATAGACCTTAGTCCGTCTTCAACACTTTTCATCGCCAATCTTTGTGTAGTAACTGGATAAATCACAATATTATAACCTAAATTTTCTAATTCCTTATTGGTTAAAAGTTTTGATTTACCAAATTCTGTCATATTGGCAAGTAAAAAAATATTTGAATTTTTTCTCACTTTTTCGAACTCTTTTTCATCTTTCAATGACTCAGGAAATATCATGTCAGCACCCGCAGTTTCATAAGCTTTAATTCTTTCAATAGTTTTATCAATTCCTTCCACAAGATTAGCATCTGTTCTAGCAATAATTAAAAAATTTTTATCTTTACGGGTATCAACTGAAATTTTTATTTTATCCACCATTTTTTTTGTAGAAATAAGTTCTTTATTTTCTAAATGACCACATCTTTTTTCTGCCACTTGATCTTCTATATGACATCCAGCAAGACCCATATTTTCTAAGGTCTCAATAGTTTTTTTACAATTTGAAAAACCAGTGTCTGCATCAACAATTGAAGGAAGATCAGTTACTTTTGCAATTTGATTGGCCCTATAACTTACATGGTTAAGTGTCGTAAGGCCTATGTCTGGAATACCAAGATCATTTGACATTACACCACCTGAAATATAAACACCGTCAAAACCTATTTCGGCAATTAATTTTGCACACAAAGGATTATACGCACCAGGAAACCTAAGTAATTTTTTCTCTTTAAGATTTTTAATTAAATCTTTTCTTTTCTCTAACACATTTTTTTTTGTGAAATGCATAAAGTTTTATATTAAATGCAAAATATAAAATCAAAGATTATTTTAAAAGTACAACTATTGCGGTTAAAACTAATAATATTGCCAAGATATACTCTGTTATCTTTTTTGCTTTGTTATTTTTTATAAAAACTCTAAGACTATTACCAAAAATTGCCCAAATACATATTGATGGAAAACATACTACAGCTGCTGTTATAGTAATAAACATAGTTGCTGTAACAAAATTTTCTTCTGATGGAAAAAATCCTGATGTCACAGTAATAGCAACAGTCCAAGCTTTAGGATTTATAAATTGAAATAATGAAGCCTCATAAAACTTAAGAGGCCTACCTCCAGTTTCTTTTTCAACTAGGTTGAAGGACCCAATTATTTGCCAACCCAGATATAATAAATAAATAAAACATAAAATTTTCATATAAAACTGAAGTTGTGGAAACAATATAAATAAATTTCCAAAACCATAACAAACTAGACTAATCTGAAAAATATGACCTAAAGGTATACCAATTAAATGTGGAAGAGTTCTAGCAAAACCAAATTTAAGCCCTGAAGCAGTAAGCATTGCATTATTTGGACCAGGTGTGGCAAACATTATAAAATAATAAGTAGCTAGAGCTGAAAATAATTGAAAATCTATCATAAGTATTTCCCAATAATTTTTTTAAAATTTGTAAAGTCTTTGACAGATATATCGTGAGATATTTGATTAGTTTTTTTTTCAGTATATCCATCTTCAACTAGAATAAATGGGATCTTAGCATTAGTTGCTGATTGAGAGTCTACCTCGCTATCACCAACCATAATAGCTTTATCAATATCGCCCCCAATAATATCAATTACATTTGTTAGGTGTCTAGGATCTGGTTTATTGAAATCAAACGTATCACAGCCAGCAATATAATAAAAATATTCAAATAAATTTATTTTTTTTAAAAGATCAACAGCTAATCTTTCTTGTTTATTTGTACAAACGCCCATCAGAATTTTTTCCGATTTAGCCCATTTAAGAAAATCAACAACACCTTTAATTGGCTTACTCTCATTATCTATATTTTTTGCATAATAATTTAAAAACTCACCAACCATCTCTTTTTTTAACTTCTCATCATTTATCTTTTCCTTAAAAGACCTTTGCATCATTAACCATGCTCCTTTACCTGCAAGATGTTTAATGTCATCAAGTTTTTTTTCATTATAACCGAATTTTTTCATTACATAGTTATGTGCTTGCATGAGATCAGGAGCAGTATCTACCAATGTCCCGTCTAAATCGAATAAAATTGTTAATTTTTGACTCATTTTGTATTCGTATCAAAAAGAAATATTTTGTGACTTATTACCATCATTATTCTAATGTAAATAGAATTTTCTATGAAAACAAATTTAAAATTTAAAAAAATTAATGAATTTAATGTACTTCAAGATGCATTAAGAAGAAAAGCAATAAATTCCGGTGTCAATCTAATTGCCCCTGAAACTATATTTTTATCAAAAGATACCAAGTTTGGAAAAAACGTAATTATAAATCCCTATGTTGTTATTGGAAAAAAAGTAAAAATTGGAAGTAACGTGGAGATATTATCCTTTAGTCATATAGAGGGAGCAAAAATTGAAAATAAAGTTAGCATAGGTCCTTACGCAAGAATAAGACCTGGTACACATTTAATGTCTGGGGTTAAAATCGGAAATTTTGTTGAAACCAAAAAGTCTAAAATAAAGAATAATACAAAAATAAACCATCTTTCCTATATCGGAGACGCAGATATCGGCATGAATACAAATATTGGAGCCGGAACAATTACTTGTAATTACGATGGTATTAAAAAAAATAAAACAGAAATCTCAGATAAAGTATTTATTGGTTCAAATACTTCATTGGTTGCACCTGTTAAAATCAAAAAGAACTCTATTGTTGGAGCTGGTTCCGTAATTACGAAAGAAGTAAAGGAAAACTCATTAGCATTAGAACGATCAGAGCAACAAGAAATAGAAAACTACAAAAGAAAAAAATAATGTGTGGAATTATTGGAATAGCTAGTAACAAGTCAGTATCATCAAATATTATTAATGCTTTAAAAAAACTGGAGTATCGTGGTTATGACTCTGCTGGACTAGCAACAATTTCAAATGGTGAAATAAAAGAAAAAAAATGTCCAGGAAGAGTAGAAAAACTTGAAAAAATCCTATTTCA
>MDTD01178080.1_pt1 | contig 10050 bp, 8 predicted proteins | sample 811221 | NCBI WGS metagenome assembly MDTD01 (sample SAMN05326646, study PRJNA326480) | marine metagenome | isolation source: seawater | place: Pacific Ocean: South West | collected 2011
CGTTCCCATCGTTGTCCGCGGGCCCGCCAATGGGGGCACTAACGTTGGCGCAACGCACTCCCATTGTCCCGAGGGGCTCTTCGCTGCTTTTCCAGGACTCAAGGTCTGCGCGCCAGCGACTCCCGCCGATGCAAAGGGCCTGATGAAGTCCGCCATCCGCGATAACGATCCCGTCTTCATCATGGAGAACACCAAGCTTTACGGGAATCTGGGCCAGGTTCCTGATGTCGGGGATGAAGATTTTCTCATCCCGCTCGGCAAGGCAGATGTCAAAAGGGAGGGAAGCGATATAACCCTTATCGCGCACGGACGATCTGTCCTGCACTGCCTCGAAGCGGCGGACACTCTTCATGATGCCCACAATATCTCAGCAGAGGTTCTGGACCTCCGCTCGATCCGGCCTCTCGATCAGGAGGCCATCATTAATTCGGTTGTGAAAACGAACCGGGCAGTTCTGGTCGATGAGTCCAAACCCTTCAATGGAGTCTCTTCCCAGATCGCAGCCCTGATTCAGGAACATGCTTTTGATCATCTCGATGCCCCCGTGAAGAGGGTCTGTAGTCTCGACGCTCCCGCAATTTACTCGCACCATATCGAAGATGAACAGCTTCCAAACGCCCGGCGGGTGGTAGACCAAGTGCTTTCCATGGCCTGATTTTAAGGGTGGCGTTGCAATAAGCCCTCCAAGAATTGAGCCAGACACTCACAAGAAAAGGGGTAGGGGAGATTCTGTTTGCACTCTCAGCGAAGAGCCTTAGCATCCGGCTTCCTATGAAAACCTTGGCGTTCATCCCGGCGGTCCTGTTTTTAGCACTGAGCTTCTCATCCTGTGGCCTGAGCTGCAACGGGTGCTCTTCGAAGAAATATGTGGAAATTGAAGAAGTTGAGTGGATCGAGGAAGAGGTGATAGCAGAGGCAGGGCCCAAGGGCGGAACAGGCGAAACAGTTAAGGTGCGTCGTCCGGTAGTGAAGACTGTGCGCAAAGCTACCAAATGCGCTCCTTGCGGATCATGGTATTGCACCGACCCTGATTGCGGCGGGACCGTGAGCAGCCACGTCCTCAGAAGGGCGACCGGCCAAGGCTCAAGCGGGGAGCCACACATAGGGCTGATCCCAACGATGAAAGAGCTTGCCCCGGAGGAAAACTAAGCCCCGGAAACGAACGATTTTCCCGCGGGCTCTCCTTCAACGGGGAGCCCGTTTATTTTAAGCGGCGCTCAAATTCCGGGCTACATTGACATGAGGTTGAATCAACTGATCTCAAAACTATCACCTCCTGCTCTTGACCGGAGCTAAGCTTTAGGCACAACTTTCACCACGCATCGACCCATGGCAACGCACATTGAAATGCCCAAGCTCTCGGACACCATGACTGAGGGGACCGTGGTTCGCTGGCTTAAGAGCGTCGGCGACCAGGTGGAAATCGGTGATGAAATCGCCGAAATCGAAACAGACAAAGCGACCATGGCGATGGAAGCCTTCGATGAGGGGATTCTTTCCGAGATTCTGATTGAGGAAGGGGCTAAAGCGGAAATAGGTGCCACTCTGGCAGTTCTCAGAGATGAAGGGGAGGGCGATCCCGCTCAAGCCCCGCCTGCGGCCGAGCCTGAGCCCGCTATCGCCGAGCCCCCGCCCCCGGTGCCCGCGGCCGAGCAGGCTCCCAGTTCTTCGGCTGAACCAGAGCCCGTAGTGACGGAACCAGCTCCGGCCCCTGCGGTCTCGCCACAAGTTACCGAAGGCACCCCCAAGTCTTCTGCAGCACCTGACCGGATTAAGGCCTCTCCTCTCGCTCGCAAACTGGCCTCAGCTCATGGGGTTGACCTAGCGGGCCTCACTGGGAGCGGCCCTGGAGGCCGTATCGTTAAAAAAGACGTAGAAAAGGCAGCTAAGAGCGAAGCGGTCATGCCCGCGCCAGAAGATGGGCCAAAAGCAAGCGCATCTCTGACGCCAGCGGCCCCGGAGCCCGCTCAGGCTCCCGCCAAGAGCCCATCTCCGACCCCGTCTCTTGGGGCGGGGGACCACCGTGTCGAATTATCCAGCCTTCGTCGGATCATTGCGGAGCGCCTGCTAACCTCCAAGACAACGATTCCCCACTTCTACCTTCACGCGGAGGCAGATGCCGCTCCCTTGATGGAGATCAGGCGTCAGATCAACGTTCAGGCAGAAGCCACACACGGCAACAAATATACCGTAAACGATCTCATTCTGAAAGCTGTGATCGGCGCCTTGCAGGCAGTTCCCAGTGTGAACGCCACATTCCAAGGGGACCATATTCATCAATTCGGAGAGATTGGCGTATCCGTCGCTGTTGCCGTAGAAGATGGTCTAGTAACCCCCGTGGTGAGGAACGCCGCCGCCAAATCCCTGCTTCAAATTTCGAAGGAAGTGAAAGACCTCGCTACCCGGGCTCGCGATGGGAAGCTTCTGCCAAACGAATTCGATGGAGGCACGATCACAGTTTCCAACCTTGGCGCTTATGGCATCGAATCGTTTGACGCCATCATCAACCCGCCGCAGGCCGCGATTATATCGGTTGGAAGTATTGTGGAAAAAGCGGTCGTCGAGAATGGAGAAATTGTTCCCGGGCTGCGCCTCAATCTGGGTCTGTCCTGCGACCATCGGGTTGTCGATGGCGCTGTGGGAGCCGAGTTCCTGTCACAGGTGAAGAAATTGATCGAGAAGCCCGCCCTTATGCTGGTTTGAGCCTCTGGATCGTCCGTTCGGGGCGCATATGGCAGACACCAGTCAGCAAGAGGCAGCCCCGAGCGTTGGACCGCGGAACCGAAGTTCCTGCAGGCACGATCGAACTCCCAAAACTCCTCTGCGCCCAGAAGGCTTCCGGTCGCGAAGCCTCGCCCTGCTTGCTCCAATCGGGCTGGCCACTCTCTCACTCTGCGCCGAACAGGTATCCGCTTCGTCTCCGCATGAGTTATGCGCAGAGGCGGAAGCAATCATAGCAGGCGAAAGAGTAGGTGCGAGCAGCGTAAAGGTCAGGCAATGGCTGCGCGCGCCGCCTGATCTCGAAACCAGAGCCACTTTGATCGAGATTCCTGAACTCGAAAAAAACCAGAAGGTGGTCGTGGAGAAAGACACAAAATTAGAAGGCTCGACAACCCGGCATCTCAAGTCGCAGCAGCTTATGTGCTTCCTTGTTAAAAAGCGGGATCGATGGCAGGTGATGAATCAAGGGGAAAACGGAAGCGCGGGCATGGTGTGGATAGAGGCCGGCCAGTGTTACCAGTATGAGCGGATCGAGAATCACGATGGTGCGGAGCCCCCTGACTACCGCCTGGTTGTGTCCACGTTCTGCAAAACAGAAGAAGCATTACTCACTCAGGTTCGACAAGGCCTCAAGGATCGCAGGAAATGGGAGAAGGCATTAGCTATTGAGAATCCTGAGGAGCAGGCGATCGTGCTATGCTCGTACTTGTTGCGGCGAACATCTCCTGAGGGCGCACACGAGACCTATCGTAAGCGTGTCAGGTCACTCCTCCCCAAGCTCGGGGAACATGCCGCGGCAGAGCTCATGATCCTTTTGCGCCACGCAAAAGCTGGAGACCGTCTAGACGAGGCGATCCTTGTTCTTAAGGACCTTGGGCCGCTTGCGAAGCTCGCATCCCTCGATATTGTCCGCCTTCTTGAGGAGCCCGGGCGCGTTGACTCAGGTATTGCGATTGAGGCCCTCGGGCGAATTGGGGACACAACCGTGGCTCATCGCATTCTTCCGTTTCTTCGGGACACTCTGCATGTAAGGGCTGTCGTTGCCGGTGCGATGGCGAGCTTCGGTTATCAGGATGCCATTCCGCTCATCGAGAAGGCCTTACCTGATGCGGAGACCGTAAAGGTAGAGGACGCACATCATGTTTATGCCATGCTGCAGGCCCTGCATGACCTTGGCTCGGAGGAAACCCCTCGATTTACAAGGAGCTACCTCCAAGTCCCCACGATGCGACACCTGCACAACCTGCTGGAACCTTTTCTCGAAGGGCGCAACATCGAGTAGGGAAGACTTGAATCTCCGATCGCGGAGCGACGGACTAATCCCGCTAGTAGAGCCGGATGCCGCCCCCTGCCTGCGGTTGGGGAGAAGTCCCTCCAGAAGCTGGTCCGCCGAGTATGCCACCGGAGCCCGCTCCGGGGTTCAGGTGGAGCCGGCCCATGAAGTTGATGGCCTTACACATGCTGGCTATCCAGAAGATGCCGACAATGGGAACGAAGAGCGAGGTGATTGCCAGCCCAGTACTCAGCCGTGGGGCCTGGTTGAGATTGGGATGCGAGCTCATCACACGATTCCAGTCAGCCGGAAGCGCGCCTACAGCGATAAACATCCAATAAATGTTATAGAACGGGATGAAGAGAAATCCAATAGCCTTCCCCGGGGTGGTCCTGACATTTCCCGGCTGGATCAGCTTCCAGGCACGGTAGAGATACATATAGGCGAGGACCCCGGCCCAAGTGACCAGGCCATATGCTCCAATCGTCGCGAGAATCCCGAATACTCCCGCCCCGGCACTACTTTTGGAGGCGGCAGCGCCTAAGGAGAGGAGGGCAATGAGCCCCAGGAGGAGACCACCTCCAAAGAGTCCCATCCACCTTCCGAAACTGGCCTTGGTTGCAGGCGGCACGGGAAATGGCTCTCCTGGAGCTATGTGTCCCACTATGGCCTGTCCCGGAATCGGGGAGGCTGTTCGTGCTGCAGTCGCCGCCGGCTGTGCGGTGCCGGGCATGGAGGAGGGGATAAGGCCGGGAACCGCTTGCCGTTGCGGGGCGGCAGGCTGAACGGGAGCGGGCGCTTGCTGAACGGCGGCCACCAATGGAGCCGGTGCTGCCTGGACGGGTGCTGCCTGGACGGGTGCCGCCTGTAGTGGCTGGGCCTGTAGTGGTTGGGCCCGGAGAGGGGCAGCTTGTGTCAAAGGCCGGGGAGAGCCTGCCGGTGTGCCGGTGAGAAGCTTGGGGCGGCCCGCTGGAGCTGTTGGAGTTGGCTGGGCGGCAATATCCCCTTCAGCCGGAAACAGACCTTCGACGTTCGTAGCGGGAATCCATTGATCTTGCAGTGCTTCCGTCCAGATCATGGTTTCTCTCGTGATGGACCCGCTCCTTACGAACCCTTCAAGCTGTTCTGCGCTGTAGGGACCGTACCTCTCCTGATTTACGACGCTAATGAAATACCACTGTTGCTCCGGCTGTGACATCTTGAGCGGATTATTACGCCTAGCGGGCCAGACTCGCAAGTGCGCAACATGACAGAAAGAAAGCAAAGCCTTATATCTAACAAGGCCGACCTTAGCGCGGAAGAGGGGGGAGAAGTGGATTTGCCTCGTTGATTTGGCCCGGCAGAAAATCAGAAGGGATAAAGAGCGGGCTAGCCTCCTGTATGCCCCGCTGCTCGGCGAGGGTCCTCGGCCATGCCTGATGGTCGATAAGCTCTCCTCCGTATCGCATCTCAACAACCTGCCCAAAGTGCATGCGCTCTCCAAGGAGATGACGGTCTCGCTCATCACCTGGCGGAATGACATAGGTATATTGAAGCAGCTCCTCGCCACTGTCGCCCCAGTCGAGTGGAGGAGTAGCCCACTTGTGGCTCAGATCACTGTCAGAGGTAGCCTGATAGATTTTCCCGTTACGCTTGTCGTAGAACGTCACTTGGATGGAAAGCTTGTTCTCGTCCACCTCTTGCCCGGGGGCAGCGAGGACGGGAATAGTGAGCACGACCCGCTTGCTGCCATCGGCGCCCTCGTCGCTGAAGTGACGAATGCGCCCAAACCTCATTTTTCCTTCCATCTCCATTCCCTGCTCGAACCCCAGGCTCAATTTACGGGACGCCAATTCATAAAGGGCCCCCGCTCTGACAGGCCCAAGGTTGAATACCTTCTGATAGTAATCTGCTGCCTTGTCGTAGTGTCCCACTGCGCCAAACACTTCTGCAAACTGGTAGAGAACGTTGGGCTCCTCCGGAGCGATACTCTCCGCGGCTTCCAGCTTGAGCACGGCGGCACCGATATCGTCCCGGACCCGAGCCTGACGCGCCTGGATGACAAGTCGTTCGACCTCAGGATCGGCGATAAAAGGAGTTTTCAGAGAGGGAGTGGCGTCGAGCGGCTCTGCCTTGCTGTTCACCAGCTCCTCTGCGGTGGTGAATGGAGCCGGGAGAGGAGAGGGCTCAGCGATGGAGTCGGCTGCGGACTCGGCTATGGCGGAAAGTGGATTGGGAGCAAGGGGTTGGACAGGGAGATATTCCGTGACTACGCGCTCAACTACTACCGGCTCTTCCTGAGAATTCATGCGAAGTGCCAGCGCCAGTCCGATAGCCACCACCTCGACGAAAGCGATGACGACCAACACCCAGCACGCTGCACGGAAAGTGCTCAGGGATGAATTTGTAGCGGAAGAACTCACGGGCAGGAGCGCTCAGACTACCGCCGGCCTTCATAGGAGTCAATGACCCCAGCCCGCTGCATGGCCAAGTCTTAGGAAGGGTCTCTTGCGAGGCACTCGAAGGTCTCGGGGTCCGCGCATGGAGAGGTTTGCAAGGGGCGCAGATCCGCAGTATTAATTAACGGAGTGGCACCAAGTCTTCTACCAGCGCCCAAACTTCGCCCGGTTGATCTCGGCCTTACCCCGGCCGAGGCTGCCCTGGGGCTCCGCCATCTCCCGGGTCTGGCTTTTTTCGATAGCTCGGGAAACCTGTCCCGCTCTCAGGCTTTATCTATTATCGCGGCTTGTCCCACCGGAGAGCTTGAGGGGAATATCAGCGACGTTAGAGAGCTGAGGCAGCAGCTGCACGAACGCATGGTAAGCAGTCCGGATTGCGGATTCCCTCTCGGGGCGGCTTGCGGGTGGATCGGATACGACGGAGAATTCAGCTTTGGATTCTACGATAATCTACTTGTTTACAACCATGCCACGCGCCAGTGGTTCGAAGTCGGCTCTCTTTGCGAACATCTAGAACGCAACCCACTGCCTGAACTGGACGTCGTAGGATCCTGGCGCAGCAATTTGAGCAAGAAACAGTTCTTGGAACGGGTGCGGCGTGCTCAGGACTACATCGCCAGTGGCGACATTTATCAGGTAAATCTGTCTCAGCAGTTCAGCGTGGACGTTTCCAAAGCGGGATCCCTTTTTTCGCTCTACGATCGATTGCGGAGTGTTTCTCCGGCGCCGATGGCTGCGTATATCGCCCGCGGAGATCGTGAGATCCTTTCGTCTTCTCCAGAAACCTTCTTGAATATGCACGGGCGGGCGATCGAAACCCGCCCGATCAAGGGAACCCGCCCCCGGTTTGCAGACCCTGAGCTCGACAGCAGATCTGCATTTGAACTCCAGACGTGCGAAAAGGAAATTGCCGAGCTCGTCATGATCACGGATCTTGAGCGCAACGATCTGGGGCAGGTGTGTGAGTTTGGCACGATAGCAGTCACGGAAATGCTCAAACACGAGCGCCTTGAGCAGGTGCACCATCTGGTCTCGACCGTAACCGGCCAGCTCCGAGAAGAGGCGGATCAACTGGACGCCTTGCAGGCCTGCTACCCGGGCGGAAGCATTACGGGCGCACCCAAGAGAAGAGCGATGGAGATCATTGCGGAGCTCGAGACTGTGCCCCGAGGGCTATATACGGGGGCGATTGGCTATCTCGGGTTTAATGGAGAAACTCAGTTTAATATTGCGATCAGAACTCTCGAAAGAAAAGGAGTCCGGTTATCCTTCGGAGTTGGCGCGGGCATTGTAGCGGATTCCGACCCTGAGATGGAATTTCAGGAGACACTTCAGAAGGCGGAGGGAATCCGCCTCGCCTTCGGACAGAACTGGCTCCAACCAGCAGGGCGGAGGGGCTAACGCCGGCGGCCGCGGAAACGATTACGCGGATCACTCGCCTCCGGAGTTTCGTCATCCTTGTACCTGAGGATTCCGTAATGGCGAAGGTTGCGCATGAATGTCTTGGCGTCTCCCTTCATGTCTCGGTCATAGGCGAGCGAGCCAAGCAGGCCTTCGCTCCCGGTGACGCTACTGAGGGCGCCACGGGCCTCGCTGGCGACTTCCGATATGGAATCGACCGCCTCCGGAACTTTGCTGAGCGACGGTCCGAGTTTGCTTATCTCGGAAGAGGCCTGAGTGAAGGTGCCCTCAGCGGCTTTCGCTGCGTTGTCAAAACTGGCAACGGCTTCCTGAGCGCCAGCGATAAGCGGCTTAATTTCCACACTGGCTTCCTTGATGGCATCCGTTGCCCCGTCCAGATTTTCCAGAGAGCGGCTAAACTTGGCGATATTGTCCTCAGTAATTAATCCGGAATTAATCCGATCCAGACTCTCGGCGAGCTGTCCTGACACTGCGCGAAGGTCATCGAGGGCATTATCGACCTTGGTGAGGGTGGTTTTACCGCGTGAGATAAGAGCAACAGCATCGGATGCAATCTGTTCAGCATCTGTCTGGAGCGCATCAAGCCCTCCGGCTTCCGCTCCTACGATGAAATCTCCGTCCTTGATATACGTTCCGGATTTAAGCTCAGGTGTTGCAGGTGGAGAGATCGTGATGGCCTTGTCGCCGAGAATACTGAGGGAAGTGATTTGAAAGATGGCATTGCGGTCGATTTTCGGAGTGCTCTTTCGAATTACCATGTCGACTACAATCTTGCCCTCTTCGGTCAACGACGGCTCCTCCACGACTTGGCCCACCTGTGCGCCTGAGAGGCGGACCTGACTGCCCTTGATCAGCCCTGAGGCATCGCTGAACGTGACGGTAACCGTATAGACTCCCCGGAATCGATCTGCGAAGCGCCCGAATTGCATGATGAGCACCCCAAGCAGTGCGAGCCCTACGAACAGGAAAAACCCAACGAGGGTTTCGATTCGCTTTGGGGAATTAGCCATACCTCTATGATCCTCTGCCTAACCTCTGGTGTCAATGCAGGGAGCGTCCTGTTCTCCCGTCGCACGTTCTGAGGAGTTTCCCCGCACAAAATCGACGAGTTCTGGGTCTTTTGAGGCCTGCAACTCCTCAGCGGATCCGTGCCATGAAATGACACCTTCCTTCATAAAGGCAACTCTGTCGGCAATTTTAAACACACTGCGGAGTTCGTGGGTGATTACGATATTCGTGATATTGTGGTCTACCTGAAGATCCTTGATGAGATAATCAATGGAGTCGGAAGTGATTGGATCCAGTCCGGCATGTGGTTCGTCGTAGAGGACACACACCGGCTTTTCTACCACTGCTCGAGCAAGAGCAACGCGCTTACGCATTCCTCCTGAGAGGTCCGCAGGCATTTTCTTTTCCTGTCCGGGCATGCGCACGATTTCCAATGCACGGCCGACACGGGCGTCAATTTCCTTCCGGTCACGTATCCCGGCTTCGCGAAGAGGGAAGGCAATATTCTGGCCTACGGAGAGGGAGTCAAATAGGGCGCCCCCCTGGAACATCATGCTGACCTTCCTGCGCACGGGCCCAAGAGCTCGCTCAGGCAGGTCGGTAATATCTTCTCCCTCGATGAGAACTGAGCCCTTCCATGGACGCATTAGGCCACAGAGATGCTTGATCAAGACACTTTTCCCTCCTCCCGATCCACCGAGAAGGCAGAGGGTTTCTCCCCGGTAAACTTTCAGGTTAACCCCCCGCAGCACATGTTGCCTTCCGAAGCGTTGATGCAGATCCCGGACTTCGATAAAGAGTTCTTGTTCTTCAGGCATGGCGAAAATCGGCGGGAGAATAAGGCAATGTGAGCGCCTATTGAGGTCTCTTGATTTCGTACTGGTTACTGGTCCGGCAGTAGCTGTCTGGAGCAGCCATCCGCCCAACTGGTAGAAACATCTCTGTCCTGAGATGCAGGGATTGGGGGTCGAGTATTCCATCGCGGATATGCGCGTGGTGGACAGTTCCCACAACCATACGGTTCGAGCCGATCTCAAGGGTGGCCCACTCCCGGCATTCAAACGACACGGGAGCTTCTGCGATCCGGGGCGCCATTATGGATACCGATTTAGCAGCCGTAAGGCCTGTGATGGCGAGTTCAGATTCTCCGTGAGGAAGGCTGGCAGAGGTAGCGACCATTTTATCGGC
>MDTD01076724.1_pt1 | contig 10048 bp, 7 predicted proteins | sample 811221 | NCBI WGS metagenome assembly MDTD01 (sample SAMN05326646, study PRJNA326480) | marine metagenome | isolation source: seawater | place: Pacific Ocean: South West | collected 2011
AGCCGTGAGGGTGTCCTTGTTGAAATGGTCGCCGTGAATGTCGGTCACCAGCACCACGTCCGGTGTGCCGAATTTTTTGAATGGTGCCGCCCCGCCAACTGGATCGACGAACACGGTTTTGCCGTCCCACTGAAACACCACCGTGCCATGCTTGACCGGGTGCACCGTCAGGTCGCCATTGGCGGTTTTGTTTTTATCTGCGGCCTGACCGGAAATTACACTGAGCAAACACAGCCCAAGTGTCCATTGAAGCATTCGGTTCGTTGTCATTAGAAGGGCGCAAGCTACCGCTTGGCCAAGCGCGCTGCAACGGCAATCCCCTACTCCTCCCGCTTTGCCAAGCGGCTGCGCTGCCAAAGGAAGATCGCCAGCGCAATCCCCACCGGCAGCAAAAACAGGCTCAACTGTTGCCCCGGCTTAATCCAGCCCAGCCAAAGTTGCTCCGGTTGGTAGTCGCCACGGAAAAACTCGACAATGAAACGGTTTACCGAATAAGCCATCAGGTAAACGGCGAACACCTGGCCGTCGAATCGCTTCCTGCGGTAAAGCCAGGCCAATCCGCCGTAGAGGGCGAAGTTCAGCAGCGCAGAATAAATCTGCGACGGATGCACATGCACAGAATGGGCCGGATCGCCCGTCGCTTGGCCAAGCGCATTGAAGGCAGGACTATTCGCCGGGAACTGGATCGCCCACGGCAGGTCACAGGTCGCCCCAAAACAACAGCCATACATGAGGCAACCCAAGCGACCAAGCGCATGGCCAAGCGGCACACTCGGGGCGAAGGCATCGGCGATTTTCCACAACGGCTGACTCCCATGAATCCGTGTGTACAGGATCACAGCCAATGCTGCCCCGATGAAGCCGCCGTAAAAAACCAGCCCTCCACTACGAAAATCGATCCAGTCTGAAAACGGTTTATCGGAGAATTCACCCCAATTGGTCATCACATAAAGAACCCGGGAACCAACGAGAGCGGCGATGATGATCCAAACACCGAGATCGGAGACCACCTTGCCATCGATACCACTCAGGGCGGCGCGCTTGCTGGCTGTCCAGAGTCCGGCCAGAAAACCGCCTGCCACGAGAATACCGTACCAATAAATCGCGAAGCCGCCGATCTTGAAGGCGATGGGATCCATGCCGGCGCCTAACGAAGCGAGTTGGTCACAACGGTCTGCCCACCGGCGGCGGGATCACCCATGCCGGGCGGCAATGGCGGTGTGACCTTCTTTTCAAAACCGGGCGGAAGGGGCGGCATCTTCGTCACAAGCGTTCGCCACTGTTTGCGTTCGGCATCCCCCATCTCATTCCACCGTTGTGAATTTCGGAAAAAGGCAGTGCGCTCCTCCTGCGACATGTCAGCAAGCCGATCGAATGACTTGATGACCAAGTCACGCTGTGCCGGAGACATCGCCTTGAATCGTTCAAGACTGGTCTCCATCTTGGCACGTTCACGGCGCGGCAAATGACTCAGTGCCTTCTCCTGTTCCGCAGGTCGAAGGGTAAAAAAACGGTGAAATTGCCGCGACATTTTACGGCGGTCCGTCTTCGGCTTGCTCCGCCAATCAGCGATGCGATTCTCGACACCTTCACGCAATTTTGGAGGCATTTTGCCGATATGATTGGTCATGGCAATGCGCGACTCACGACCGCGGCCAAAGCTGGACATGTAGCGAAAAAACGACTCGTTCTTCAGCAAATCCTTTCGAGTCTCGTCCTCCAGTTTATCCCATCCTGCCAGACGCCGATTGATGTCTTCACGAAATCTCTCAGGGACGGATGCCAATCGTTGTGTACGCTTGGCCGCATCGATTTTCATAAGCGGCACCAAGTGCCAACGGAAATCCAACGCGTCCAGTTTGCGGTTTCGCTCGGCTTCGGGCATCGCGGCGTACTCGCTGACCTTTGCCCGCACCACCGCTCGATGCCGGTCTGAAGAGACTTTCAATTCCTGAATCGCCGAATCACGTTCGGCCTCCGGCAGTGCAACGATGGCCTTGAATTTAGCAAACGGCGATTCTGAACCCAGCGCGCTCCCCACTAAACCCAAAACCAAGGCCGGGAGAATCAGGCGACGCGCTTGGGTTCGGAGTAACATGGCTTACTTGAGTGCGGCCCAAAGTTCCTCGTCGATCGGTTCTGATTGGTCGATGGCATCAATGGCATCGAAATCGGTCAGCAACCCGGGAGCCATCTCCGCGATCGTGGCCACGGTTTGAAGGCTCTCCGCCATTTCCGCCCGATCCTGATCAATGTGGTTTTGGTAGCCAAAAACTCCGACAAGCAGAGCCACAGCCGCAGCAGAAGCCAGTTGAATTGAGCGATACTGCGGCGCAAACAACCGCTGCCATAGCGACAAGCCATGCGCTTGGCCAAGCGCCGGAGCCGGTTGATCCTGCCGCTGCGCCTCTTCCAGCACGCGGGCAGTGAAGTTGCTCGGCACGGCCACATCCGGCAGATTGGCCAGAACTTGGTCAACTGCCTCGAACTCAGCGAGTTCCGCTTGGTTTTGAGCCAAGAATCCGTCGAGTTGGGACAACTCCTCAGCCGTCAAATCCCGATCGCGAGCGGCCCGCATCAGCAGGCTGTATTGCGGGTCAATCGATTGGTTGCTGTCGGGTTGGTTCATTGTCGCCTTATCTTAAAAACCGAGGTTACAAAAAAGTTTTGCCCAAAGGTCATTTTTTCTGCCAATCACCTGATTTGAGATACGGTTTGAGTCGCGTCTTCAGAACAGCGCGCCCACGAAAAATAATCGATTTCACTGCCGTCAGCGAAATTCCGCCCAAAACCTCCGCGATCTCCTCATAACTCACCCCGCCCTCGCGGCACAGTAGAAGCGCCGTCCGCTGTTTTTCCGGCAAATCACGGATCGCCTCCTCCACCCTCGCGTGAAGTTCATCATTCAACGCCGCTTCTGCCGGGATCGGGCTGGTGAAATCCTCAACCACATGACGTGGCTGCGAATCGTTGTCGGGATGGGTTTCGTCGAGGGAATCGGCAGGATGCCGGGTGCGCCGCCGGATTTCATTGAGGCCCAGATTACGGGCGATGGTGAACAGCCATGTGGTGAACTTGCTGTTTGGCTCGTAGCGTTCTCGCGTTTTCCAGACCTGAACAAAGACATTTTGCGCAATGTCCTCCGCCTCGTCGAGGTCATGGATAAGCCGGTAAACGAGGTTCATCACCGGCTGTTTGAATTTTTCCACCAACGCCTCGTAGGCCGACAAGTCCCCCTCCTTCACCCGCAGCATCAGGGCAATGTCCGGATCGTTCTTATCAGCCATCTCGAGAAAACCTAAGTTACGCTTGGCCAAGCGGCAAGGTTACGAGTGACGCTTGGCCAAGCGGAATTGTTTCGAGGGGCGCTTGGCGTTAAGCTTCCGGGCCAGTGCCGGAGGCTGAAGAGTTTTCCATAACACCCCTTGAACTCCCCACGGACAGTACCCTGACGAAGGAACTGCCCCGGTTGAAGCGTTATCTCAAGTCGGAGTCGGCGCGGCTCCAGGAGTGGCATCGTAAGGGGGCGGGTGGACACGAAATTTGCGCCGCACGTTCGTCCCTCATCGACACGCTACTTGCCACGCTGTTCGACTGGACGCTGGAGACCTTTGCCCCAAAGAAGAGGGAGCGCAAACTGACAATGTCACTGGTCGCCATCGGCGGTTACGGTCGGGCTGAGTTAAACCCACAGAGCGACATCGATATCATGTTGCTCCACAATGGCACCACCCCGAGTGTTACCCGTATTTTCAACCATGAATTAATCGAAAAACTTACCGGGCCCGGGGGACTAATTTATACGCTGTACGACCTTGGCCTGAAGGTGGGCAACTCGGTGCGTAACATCCAGGACGCAGTCAACGTTGCCAACGACGACATGCAAACCAAGACGTCGCTGATCGAGGCGCGTTTGATCAGCGGCAATGCCGAGTTGTTTGAGCAACTTCAAAAACGGGTGGAGGTCAAGTGTGTACGCAGCCACATCGACGGCTACCTGCAGATGCGAATAGTTGATCAGGACGCACGCCGGGTGAAGTTCGGCAACTCTGCCCTGTTACAGGTTCCGAACATCAAAAACGGATGTGGCGGCCTACGCGACTACCAGAATCTGCTTTGGATGACCCACTTCAAGTACGGTACACGCACGCTTGAAGAGTTGGAGGCGCAGGAGATGATTCGCCCCAATAACCGCGAGCAACTTGAGGAAGGCTACGACTTCCTGCTGCGTGTGCGGAACGAGTTGCATTACCAGACCAAGCGACCCTCAGACGATTTGCCCAAGGCGTTGCAACCCAAGGTGGCATGGCAGCTTGGTTATAAGGATCGTTCCCCGGCGCGACGACTCGAGGCGTTCATGCGTGATCTTTACAGGCACATGCGACGCATCCACCTGATCACCCGGATGGTTGAGCGACGCCTCGCCCTTCGGCCAAAGTCCGCCCATCGCATTCCCTCACTGCGAACCCTTTTTGGAGGCGGCAAAAAACAGGAGACACTCGACGGTTTTCAGGTGATCGATGGCGAACTGGTACCCGTTTCGAAACGAGTTTTCAAAGATCAACCAAAGCGGTTGATGCGGGTTTTCCTGCACGCGCAGCAGCGCGGGTTGGAATTTCATCCCGACCTCATCCAGCTATTGCGCGACAATGTCTCATTGGTGGACGACTCATTCATCAATGACCCGGAGGTTCACGAGACGTTCCTCGAGATTCTCAACCAACGCGGCAACGTGGCCCCGGCGGTGCGCGCCATGCATGAGGTTGATTTGCTCGGGCGATACATCCCGGAATTTGGCCGGATGACCTGCCTGGTGCAGCATGAGTTTTTTCATGCCTACGCCGCAGATGAACACACACTGATCTGCCTCGAAAAGCTCGACCAAGTCTGGGACGCCGACAGCCGGCCGTTCACGGACTATACCCATATTTTGCAGGACATCGACCTGCCCTACCTGCTTTACCTCGCGTTGTTTCTGCATGATGCCGGCAAGGGCATGGAGAGTGGTGACCATGTGAAAGACGGCACGGCTGTCTGCCTGCAGGTGGGCGAACGGCTTGGCTTATCGCCCCGAAGACTGAGCCGGCTCCGGTTTCTTGTGGAGAATCACCTGCTCATGGCGGAGGTGTCTCAACGACGCGATATCGACTCGCCAACCGTGATCCGCCAGTTCGCCGAGACAGTTCAGGACGAGGAAAACCTGGCCATGCTTACATTGCTGACGTTCGCCGACTCGCTTGGCACCAGCGACGACCTATGGAACGACTTCAAGAACACACTTCTCCAATCCCTCTACCGCCGGGCCGGCCGTCGCTTGGCCAGCGGCGAGGATTATGAGGCGGCAGAGAAGAACCGCTTGGCCAAGCTCAAGTTCACGCTGCGTGACGAACTGCCCCCCAGCCTATCTGAGGAGGAATTGGAGGCGCACTTTAACCACCTCACGCCGCGTTACTTTCGGGCCCACTCGATCCGGCATATCTTGGTCGACCTCGAGCAGGTAAACCTGTTTCTCAAGCGGGTTACCTCCAATCGAAACGAAAAAGTACTGGAGCCGATCATCAACTGGCAGGACCGACCGGCCCGAGGCTATACTTCTCTCAAGGTTTGCACCTGGGACAGACCTGGCCTGTTCACGACCATCTCCGGCGCACTCGCGGCTACCGGGCTGAATATCCTGAGCGCGCGGGTTTTCTCCCGAAGTGACGGCATCATCATTGATACGTTTTTTGTCGTGAACGCCGACAACGGCGGCTTGGCCAAGCGCGCCGAGCGCGACCGGTTCAGCAAAGTAATCAGCCAAGCGCTGCTACCAGACGGTGATACATCGTTTGAAGAGAAAATTGATACGCCGGACCGAGGCGCGGATCCGGAAGAGTGGCAACTCCCGACCCGTATCCGGATCGACACACAATCGGTCGAGTCTCGGACCATTGTCGAGGTGGAATCGGAGGACAGGCTTGGCCTGCTACACCGAATCTCCAAGGTACTCACCCGCCATGATCTGAATATTCATGTGGCCCGAATTAGCACAGAAAAAGGGGCCGCGATCGATACGTTTTACGTCCGGACAACGGCGGGCGCAAAACCGACCAACGAGGAGCAACTCACCAAATTGAAGCAAACGCTGGAAGCAGAACTTGCCTAACGCTTCAGTGGGGGGAGCCCATAAAACTTCAACGCGTTTTTGTAGAAATACTTCTCCTGCGCCGCACGAGGTTTGTCCGCAAAGTATGCCTTCACGACCGCGAGGTATTCCGCGTAAGTGCCACCCCGCATGGTCACCGGCCAGTTACTCCCGTAAATTAGGCGGTCTTCACCAAAGGCCTCCCAGAGCACGTCCAATTCCGACTTGTAAAATGCGACGTCCTTCGGGGAAGGCTGCCGGTCGGACTGCTGAAACAGGCCGGAAATCTTGCAGTACACGTTTGGGTTTTTTGCCACTTTTTTAATCGCTGCCACCCACTTCGGGTCGGCCGGTTTGCCCTCGATGTCCGCACCGGCCACATGGTTCATCAGAATCTTCAGGTTTGGCAGACGCTTGGCCACCATGTCGACATCCTCAATGCTGTACTGAAACATCAACACGTCCAGTGTCTGATCCATGGCTGCCAATAATTGAAGATCGGCCCAGACCTCCTTGTTTTCAAAAAACGAGTCGCCGCCTGGGCGTTCGCGCATGCGAATGCCCACATAGCGCTTGTCCTTCGAAAGTTGAAAAAGGTGTTTCTTGAAATCCGGGGTGCCAATCTCAAGGCTGCCCACCAACCCAATGTACCGGTCGGGATCATGCTTCACGAGGTCGAGCACCCACTGGTTATCGGGAATCCATTTGCTCGCCTCAACAATCACGGTGGCGTTGACCCCGTTCTCGTCGGACACCTTGTCAAAATGCTCAGTCAGGATTGGTTTGTACAACACCTTGTCCGTCTCCGGCGGCCACGGCACACCCTCCGGCCGTGTCGTATCATACAAGTGAATGTGCGTGTCGATAATCGGGATGGCAGAGCTCTTTTTCGAGGTCACACAACCAACAGCGATCACCGCCGCGAACAGGGGGAATATCCATTTCTTCATGTTAAAAATCAGACGTGCCTGGTCAGGCCGCTCATTGGCGAATCGACCTCGGCGAACTCCTCCACCGGCACCCCCATGCGCTGCATGGTCGCGAGGTGGTATTTGGAAAGTGAATAGTTGCGACGATACTTAAGATATCGCCCGGAACGCACTGTACCCCCGCCGCCGCCGGCGAAGATGATCGGCAGATTTTCCTCACCGTGCGCATGGCCATCACCAAGGCTTGACCCGTAAAGCAGCATCGTGTTGTCGAGTAGTGTGCCGTTGCCCTCGTCGATGCTTTTCATCCTGCCGAGCATGTAGGCGAACTGCCGGTGATGCCATGCCGTGACCGCGTTGTACATGTCCCGTTTTTGGGAAACTGTTTTCCACGAGTTGATGCCGTCATCGTCCTCGGTCTTGCCGCTGATGTCACGGTAGTGCGACAGCGCGTGCCACGTCCCACGAACTCCATCGATAAAGTCGAAGTAACGGTTGCTCTGCCCATGATCGAGCATCAGCGACCCCACCCGCGTTGCACCGGACCAGAAACCAAGCACCATCAGGTCCATCATCGTCCTCATGTAGGTCTCGTGATCCTCCGGAATGCCCACCGGTGGCCGTTTGAACGCCACGCTTTCCGCTTGGCCAAGCTCGGATTTGCCGGTCTGTTTCTCTGCAAACTCCATCCGGCGTTCCACTGCGCGCAGCGCCTCCAGGTACTCGTCGATCTTCCGCTGGTCCGCTTGGCCAACGCGACGCTTGAGACTCTTCGCCTGGTCGTTGACAAGATCGATCACGCCCTTGTCGGTCACTCCTTCACTCGCCTTGCGAAACATCCGGTCGTAAACCGTTCTCGGATTCGTGTCTCTCGTGGCCGGTAGTTTGCTGTTCACCCATGAGATGGAATTGCGAGGTAGGCTGTTTGAGAAATATCCCTCGCCGCGCATCGACATTTCCAGTGACGGCAACATCGTCTCTTTGCCGACATGCCGCGCGATAATTTGGTCAACCGACGCCCCACCGGCGCTCACCCGCGAACCGCTGTACGAGCCGCCGGTTAACCACGTGGCGGTACCGGCTCCGTGGCCGTTGCCCCGGGGTGTCCAGATATTATGCCCGATGAGGAGATCTTTCTTGAACGGCTCAAGATCCTTCATCCACTTGTTCAAGCGATGCAATTTGCCTTCGCGCTCGACCTTGTCCGGCTCCCAACTGCCCTTGGCCACACCGTTGGGGAAATAAAGATAGCCGGCACGCAGCTTGGGACGCTTGGGCGTCACGGCCAATGCAGAGAGTGGCTGCATCGCCTCCAGCCAGGGGAGTGTCACGGCGGCGCCCACGGCACGGAGCATGGTTCGACGGGAGAGTTGCCAGGATTTAGCCATTGTTCGCAACGGGTTTTTTCTTCTCGGTATCTGCGTTCACCGGGTTTTTGCGAAAGTGAAACGGGTAACTCGCGCACACTTCGCGTAGTAGAGTCTGCATTCGGTGGCCATCCTTTTTGAACGCCACCAAAATCTTCCGCACAGCCGGCTCATCGTAATACTCGAGTTGCCGGCCAAGTGCGTAGGAAAGCATTTTGCGCGTCACCTGACGAGCCAAGTCGTCGAGTTTTTCGTCCACAATCACTTCGCGCAGGCCGATCGGCCCCTCAAACTCAGTTCCGCTTGGTAGTCGCCCTTTCGAGTCGATCGATCGTCCACGGCTCTTCGTACGCCATCGGCCAAACCAGTCGTAGTTTTCCAGCGAAAAACCAAGCGGATCCATCTCGCGATGGCACGAGTAGCAGCGGGGATCCTTGCTGTGCATCTCCAATTTTTGCCGAAAGGTCAACTTGCGGTTGTCCTCGATGTCCTCGTCCAGCTCACCGGCATCGGGAGGCGGTGGAGGCGGCGGCGTGCCGAGGAGGGAATCGAGAATCCATTCCCCGCGCCGGATCGGGCTGGTCCGATAGGGCGACGAAGTCACAGCCAGAACGGATGCCTGCCCAAACAAGCCATAACGACGTTTATCCGTGTGCGCCACGAGGCGCATCTCATCACCCTTCACCCCTTTCAAATTGTAAAACTTGGCCAGTTCCTCGTTTACGTAAGTCGTCTTGGACTGAATCAACTCGGTCAGCGGCTTGTTATCCCGAATCAGGGAGGCAAAGCCCATGGCTGACTCCTTTTTCATCGCCGCCATCAGCGTATCCGTGCACCAAGGATTGTCGATCGGATCAAGCCGCACGCGTACCCCCAGCGCGTCAAAGCCAAGCCACTGAGCTGCGAACACACTGCCCAGCGTATCGGATTTCGGATCTGCCAGCATCCGTGTCACCTGCTTCGCCAGCACGTCCGGCTTGGCCAAGCGCTTCTCCGCAGCCAGACGGAACAACTCGTCGTCCGGCATGCTGGCCCACAGAAAGTACGACAACCGACTGGCGAGTTCATATTCGTCAACGCGATACGATTCATCCGTGTCTATGGCCTGTTCTGATTTCAGCAGGAACGCCGGCGACACCAGTGCCGCGCCAAGCGCACGGCGAATGCCCATCGCAAACGACTCGCCTTTCTCACGGGAGCGATCGTAAACAGTTCGCACCTCCTCCGCCTCGCGCTTGGTCGGGGGCCGACGAAACGCGCGCAGCAAAAAACGATCAATGATCTTCACTGCAGCCTCAGGCACCTCCCCCTCATCGCTTGGCCAAGCGGCGAACAGCGGTGACTTTTTGTTTGGCCTCCCCTTTAACGGCACGGTTGCCTCGATCGCCTTGTCGATCGCGCCGAGGTAACGCTCCATCAGGATCGGCTGCAGGAAAAGCGTGTTGGCACTGTTGTCAAACCCACTCTTGCCGCTAAGGTCGATCGGAAAATCCTGAACCAAATTCATGTCCAAACCAAGCAGATCACGAATCGTGTTGCTGAACTCGATATGCGTCAGGCGCCGGACTGGCTCGTAGCCGGGATCTTCGACCGTGCTGTAATCAAATTGAACCACCTCGCGATCGAGC
>MDTD01130556.1_pt1 | contig 10048 bp, 14 predicted proteins | sample 811221 | NCBI WGS metagenome assembly MDTD01 (sample SAMN05326646, study PRJNA326480) | marine metagenome | isolation source: seawater | place: Pacific Ocean: South West | collected 2011
AGGAATTTTTGTAAACTCTTTATTAAATCTTTGTACCCTTCCACCTTCCTGATCTACAGCAATTATTATGTTTTCTTTTACATCATAGATTTCGTTTACAAGATTAGAGATTTGATCATAAGAAACAAAATTTCTTTTGAAAAGAATTAATCCACCAATATGTTTGTTTGAAATTAAAAATTTATCTTCATCAGATAAATTAATACCATCGATATCGATCATCAATTTCCCGTATAGATCATTCATAATCTACAATTGTTTTTATTGAAAAGCCTTTTTCTTTAATTAATTTACTTCCACCGAGATTAACCAAATCTATAATACAAATAATCAAAATATCCTTATTCTTAACTTCAAAATTTTCAGTTAACAATTCAGCACACGCTATTGCAGTTCCTCCTGTAGCAACCAAGTCGTCAACGATTACTATCTTTTGACCACTTTGAATATTAGTATTTTTTTGGATTTCTATTGAAGTACTTCCGTATTCAAGGTCAAAACTTTTTTGAAAAGTAGCATTAGGTAACTTACCCGGCTTTCTAGCTAATACAAATGGTAAGCCTAAATCTCTTGCAATAGTTCCTGCAAAAATAAAACCTCGACTCTCTATACTTGCAACAATGTCAGCATCGAATTCTCTTGTTACTTTCGTTAATTCATCGCAAGTTTTTTTAAATGCCTCAGGTGTTTCGATTAAACTAGTTATGTCACGAAACACAATGCCCTCAATCGGGAAATTACTGACTGTTCGAATAAATCTTTTTAAACCTAATGGATCGCTCATTATTTGTCTTCCCAATCAGGTTCGCGTTTTTCTAAAAATGAATCAATTCCTTCTATTGCATCATTTATCATCATATTCTTAGTCATAACCTTAGATGTATATTTATAAGCATCTTCAAGATTTAAATTAGACTGTTTATAGAAAGCTTCTTTGCCTATTCTCAAAACTGCCTGAGATTTTTGGGAAATTTTTTTTGCTAACTCCATTACAGAATTTGTAAGTTGATCATCTGGTACAAAATCATTTATTAGGGAAATTCTTTTAGCTTCTTCTGCATTAATGAAATCACCAGTTAAAAGCATTTTCATAGAATCTTTCTTACTGACATTACGCGATAAAGCAACCATTGGCGTAGAGCAAAACAAACCTATATTTACTCCTGGAGTTGCAAACTTTGCTATATTTGATGCAATTGCTAAGTCACATGATGCTACCAACTGACAACCTGCTGCAGTAGCAACACCATTCACTTCAGCAATAACAGGTTTTGAACAATTTACAATTAAGCTCATTAACTCAGAACAAGTCTGAAATAAATCTAAAAAGTATTGATCCTTTTTTTCGTTATTTTCATTTATTTTTTTTAATTCTTTTAAATTATGTCCTGAGCAAAAAACGTTTCCAGTTGAAGCTATTACAATTACTCTTATATTTTTATCTTTACTTGCACTCTTAAACGACTTTATCAAATTTCTGATCATCAATTCTGATAGCGCATTTTTGTTATTTGGATCATTTAAAGTCAAACGAAGTATGCCATTATTATCCAAAGATTGAATAAGAAGATCCTCTGAAATATTTGTCATAGAATTATTTAATGCTAAAAATGTTTAATAGTCCAACTTAATTTTCTAGAACTTTTTTGGGGCATTCGTCCATAATAAAAGTAATTCCAGCTTTTTTTGCAAAATGTGATGATTGTTCATCAACTATTCCCTCTTGAGTCCAAATTACCTTAACACCTATTGATATTGCATCTTGAGTAATTTCCATTACAAATTCCTGGGCGCGGAATATATCTACCATATCAATTTTCTTAGTAACTTCTTGAATATTTGAGTAACAATCTAAGTCTAATATTTTATTGCCTAATTCATTGGGATTTATTGGAAAAACCTCATATCCTCTCTCAATTAGAAATTTCATCACTTTATAACTATCCCTGTTAGGATCAGAGCTTGCACCAATTATTGCAATTGTTTTTATATTTTTTAGCAGATTTTTTAAAAATTCTTTTGATTCATTCACTTTAAGTTTTATAACAGATGCATGTCCAATAAGGTGTATTATCTGAAAACTTCACTTTATTAAAACCAGCATTTAAAAGCATTTTTGTTATTTCTTTTTTGCTAAATCTTTGCTCCAGTCTTGTCCCGAACCTATCAAGAGCATCATTATTCATGATATAAAAAGATTTATTTCGATAGTCAGATAATGGTAAATTATCAATATTGCCGCCAAGCTTTTCAATTATTTTAGAAAATTTTGCTAATGGGAAGTAAATAAAAACCGCAATAACGCTACAAATAAACTTTTTAATTGGAATTGGTAATATAGAAATAACTCTTGTTCTAATAATGTCTGTCAATTTCCAAATAAATTTAAACAACAGAGGCTTATCTTCGAAGTCATAATATAAATATAACAAAAAGGGAGCACCTTTTTTTAATTTTTTGGCACAATCTTCTATTGCTTTCTCAGTATCAGGAATATGATGAAGAACTCCTAGGCTATATCCGAAGTCTTGTGAATTATTTTCAAGTGAGCACTGATCAGCAGTTTCTTTATAAAAATTAACATTGTTATATTTACTCAAATTCTTTTTAGCTACATGAATGGCACTACTTGGATCAATACAATTTAATTTACCAACTCTGGGTGCAACGAATTGTGACCATCTGCCTGAACCGCAACCCATATCAAAACCCTCTGAATCGTTAGAAATATCTTTCCATGGAAAGATATTGAAGTATTGATCCCATGCTGACCTTAGGGTTTCTAGATCATATGAATCAAAAGTAAATTCCTCCCATTCACTTCCAAAATCATTAACAACATTCCAATCTACATTATTGCTTTCATGTTTTTTTAATTCTTTTTTCATATCACTATTTTTTATAATGTACTTTTACAATCCTCATTAGAGTAAAAGATGTTTTTTAAATTTGATTACATATTATGAAATTTTAAGTTACCATTTTAGCAGAGTTTATATTTTAGAGTACCTTCGGAATGATGAGAGTTCTTATCAAGAATAAAACAGATTTAATCTTTTTAATACTTACTAAAATAATATTTGCCTACTCAATTTATCTTTTTTCCACAAACTTCCTTCTAATTAATTTCTTTTCATACCCTGACATGGCTGCATATAGTGATTGTTTTGGCGAGGGAGACATAATGGTTAATGTTTTATATAGTCAATTTTTATGTTCGCTAAATCTTAACTATGAAGAAGCTATTTCCAGCTATGCGTTAATAATAATAGCCTCTCTTATAAATATTTTTTCAATTTGTGCATTCTATTTGTTGTTCAAAGATTTTCTAAACAGGAAAGGTCAGATAATTTTTATGTTCTTGCTCGCGCTTCATCCATATCTTGCAATATATTTCCCAAGATTCTTTACAGACATTTTTGGGTCATTTGGAATATTGCTAATATGCTATTACTCAATAAAGAGAATCAAGATTGATACGACTTTCATATTCCTTTCTCTTATATTGATTAACTTTAGAGCGGCCTTGATTGTTCCCCTATCCATTTATGCTATTTTTGAGGTACTTAAAAAACTAAAATATGATAAGACCGTTAATTTAGCACCAATTTTATTAATCTTCTTATTGGGGATGAATTATCTTCTATACAAGGATTTTTCAGACACATTCATAAGTAATAGTAATTTTTATGACAATAAAATACTGAATGTAATATTTTTATTAGGCTTTCGTGAAAGTGTTGCAAACGAGGGACTTATTAAAGTATTTTTCATTACTGGCATAAAAGGTTATTTGCAACTTATAATTTCACTGATTCTATTAACAATTCACTCATTAGGATTTTATGCATTTATAAAATTTATAAATTCAAAAAAAATATATGGGATCGCTAGTTCAATGACTATATTAATAGTGCCATTATTGGCCATTGGTCATATGAGATACCTCTTGCCTGTCATTCCTTTGCTATTATTTAGTTTAAGTTGGAACTACTTTAAAAATGAAAATTAATGTCAAAGCTAATTAAGTATTATCTTCTAGTTTCTTTTTTTTATATTCTAGAAATATACATATTTTGGGTTTTTCAAAAGATAGTATTAAACGATATCCTCTTAAATTTTATTATAAGAATATTTTTTGTAATAATTTTCTCTCACTTTTTAAGAAAAAATATTTTTAATAAAATTCAAAGTTTTTACTTTACATTTTATTCAGTTGCCTTGCTTAATCCATTAATTTCTTCAATGTTTATATATCTTATATTGAACTTCATGTCTGAGAATGTTACTTTTGCGAAATTTCTTGCAGATGTTCTTACATCAGCTATTTCTTTCAGCATTCTGTATGTAGCGAATGAAAAGGATTAGATTGTTTTTATTTTATTTTTGATTCAAGAATTGCAATCTTTCTTGTAAGTTTTGTTATTTTGGAATTTATTTCATCAAACCTATTTAAAGTTATGATAATAGTCAAAAAAATTGTGATCAACCCAAAGTACAAATAGAGCAACGTTGCATTTTCAACACCAATAAATAAAGCAATTTGATTGACATAGTCAGCTCCTAGAAGACTCAAAAATCCAAAAATAGATCCAATTATTAAAAATAATTTAGCAAAAATGCTAGAAAAAGGTCTTATTAATCCATAAAGAAACAATAAAGCAAAAATTGATAAGAATAAATATTTTACTAACATGTCAGTTTATAGATAAGCTTACTATTTCCATAATTTTAATAAATCTTCAATTATAAGAAGTCCATTTGATAATTTCTGTCCTTTCTTAATTGAATAATTAGTATACTTTATATCTGTTGGCATCTCTGTATATTTTAATTTCTTTTTAGAAACTTGTGTTATTAGTTCAGATTCATATGAATATGCTGAAAAATTCAATTCTAAATTTCTTAGAGCGCTTACTTTAAATGCTTTGAGACCATTATGTGCATCTGATAAAGAAACACCAGTCATAAAATCAGTAATTTTTGTAATAATTTTTAAGATTATCCTTTTTACCAAAGGAATATTTCTAGCAAATTTTGGAAATCTAGTACCAAATATAATATCAGCATCACTAATCATAGCTTCCTTTGCCATTGATTCAGCATCTTTTACTAAATGCTGCCCATCTGCATCAAAAGTTATAACAGCATGAGCTGAGTCAATCATTGAAACATATTCAAATCCGGTTTGAACTGCAGCACCTACTCCTAAATTAATCTCATGATGAATAATCTTTACATCAAAATCTTTTATTTCATTGAGAGTTCCATCAGTTGAGCCATCATCAATTACGATAACATTTGAAAACTTATTGAGAAGATTGCTTATTATTTCTTTTATAACTTTCTCTTCGTTATATGCTGGAACTATTACATATATATCTTTGTATTTCATTATAAAAACTTTTTTATCATTATAAGAGGAACTAGTCGTTCTGTTAAATATGTCATACTGCTACCCGGAAGACCCATGACTAAAATCTTTATAAACTAAGTTTAACTATAATTTAAAAAATTGTATGATTAACATGTCTAAAAAAAATACAAATACTTTTTAATGTTTTTATATTTTAATGTTTAAAAAAATTGAAATATGGATTTTGTACCTAACAATACTTCTTAGTATTCTTTTTGCTATAGGTTTTGGAGCATTAGTAAGACATGAAATGACTGATGATGGGATGGGTCTCAAAAGAATTGGTTTAGGATGGGTTTCTGAAACCGCTTTGTTCCTTGCAGAAATTCCTTTCAATATAAAAAAAATAATCGTTAATGTTAATGAAAATAAAATTAAAGATAGGTTCCCTTCCTTAGATGGTTTTTTTGGAACTCCAAACTCTGAAGAATCTTATCTTCTTCTTTCAAGATACGATGGTGATTTGCAGGAAGGGATAGTAGAACTTGTTGATTTAAGAAGTTTTAAAATTTTGCATACTTGGAATCCTGATATTGATGCTTTCAATGATTTGATTGATCAGACTAATGAGTTTAAGTATTTACATAGAGATAAAAACAACTCAAGAATTAGATTAGCTCATCCAAAATTACTGCAAGATGGTCATTTGTTATTTCAAGATGATACTCCATTAAGAAAAATAGATGCTTGTTCAAATTTAGTTTCTCAAAATACTCATGATTTATTTCATCATTCAATTGAAACTGATATTGACGGAAATATATGGGTCCCAAGTCGCATTTATCCTCAATCTATGCCAATTGAAATAGTGGGAAAGAATATTCCAAGTGATAATGGTTTTGATGACGATGCAATAGTTAAATTATCTCCAGATGATGAAATACTTTTTGAAAAATCTGTATCACAAATCTTTATAGAAAATGGTCTAGAGTATCTTATTTTTGCTCATGGAAATGATTATGAGAAGGACCCTATTCATTTAAATGATATACAACCTGTAAATATAGACGGAGAATATTGGAAGAAGGGAGATATCTTTTTATCGATTAGAAACCAGTCCATGATTTTGTTATACAGACCAACTTCCAATGAAATCATTTGGAAAGGAACCGGGCCTTTTTATCATCAACATGATGTTGATATTCTAGATGATCATAGAATTTCTGTTTTTAATAATCGTTCAATAAATATTTTTAATAACATAAATATTGTTGATGGTCATAATGAGGTGACTATTTATGACTTTAAGACTAATAAATATTCTTCATATCTTAAAGATACTCTTGTTCAAAACGATGTCAGAACTATAGAGGAAGGAAGAAGTGAAATACTTACCAATGGAGATATGTTCATTGAAGAAGGTAATTACGGAAGAACCATCTACTTTAATGCGGATGGTTCTCTTAGATGGGTTCATGTCAATCGTGCAGATAATGGAAATGTTTATAGGGTTGGTTGGTCTAGAATTCTATTCACAGAAGAAGACATTCAAATAGTTGATAATTTCCTATCTGGCAAAGGTACTTGCAATGAATAAATCAATCTTATTTATATCACTTTTTTTAATATCTCTTCACTCTTATGCATATATTGGTCCAGGCATGGGTGGTGGTGTAATGGCTGCTATAATTGGCTTTTTTGTTGCAATCCTATTAGGACTTTGGGGAATCTTATACTATCCAATCAAACGTGCATTGAAGAACAGAAAAGATAGGAAAGAGTTGTTAAAAAACTTTAAAAATCATTCTTGATGATTCACCTTCTCCTATTACTCGTTTGCATTTCATCTATTGAAGTTTTCATAAGGTTAAATGTTTTATCACACATAAATTCAATTTCAAAAGTGATAAAGAAAGTCACTTGTATTATTCCCAATAACAACATCAGTGACCATTGGAAGGAAAAGGTAATACCCGTATATGCATTTAACATAATGAAATATTCTATTCAAATACTACTAATTCTATTACTGATAATGTCTTTATTTTTCATTACAAACCTTTTATGTAATAACTTCCTTACATTTACTTTTTCATTGATTGGAATTATAGAATCAATGGTCTTTGCATTTGGGTATGTCTACTTAAAAAGATTATTTTTCAAATGAATAACTATTCTTTGTTACAACAAAAATTGCATCAATTTGCACTCTCTTCAAAGTTTATGCGAGAGGTGATGTTTGATATTGAGAGCTCTGCAGTCTCAATCAATCAAACTGACGATAATCATGTTTTTGTTTCTGGTCTTGCACGCTCAGGAACTACTATCTTATTAAATGCAATACATGAATCTAATGAATTTGCATCACTTTCTTATAAAGACATGCCTTTTATTCTTGCGCCCAACCTATGGTCAAAATTATCTTTTAACAAAAGAAATGTTGATTTAGTAGAAAGAGCGCATGGTGACGGTATAAAAGTCTCTAATGAGTCCCCTGAAGCATTTGAAGAAGTCTTTTGGATGACTTTTGATGAATATGATACAGATACAAAAGAAAAGTTTAAAAATTATGTGCAACTTATAAATCAGAAATATCAAAAGATAAGATATCTTAGTAAAAATAATCAAAACATAAGAAGACTAGAACTTATATCTGAGATTTTCCCCCATTCAAAAATATTGATTCCTTTTAGAGACCCAATTCAACATTCATATTCTTTATTCTCTCAACACAAAAGATTTATTGAAAACTCAAAGAAAGACAATTTTATATCTAATTATATGAAATGGATTGGTCATACTGAATTCGGTCCTAACTATATTCCTATTAATGATAAAGAATTATGCTTTGAAGATGATTTGACTATCAATCATTGGTTAGAACAATGGTATCTAAGTTACAAACATTGTTTTAATAATTATAAAGACAATGAGAACGTATATTTTATTTGTTATGAGAAGCTTTGTAATTTTAAAGAGCATTGGTCAAAAATATTAAAAATATTAGATATCAAAGAAACTTATGATTTTGAGTTTAAGGAATCCAATAAAGTTATTTCTCTTGAAATGGATGAAGATATTATTCACAAAAGTTTATCTTTGTATAAAAAATTATCTTAGTATGAGTCGCATGAATAGAAATGTTCATAAATGTCTCTGAAGTAAATGAGAAATAGGGCCTTTAACGCCCGATTAAATTAAACACCACTTAATGTCAGAATATTATTCATAAATTTATAAGTAATAATATTCTTGCAATGACAATATTTATTATCATTGATTATTTTGTCCTTTTAGTTATTTTCTTATCTTCATAAACAAGAATATCTTATAATAGTAACAATTCATAATATGTTACATAAGACTATATGATAAACGCTAGATTAGCAGACGAACACGACATAAAAGACATTTTTGATTGGAGAAATGACAAGAACACCCGTTTGCAATCTCATAATTCAAAAGAAATTTTTTGGGAAGATCATGAAAATTGGTATAAAAATTCCTTAGAAAATAAAAATATTCATATGCTTATATGCGAAGAATCTATGGATAAGTCAAAGATTGGAATTGTAAGGTTTGATATTCAAAAAGAGTTCTCAATAGTTTCAATTAATCTTTCACCTCAAATGAAAGGGATGGGTTTAGGTTTTTTATGTCTTAAAAATTCAATATTAAGATTTAAAAAAGATTTTGAACATATTAAATATCTAATAGCAGAAATAAAAATTGATAATATTCCAAGTATTAAAATCTTTGAAAAAGTAGGTTTCATTTTCGAAAAAAAATCTAATAATATTAATCAATACAAACTTATTTTATGAACATTACTTTTAAAAGAATTGAAGAAAAACAGTCAAAAAAGGATATAGACACACTATATGATCTTTTGTCTAAGAAAAATCACTCGATCAGTCACGAAATTATGCCTGATTTTGATGATCATAAAAAATTTGTAAAGTCTAATCCTTATAGAGCCTGGTATTTAATTTATTTAGAAGAAAAGGCAATTGGGTCATTTTATTTATCAAATGATAATTCTGTTGGGATTAATATCGAGGGACATCAAGATATTGAATGCTTGAAAGAAATATTGATTTTTATAAAAAATAATCATCATCCCTTAAAACCTATTAAATCAATGAGATCTGCAAAATTTCACATTCATATATCCCCAGAGAATAACTTCCTTAGAAATAGTTTGGAAAAGTTATCTAAAAAATTGATACAAATTACATACTTAATCGATTGAAAAATCTTTTTTGTTTAATCTAAAAAAATACAAAAAGATTCAAATCAATGATTGGTAAAAAAAGGGAAATAGTTCCTACTAGATTGGGTGAATTGTTTTATTATTTGGTGATTATAACGCATCGATATACCTTGTAATGCTGTATACAAATATTCATTATATCCATTAAATTTAAAGGATTTTTTTCCATATTGCTCATTTTAAACTTCTTGCAAGTTTTCTTACTTTCTTCATATGCTTTTCAAAGTCAGTTTTTTTCATATTGGGCAGTACTGAGTAAAATCTTAAATATTTCGTTTTGAGTCCGCCCAATTGAAACACAGATTTTTTCAATCTTCTGTAAGGAATATTATCAAAAAGAGAAAAATTAAAATAACTTACCATTGGTCCACCATAAGTCATTGAAACAATTCCAATTTTGTTTTTCATTGCTCCAGCAA